>Ga0137359_10002796_pt1 | contig 14016 bp, 10 predicted proteins | sample Mad1_40_16metaG_FD_108281 | JGI IMG/M metagenome (GOLD analysis project Ga0137359, IMG submission 108281) | Vadose zone soil microbial communities from Angelo Coast Range Reserve, California, USA - Mad1_40_16 metaG | ecosystem: Environmental > Terrestrial > Soil > Vadose zone | place: USA... | reverse complement strand
TTATATTCGCGAAAGGGACCGGATTACTTTCAGCGGTCACAGATCGGATTCGTTGAGGAGGGGACCGAGCAGCTCCAGCCGATCACTCGGGATACCAATAGTTATGCAACATTGACTCTCTCCGCGGATGGAAAAACTCTGGCGACTGTTCAGACCAAGGCCACGCAAAATCTATACGTCATTCCAGCCACGGGTAGCCAATCGCCGGCGGCGAACCCAGTGCTCCCCCAGGGACAGAATGTTTACGGATTCGATTGGTCCGCGGACGGGAATCTGCTTTTCAGCGACTTTATTCGCGTGATGAGGATCGGTATCGACCGGAGCGTTCCGACGCAGTTGGTTGGCGATTCAAGCGCGGCGATCGTGGAATTGGCGGGCTGCGGGACTCGTTACCTGGTGTTTTCCTGGGCCTTTCATGGGGGCACAAACTCAACGAACGTCTGGCGGACTAACGCCGACGGCACAAATCCCGTGAAGTTGACCGACGGAAAGGACGATCGAGCTCCGGTCTGTTCGGCAGACGGAAAATGGGCATATTACTGGGACCTTGCGTTGCAACAACTTTGGCGGGTACCAATGGACGGCTCAGGAAAACCCGAGATGTTCCCGGGGAGCGCTGTTCCCCGAACCTTCCCCGCAGGGACCGGACTGAGCCCTTCTCCCGACGGCAAGATTCTCGCTTATGTTTTGGCTACCATGCCAACACCGGAGGATCCGTATCCTCAGTATAAGGTAGTGCTCCTGGAGCCCTCTTCGACGCCTTCGCCACCACATCTGATCGACGCAGATGAGCGGATTTCGAACGGAGGCTTGAACTTCACGCCGGATGGGAAGGCGGTGGCCTACCCGATCCGCGAAAACGGTGTGGACAATCTCTGGGTGCAACCGCTCGACGGCTCGCGTGGCCGGCAGATCACCAACTTTGATTCGGAGCAGATTCTCAACTTCCGTTGGTCACTGGACGGCAGAAGCCTCTGTATACTGCGAGGCCATACCGACTCCGACGTTGTCCTCATCCGAGAATCGTCTCAATAACCCTGGGCCTGACATCAAAATTCATACCATCCTCGGAGACAGACCACACCTGCCTATTCATCAGGAGACTCCTAACGTGAACCCGCGACATCTCGCTACCCTGTCATTATTTCTGTTCTTCGCCCTAGATGGTACCTTGCGGATGGCTGCCTCGCCGCAGACGGCGCAGCACATCGACGCTAGACTCTTTCAAGAGCTGCGGTGGCGGCTGATCGGGCCATCTCGTGGGGGGCGTGCATTGGCGGTGGCGGGCGTGCGCGGGCAGCCGGAAGTTTTCTATTTCGGAAGCGTGGGCGGAGGCATTTGGAAGACCAATGATGCGGGGCGAACGTGGAATCCCATTTTTGATTCGCAGCCGATCGCATCGATTGGGGCGATCGCGGTTGCGCCGTCGGATTCGAACGTGATTTACGTCGGCTCGGGAGAAGCCGACATGCGCTCTTCGATTTCCTACGGGAATGGAATGTACAAGTCCTCGGACGGCGGCAAGGCGTGGACGTACATCGGGCTGGAGGATTCGCGGCAGATCGGGCGGATCCTCGTGGACCCGCGCGACCCAAACAAGGTTTTCGTTGCCGCGCTGGGTCATGCCTACGGGCCGAACCCGACGCGAGGCATCTTCCATTCGAAAGACGGCGGAAAGAGCTGGCAAAAAATTCTCTTTCACGATGAAAACACCGGAGCGATCGATCTGGCATTCGAGCCGGGGAATCCGAAAACGATTTACGCGGCGCTGTGGCAGACGCGAAGGCCACCGTGGAGCACTTACCCTCCTTCGAACGGACCGGGCAGCGGACTCTATCGCTCAAGTGATGGGGGCGATCATTGGGAACACCTGACAGGGCAGGGATTGCCATCAGAGGGCCTCGGCCGAATCGGCATCGCTTTTGCACCGAGCAATCCGCGGCGGATTTATTTGATCGTGGACGCCAAGGAGGGCGGGCTCTTTCGTTCTGACAACGGCGGGCAGAGTTGGCAGCGCGTTTCGAATGACCACCGCCTCTGGCAACGCGGATGGTACTTCGGTGAAGTCAGCGTGGATCCCAAAGACCCTGACACCGTGTACATCCCGAACACCACAACCTACCAGTCGCGCGACGGGGGGAAGACATTCACGGCGTTCAAAGGCGCGCCTGGGGGCGACGACTACCACGAACTCTGGATTGATCCCGACGAGCCGCGGCGAATGATTCTCAGCAGCGACCAAGGCACGATCGTGACGCGCAATGGCGGCGAGACTTGGAGTTCCTGGTACAACCAGCCGACGGCGCAGTTCTATCATGTGGTGACGGACAACCAGTTTCCTTACTGGGTGTACGGTGCGCAGCAGGACAGCGGTTCGGCGGCCACTCCAAGCCGCAGCAAATACCGTTCGTTGAATTCTCATGATTGGCGGCCGATGGACGCCGGCGACGAAAATGGCTACATTGCGCCGGATCCGCTGTATCCGGGCGTGGTGTTCGGCGGCTTCGTCGCGCGGCAGGATTTCGGCAACGAACAGCTCCAGCAATTGCCGCCGACGCTTGCGCACCCCGGCGATTACCGGCGCACGTGGACGTTGCCGCTAGTTTTTTCGCCGATCGATCCGCATGTGCTGTACTTCGGCTCGCAAGTTTTGTTTCGAACGGCGGACAGCGGCAACTCCTGGCAAGCGGTCAGTCCCGATCTCACACGCGAAGATCCCGGAGTGCCGCCAAATCTGGACACAGCGACGGCTGCGGATGCCTCAAAGGGCAAACGCCGTGGCGTGATTTACACGATTGGGCCATCGCCCGTGCGGGCTGGAGAAATCTGGGCTGGGACGGACGATGGATTGATTCAACTGACGCTAGACGAAGGGAAAACGTGGGAAAACGTTACGCCGCCAGGCTTGACGTCCTGGAGCAAGGTGACGCACATCGAAGCGTCGCATTCCGATGCCGGAACGGCATACGCAGCGGTGGACAGGCATCGCCTTGAGGATTATCAGGCGTATCTCTATCGAACTCGGGATTTCGGCAAGACCTGGCAGCGCGTCTCGAATGGGATTCCCGAGGGAAGCTTTCTGAACTGCGTGCGGGAAGATCCTGCTCGAAAAGGGTTGCTGTACGCCTGCACGGAAAAGGGCGTCTACGCTTCTTTCACTGACGGAGACGATTGGCAGCCCTTGCAGCTCAATTTGCCGGTGACATCGGTGCGCGATCTGGTGGTGCACGAAAACGATTTGGTGATTGCCACCTTTGGCCGCTCGTTTTGGATACTGGACGATGTGACGCCGCTGCGGCAGATCGATTCGCATGTCGCCGCCGATACATGGCTTTTTCGTTCGCAAGCTGCCATTCGCATGCGGCCGGGCTCAGACCAAGGAACTCCGGTACCGCTGGATGAGCCTTTGGCTCCGAATCCCCCGGAAGGTGCAGTGCTGGATTATTTCTTGAAGGATAGAGCCTCATCGCCCGTCCAACTGGAAATCTTCGACTCTGAAGGAAAGCTGGTGCGGAGATTCGCGAGCAACGACGAACTGCACAAGACCAACCCGAACGACGTCCAGTTTCAAGTCGAGTGGCTGCGCGATCCTAAACCTCTTTTGGCCGAGGCGGGAATGCACCGATTCGTATGGGATCTTCGTTACGCGCTGCCGAAAGGCGTTCGCAGCTCCTTCTGGGGACCGGCCGGACTTTTGGCCGTGCCGGGCAACTACATCGTGAAACTCACGGCCAACGGCACCAGCAGCACGCAACCGCTGACCATCAAGCTGGATCCGCGCGTGAAAACACCACAGGACGCGCTGGTGCGGCAGTTTGGGCTGGCTTCCAGGCTCGCGGAGAGATTGGGCGAAGTCTCGATGGCGTTGCAACAGGCGGGTGACCTCCGAAAGCAGATCGACGCACGCAAGAAGGAGGCGGGCGGCAACACCGAGCTTCTCACCGCTTTGCAGGGGCTGGAAAAGAAAGTCGCGGCGGCGGTTGAGTCTGAGAGCGACGCCGGCTTCATGATGTTGGGACTCCCCACTTCGGGCAAGGAGATTGAACCTCTTCCCAAAGTTGCGGCGGCGCTCACTGGTCTCTTGATCGTAGTGGACAGCTCAGATTTGGGGCCCGCCGCTGATGTTGTGACCGCCAGCGCGCGGTGGGAAGAAGCTGCGCAGGAGACGCTGACGCGCTGGGCCACGTTCCAAAAAGACGATCTGGCAGGTGTCAATGCGACGCTCGATAAAGCGAAACTGAAGACACTGGTCATTTCTCCAATGATCCCCCGGGATGCGCCGGCGGCTCACTAGCCTTTGCATGGAGACGATTCGGGATCAAGAGGCAGCCCTCGGCCCGTCCCTTTCTCGGTGCGTATGCGTGTTTCGAGCGGCGCGTAATGGTTGACGGATTTGGTATGCTGCTCTAAGTGCGAAACATTCTCCGAATCAGGTCGGTCTCTTCGATTGGGCTGCTCTCCGTGGCTCTTTTGGGCGCAGTGATGGTTTCCCCCTCTCAGCCTCCCTCACAGACCCAGCTACCCGGGCCCGGCACGCCGCCGACTCAATCTGCGTCTTCTCCACAAGGAGGAGGGGCGGGATCAGTGGCTTCCCCCTTCAGCGCGCAAACCCAACAAGCAGGGCTCAACATCGTCGTGCTAGATCCGGCCCATGGTGGAACGGACCCGGGCGCGCGAGGCACGGGCGGCATCCGCGAGAGTGAGATCGTTCTGGATTTCGTGATTCAGGTTCGCCGCGCGCTGGAGCTGCAAGGCTTTCAAGTGGTGCAGACGCGGCAAGGGAATGAGAATCCTTCGTTTGATGATCGCTCCGCAACCGCCAACGCGCAGCGCGGAGCGGTGTTCGTAACCTTGCACATTTCGTCGACAGGATTGCCGGGCACGGTGCGTGTTTACGTGAACTCGGATTTGCCACCGGTTGCGGATTCGAATGGCTTGATCCCCTGGGACCGCGCGCAGGCGCCGTTTCTTGGACTGAGCCGGAAATTTGGCGATCTCGTGCAGGGATACCTCACCCCGCGTTTCAAGGGTTCGCCTGACGCCGCGCAATCCGCATCCGTGCGCCAGCTTCGAACTACGGCAGCACCGGCAATCGCCATCGAGATCTCCAGTGTGACAGTGGAGGACCGCGCCGACTTGGACCGCATGGCGCCGGGCGTGGCAGATGCTATCGCGCGTGGTGCCGCGGCGTTCAAACCTTCCTACGTCGTTGCAAAAACGCCGGGAGCGCTGCCGTGACGTCACGCTGGAAATTCAGGTTGATCGGCGGATTGGTCATCGCCGTGCTCGCTGCTGCGATCTATTTTCCAATTCTCCGTAGACGGGTGAAGCGTGCCGCGAGGCTTCAACAGCAGAGCGAAGAGCAGGCGCGGCGCGAATTGACACAACCGATCGTGATCAATCCGGGCGATCCCCGCGTGAAGACCAAGGTCTTCTGGGCTTCGGATACGATCGATTCCACGCTGGTACCAGTAACGGTCGAGCTGCCGCTTTCCAATGACCCGGTGCTGCGATCGAAACAGGTTTTGAACACGCTGCTTGCGGGCCCCGTGGATGCAGAGTTGCGCACGCTGCCGCCGGACGCTTTGCTGCTTGCGTTTTATCTGTTGCCGGACGGAACGGCGATTGCGGATTTTTCCGAGGCGCTGGCGACTTCCATTCCCTCCGGGATCGTGAGTGAGCAGTTGGCCGTGGATTCCATCACACGGACGCTGGAAGCCAATGTGCCGCAGGTGCAGCGGCTGAAAATCCTGATTCATGGGCAGGAAGTGGAAACACTCGCGGGGCATCTGGATCTGACGGGGACATTTGTCGTCAACACCAACCCGGCTCAACCGCCGGTGAAACCCTCGGCGACGCCGTCCGGCGCGGACAAACCGGCATCGCCAGCAGCCGACAAGGCGCCTGCTCCGGCTCCCGGAACGTTGACACCAGACCAAGCGCCCGGCAAACTGGCGCAGCCCGAGCGCAAACCGTAGAATTATTAAACACGGAAGTGCTGACCGCAGGAGGAAGAGTGAGAGTCGACGGCCGAACCGCGGACCAGATGCGTCCCTTGAAAATCACGCCTGATTTTATTTCCACGGCCGAAGGCAGCGTGCTCATCGAGCTGGGAAACACTCGGGTGATCTGCACGGCTACGGTGGACGACGGCGTGCCCGGATTTCTCAAGGGCAGCGGCAAAGGCTGGGTCACCAGCGAATATGGAATGCTGCCGCGCGCGACCGAGGAGCGCACGCCGCGCGAGGCGGCGCGCGGGAAACAGTCGGGGCGAACTCTGGAAATTCAACGCTTGATCGGCCGCTCGTTGCGCGCGGTGACGGATCAGGAAGCACTGGGCGAGCGCACCGTATGGATGGATTGCGACGTAATTCAGGCGGATGGCGGAACGCGCACGGCGTCAATCACCGGAGCGTTCGTCGCGCTGGCGCTGGCGTTCGAACGTCTGACCGCGGCGGGAATCCTGAAGAATTCGCCGCTGATCGATAGTGTGGCGGCAACAAGCGTCGGGATCGTGGACGACCGCGCGCTGCTGGATCTCGCTTATGAAGAGGACTCGCGGGCCGAAGTGGATATGAACGTGGTCATGACCGGCAACGGGCATTTTGTCGAAATCCAGGCGACTGCGGAGGGACGCGCGTTTTCCGGAAGCGAGATGCAGGACTTGCTGGCACTCGCCGCCGCGGGGATTCGCCGTCTGACGGAAGAACAACGTGCCCTTCTGCCCGTAAAATTCAGTGCGCGCGCCCGCTAAGCTTTTTCTCGCCTCATCGAACCCGGGGAAACTCGCCGAGTATCGCGTGCTCGCGAAAGCGTCCGCGCCTTCTCTTCCTGTTGAATTGGCGTTGCTGCCGGGTTTCGATACGCTTCCCGCGTTTGAGGAAAACGCTCCAACATTCGCCGAAAATGCGGCAGGCAAGGCCCTGCATTACTCGCGGCACGGAGAAGGGCTGGTCTTCGCCGATGACTCGGGGCTGGTCGTGCCTGCTCTCGACGGCGCGCCCGGGGTTCATTCCGCGAGGTACCCTGGGCCGCAGGCGACAAATACGCAAAGAATTGAAAAACTGCTGGACGGGATGCGCGACAAAACAGGATCCGATCGCGTTGCGTATTTCGCTTGCGCGATTGCACTGGCGAAACGCGGGCGAGCCATGGCCATCGTCACGGATCGCGTTGACGGAGAAATCCTGGAGGCGCCGCGCGGATCGTGCGGGTTTGGCTACGATCCGGTGTTCTACTTCCCGGCACTTGAGAAAACATTTGCGGAGCTTCCCGCCGAAGAAAAAAATCATCTCAGCCATCGAGGGAAAGCTTTCCGCAGACTGCTCGCGGCTCTTTGCTCCATGCTATAGTTTTGGCTCCTATGCCCACGAAATCCAAGAAGAAACCATCGAGGAAGAAGCAACCTGCTCCGGCAAAATCAAAAGCGGCGAAATCCGCGAAAACAGCCAAGCCTGCCAAGTCCGCTCGTGCAGCGGGAACGGATCCGAAACGCGTGGCGGCAATCCTCGCGAAACTGGACGAAGCGTACCGGAATGCGACGTGCGAGTTGAAACACGAGAATGCATTTCAACTGCTGATCTCCACGATTCTTTCCGCGCAGTGCACGGATGTGCGCGTGAACCAGGTCGCAGAAACGCTTTATAAGAAATATCCGGATCCGAAGGCGTTCGCGTGCGCCACGCCAGGCGAGTTGGAACAGGACATCCGGCCTACGGGATTTTTCCGCAACAAGACGAAATCCGTGATGGGCGCAAGCAAGGCAATTATTGATAAGTTTGGTGGCCAAGTGCCGCGCACGATGGAAGAGATACTCACGCTGCCGGGTGTCGCCCGAAAAACGGCGAACGTCGTGCTCGGCACGGCGTATGGGATGGCCAGCGGAGTGGTCGTGGATACGCATGTGTTGCGTCTTTCGAACCGTCTGGATTTGTCGCGAAATGAAGATCCCAAGAAGGTCGAGCAGGATTTGATGAAGATCATTCCGCAGGAGAAGTGGATCCAGTTTTCCCACCAACTGATCTGGCACGGCCGCCGGGTCTGCCATGCGCGAAAGCCGGAATGCATCGGGTGCAATATGGAATCGCTGTGCTACGCGAAAGACAAAACGATCTGAAGTTCAAAGACCGGCGCAACCCGCCTTGTTGATGAGTTCACGCGAAGCACATCTAGCGTTGTTTCTTATCGGTCTTACGCGGACCGAAGCCCGTTTGGAACCATCGGCAGATTATTGAGCCGAACGCCGGTCGCATCAAAGATGGCATTGCCGATTGCCGGCGCCACGGCCATGATGGGTGTCTCGCCAGCTCCTGCCGAGGGGATATCTTTGCGATCCATGAGGATCGCTTCGATTTCCGGCACGTCACGGAAGCGCGGCACTCGATAGCTTCCGAAATGCGGATTTTTTATCCGGCCGTTTTCGAATTCGATGGCCTCGAAAAGCGCGCCGCCTAGTCCCTGAATCATCGCGCCGACCACTTGGTTGCGCAGACCATCCGGGTTTACGATGGCGCCGCATTCGAACGCCTCCACCATGCGCGCAATGCGCACCGCGCCCGAAGTCTCATCCACTGCTACTTCGGCAAAGGTTGCCACATAGCTGCCCTTCTCGTAGCCGCACGCGACTCCGAATCCTTGCCCCTCCTGCGTTTTCTTGCGCGGCCAGCCAAACGATTTCGCCGTTGTCTCCAGCACCGCGCGCAGACGCGGATCGGAAAGATTTTTCATTCGGAAATCGAGCGGGTCTATATTCGCAACGCGCGCCAACGCATCCATGTGCGTTTCGCGCGCGAAATGATTCGCGGTCGCCGCAAGCCCGCGATAGGAACCGCTTCTCAGGATCAATGGCACTGGATGATATTCCGTACGTTGATTCGCAGCAGCATAGGGCGTGTCGATCCCTGACGTCCCGGAATGGTAGTTGTGAAAATCCCACGCTGTCAGCATGCCGTCGCTGGAGACGCCGCTTTTGACTTCGATGACACCAGCGGGCCGGAAGTACGCCCAGGTGAATTCTTCCTCTCGAGTCCACACCACTTTCACAGGTCGCCCGGCAGCACGCGCCAGACGAGCGGCCTCGAGCACCGCGTCGCTGGTGTGCTTTCCGCCATACGCCGAGCCCGTGTCCGGGACGATAACGCGCACACTGCTCTCCGTAACATGAAACACATCGGCAAGCTCGTCGCGGACAGCAAACGGCCGCTGCGTGCCGGTCCACACCGTGAGTTTCCCATCGGCCCACTGAGCTACGGCTGCTCGCGGCTCGGGCGGAGCATGCGCGATGTACGCAACGGTGTAAGTCGCGTCAAGCCGGTGCGCCGCGCTTGCCAGCGCCTCTTCGACGGATCCTTTCTGCTTGCGGAATCGATCCTCCGATTTCGCAGGTGCGTTCTGCTTGAGATACGAAAAGATCTCCTTGCTCGAGATCTGCGGCACTTCCTTCCATTGGGCATGAATCGCGTCAAGAGCCCTCTGAGCCTCGTGCGCGCTCGGCGCGGCTACGCCGACAAAGTCTCCATCACGCACCACGAAGACGCCGGTCATGGCCTTCGCAGCACTGTCATCGCAGGAAGTGAGCGTCGCACCAAACGACGGCGGGCGCAGCACTTTGCCGTAAAGCATGCCCGCAGGCCGCAAATCGCTGGTGTACTGGTGCCTCCCGGTAACAAACGCCTTGCCGTCCACTTTCGGAATCGCTTTTCCCGCAATCGTCCATTGCGTCGCCGGCGTGACGGGATCTTCCGCCGGGAAATTCTGCGCCAGCGTTTTGCCACGTGCGAGTTCCGCATACTTAAGAGAGCGCCCCGAGGCGGGATCGCTTACTTTCGCGTCTGCTGCAACTAATCCCGCCGGCGCGACATTCCATTCCTTGGCCGCTACTCCAACCAGCAGATCGCGCGCGGCGGCAGCTACGCGCCGCAACTGCGGGGTAATCGTCGGCGTCGTCCGGCTGCCAAACGTGCCCGCATCAAACGGCGTCAGAGCGGTATCCGCCGTCACCATCCGAACACTTTCGAACGGCACACGCAGTTCGTCGGCGATAGTTTGCGCCAACGCGGTACGGATGTTTTGCCCGATCTCGGCTTTGCCGGTGAATCCGGTAACGCTGCCGTCTTCACCAATGTGCAGCCACGCGCTGATATCCTTGGGCAGTTCTTCATTGTGGAACGCCCGCGGCCCAGGAGCCGTTTCCTGCATGGCGGGCGTATCTTTCGCAATCGCGAAGACGGCCATTCCCGCGCCAAGAATCTTAAAAAAGTCGCGGCGCGCCAATTCGAATTGATGTATCGGAACGGCGCTGAATTCATACCGCTCCGGCTCGATGATAAATTTTCCTTCGACGTTACTCATCGCCCGTGCTCCTGCATCATCTTGGCTGCCCGGTGGACCGCATCGACGATGCGCGGATGCGTACCGCAACGGCACACATTGCCTTGCAAGGATTGAACGATTTCCGCCTGACTGGGATTCGGATTCGCTTGCAGCAGGCCGACGCTGCTCATAATCATTCCTGAAGTGCAATAAGCACACTGGAATGCACCCGCATCGAGAAACGCCTGCTGTACGGGATTTAACCGGCCGTCCTTTTCAAGACCTTCAATGGTTGTAATAGGCTTCGCGGCAGCCGCGCTGACGGGAATCTGGCAAGAGCGGCGCGGCATTCCTCCAATCAAAACGGTGCAGGCGCCGCATTGCCCTTCCCCGCAACCGTACTTGCTGCCGGTCAGGCCTAGCTCGTCGCGCAGGACATAGAGAAGAGGCGTGTCCGCAGGGTAGCTCACCGGATATCGTTTGCCGTTGATTTCCAGTTCGATCGGTTTCGCCATGATGCCTCCTGACGAGAAAACTTCTCCGTCCGTTTAGTATTTGTGGCAAGTGTCGCAAGCGGTCTTCGCCTGATTCATTTCGTGACAGTTCAGGCAGCTATACATCGTGGTGACGCTCGTCACTTCCGACATCGCCTCCATTTGCCGGACTTGCCCGTGGCACGTCTCGCATTTTATTCCGGCCCCGAGATGCGCGCGGTGATTCCACGCGACGCCCGGCAGCACGCTATAGACGCGAACCCAGGGAATCGCCTGCTTGGACTTCGCATACTCAGCGAGCTTCTGAATCGAAGGCTTGTCCTTGGCGACCGTGACGTGGCACAGCATACATTTGTCGGGCTCCGGAAATGTCATCAGCTTGCCCGGATTCGGATTCGTATGACAATCCTCGCAATCCAGACCGAGAGAAAGATGTTTCATGTGGCTATAAGGGATGGGCTGCACTGGCGGCGTGTGTTCCGACGGATTGTCCGGGACCATTTGCTTCATCGGTTGTCGCGGCGCAGCCTGTTGCGAGGTCAGACCTGCCGCAAGGGAAAGAAATGCTGCCAGCATTGAAGCGATCACCACAGGAGCGATCCATCCAATTCTTTTCACCATCAGCCGACCTCGCAAATTTGAAGCTGCCGAGCTTCTTCGCCTCAACTACGCTTTCTTGTTCACGACTTCCTCGATGCTCGTTCCGAAATCTTTCAGCACCACCGTCGCGGCATTTCGGCCGGGCGCTCCCGTGACCGAGCCGCCCGGAAATGTCGTCGCACCCGTCTGATATAACCCCGGAATCGGCATGCGATGCTGCGCCCACCCCGGCATAGGGCGCATCGGTCCTACTTGCGACGCGCTCTGCGCTCCCGCGTGCGCGCTTCCGTGCCAGAAGTGCGGATTCATGCGCTCCAGGTCAAGAGGGCTTTCGACAAATCGCGCCAGAATCTTGTCATCCGTCAAATTCGGCGCATAAAGCCGCAAGTACTTGAGATACGCTTCGGAAACCTCTTTCTTGATCTTGTCCCAGTGCTCCGGCCCTTCCTTCAGTTCGTAAGGCTGCCAGCCGATAATTTTCAGAGTGTGCATCCCGGCGGGAGCGCGCGTCGAATCGGCAACGCTGCAGCAGATGATCTGCATCGGCGGATCCTCCAGATTGACCACTCCTCTGGCATCATCGTACGCAAAGCGCAGCGCCCGCTCCGGCGAAACCAGGATGCCCGCTTCCACGGGCGAGAGCGTGCCGCCATCCCCGGCAAACTTCGGCGGCTCCGAGGTCGCGCAATGCGTGACGAACATCGCGTGCTCCGCCTGCCAGGTATCTACGCCGTCCACGAAATCCTGGCCCCACAGCTCGCGCGGCGCCATGTCCACCAAATGCTTGATGTGAATCGTCGAGACAACTGCCTTTTCCGCCCGGTACGAAGTTCCGTCGCTGCATTCCACGCCCACGCATTTCCCGCTCTCCACAATCAGCCGCTTCACCCATTTGTTCGTCAGCAGCACACCGTTGTGTGCTTCGATGAACCGCGCCAGCGCCTGCGTCAGCACTCCCGAACCGCCCTTGGGGAACGGCCGTCCAGAGTGTTGCTGACGCGCTGTACCGTAGGCCAAGCGCCCTGTCATCGGCGCGTCCGGCGGCTCTGCGGCCAAGTGGGACATATAAAGCATGAACGTGCGGCAATGTTCTTCCTCAAACGTGTCGCGAATGATTTCCCATGCCGACATCGCCAGCCGCCGCTGCCACAGCTTTCCGCGCGGCTGTTGCGCGAGTTGATCGTTCAACGGCTTCCCGAATCCAATCGGTGTGAAACTCGTTCCCATCAAGATCGGTTTAATCGCATCAAACTCCGCCAGCATTTTCCGGTACGCCGCCGCATCCTTCTTCGAGAACTTCGCAAACTCCCCGCATGTGCGGTCGACGTCCCGCCACTGCGTCAGGTATGTGCCGTCGGCAAACGGAATGTGAAAGATGGGATCGGGATCGACGTATTCAAGCCCATAGTCGCGAAGCTTGAGCTCGTCGTTCTTGATCATGGGGTTATCGAGCAGAAAGGTGTGCGCCGTCGAGCAGACGTCGTCCTTGAATCCCTTGAGCGTCAATTCCGCTGTCTTTACGCCGCCGCCGACGATCGGCCGCCCCTCCAGGAGAAGGCAGCGATAACCGGCCTTCGCCAGGTAGGCAGCCGCAATCATGCTGTTGTGCCCAGCGCCCGCTACGACGATGTCGAAACGATCTTCCCTGGACGCTTGTGGGCCGATGGAAAACGGCGTGACCGCAAGCGGTGCGAGCGCCGTCGTTTTCACGAATCCGCGCCGGCTGATTTTGCTCATGGAGACGCCTCCTGGGAACAATCTCCTACGCTTTCTTCTTCACGACTTCCTCGATGCTCGTCCCAAAATCTTTCAGCATCACGGTCGCGGCGTTTCTTCCAGGCCCTCCGGTCACCGATCCGCCGGGATGGGTCGTGGCTCCCGTCTGATACAAACCCGGGATGGGCATCCGATGCTGCGCCCAGCCAGGCACTGGTCGCATCGCGCCGGACTGCGCCGGTCCCGATCCGCCCGCGTGACAACTGCCATGCCAGTTGTGTGGATTCATGCGTTCCAGATCAAGCGGGCTCTTGACGATGCGCGCGAGAATCTTGTCATCCGTCAGATTGGGCGCGAACCGCCGTAGAAATTTCAAATTCGCGTCCGAAACTTGCTCCTTGATTTCGTCCCAATGCTGCGGGCCCTCTTTCAATTCGTACGGGTGGTAGGCAACGATCTTGATCGTGTGCATGCCAGCGGGCGCACGGGTCGGATCAGCGATGCTGCAACAAATTGCATGGATCGACGGATTTTCGAGATTCACCGCCCCTCGAGCGTAGTCATAACTCATGCGCAAGACGCGATCAGCGCTGACCATCACTCCGGAATGCACGGGAGAGAGCGTCCCGCCGGCTACCGCATATTTCGGCGGCTCCGTCGACGCATAATTTGTCTCGAACAGCGTCAGGCCGGCTTTCCACGTGTCCACGCCATCGATGAAATCCTGGCCCCACAATTCGCGCGGCGCCATGTCGATCAGGTGCTTGATGTTGATTGTGGAAAGGACTGCCTTTTCCGCGCGATACGAGCTCCCGTCTTCGCATTCCACGCCCGTGCATTTCCCGTTTTCCACGATCAGCCCTTTGATCCACTTGCTGGTCAGAATCACGCCGCC
>Ga0137359_10002794_pt1 | contig 14018 bp, 16 predicted proteins | sample Mad1_40_16metaG_FD_108281 | JGI IMG/M metagenome (GOLD analysis project Ga0137359, IMG submission 108281) | Vadose zone soil microbial communities from Angelo Coast Range Reserve, California, USA - Mad1_40_16 metaG | ecosystem: Environmental > Terrestrial > Soil > Vadose zone | place: USA... | reverse complement strand
TCTCCACGTTCGGCCACGGTTCGCCTGGCGCTGGCTCTTGCAGATGCGCCCGGCTTCCGGTATCGGTCTTATCGTCGATGGCGTCATGGTACTGCGCGCTGAACCGCCGCTGGTACCCACGCTTTTGCACTCCTTCTCGGCCGGTGTTGGACTTCTGCTCCTCGCAGCATATTGTGGACGCCGATCGTCGGAGCGGTCGAGGCGGGCGACGCGTTGTCGTACGCCTTCCTGTCCGGACATCCGTGGCGTTGGATCATGATGGCAACCCTGTGTGCCGCCCTGGCACTGATCGGACCGGGCGCCTGATTGCTCGATGCCCCGCCTTTTCGGGTGGGCGAACTGACTCGATTTTCGGCGGAGACGCACCCGGCCGGCTCCGGTCGCTGGATAGTCGTCCTACAGAAAACTAAGTAAGCTCTCGATGGGCAGTCGGAGGTATGTGTGTTCATCGGCCATTACGCGCTCGGACTGGCATCCAAACGCATCGCGCCGAGTGTCTCGCTGGGAGCCCTGTTTCTGGCCTGTCAGTTTGCCGATTTGCTCTGGCCGATGCTGGTGCTCGCGGGGGTGGAATCGTTCACGATCCGGCCGGGCATCACTGCCGTAACTCCACTCGATTTCGAGTACTACCCCTTCTCCCACAGCCTGCTGACTCTCTGCGTCTGGGGCGTACTCCTGGGACTTATCTACCGCACCGTTACCGGATCGAGCTGGCGCGCGGCCATAGTGTTGTGTGCGCTCGTCGTGAGCCACTGGGTGCTCGATGTCGTGGTGCATCGCCCGGACATGCCTCTTGCCCCCGGACTCAGCTACCACCTCGGCCTTGGACTGTGGAACTCCGTTCCTGGAACCCTTGCGGTCGAGTTTCTGCTGTATGCGATAGGCGTCGTCGTCTACCTCAAATCGACCGTTGCGCGCGATCGAGTCGGATCAATCGGCTCGAGGATGCTACTGCTGTTCCTTGCGCTCGTGGAATTGGCAAACGTGCTCGGACCGCCCCCACCAAGTGTCCGCGCCGTGGCCTGGTCGGCGCAGGCGATGTGGCTGCTCGTGGCGTGGGCCTATTGGGTCGATCGCCACCGCGACCCGATCGCCTGAGGCTCGTCAGCGCTCATAGTTGGCCAACACCGGACGGTCGCGAGTCTGGCCAAGAAATTGGAAAGCACACTTCCAAAATCAGCTGCCACGCGCCCTCATCTAGCAGGGGTCTCATATCCGATGATGAATTCGTTTGTTGAATTCCTGAGTCTCTTGCTCCTAGGCCTTGCGACAGGAGTTTCCTTTTCGCATCTCCTTCAACGTGGTCCTAAGGCAACACTCTCCGGAGCGCAGTTCCTCGCAGTCCAGCAAGTTCTGCTACGCAACTATGGGGCCGCGATTGGTGCGCTGGAAGTTGCTGCGCTGCTGTCCACACTGGCCTTGGCTGTCCTCACCTGGAGGGAGCCCGTAAAGTCCTTTCTTGCAATGCTTGCCTGCGGCTGCCTCGTGCTCATGCGCGGGCGGATGTGGCGCACTTCATACTGGAGGAACTTGAGAACCCGCGCCATATTCGTCAGGTCGTGCCTCTATGCTACTGACACGGGTCTCCTGAACGACAGCTTGGCCGCGATTCTATTTGCCGAACTGTGAGTGACCGCAAAGGATGCCAGCACTGGTTTAGCTGCTCGTCGTTCAAGTCTGCGACATCGGGTCCATGCACCCGTTCGCACAAGCAGACGCCATTCGGCAGAGGACTCCGTGTTCGAGTTACAACATCCCACCTTTGGAGAGGGCGTCCACCATGGCCAAGACGAAATCGTTGACCGCCTTTTCGATGTCACCGGAGACTTCAGATCGAGTGCGCGCAGACCAGTAAACCTTTCCACTGCTGACCTCGGTCAGGGCAGTAGAGGCGTAATAGCGCTCGTACTCGTGGGTTTCTGTGCGCACGTATCCATACGGCCAGTAGTACCCGTACCAGCCGTAGTAAGTCCAACCCAAAGTGGGAACCGGTTCTGTTTCCAGGACTTGTACCTGCTCATGCGCCACGATGGCCGTGGACAGAATGCGCGTCGCACCGACTTGCTTGGCCGCGTTGATCAAAACAGTATCGTCGCTGGCCGCGAGCCGCTGGCCGACGATGTCATAGCTGCGCACCGCCTCCACGCCACGAGCGTGAAGCTGCGCCACCATTTCGTCCTCGTAGAGCCGGCGCACTGTCTCGTCGCGGCTGACGCCGACGATCAGCATCTTTCCCTTAACGGGCTTGCCCGCATATTCCGGATTCGTCCAGATTGCCTCGACGTGCGTGGTCGCGCACCCAGCAAGTCCGAACACCAGCAGGAGCCACAGCACGCAAGCAGAAAGAAACGTCCAAGTCCGATTCGCACGCGTCATCGCAACCTCCTCCAAATGAGTCGTTGACGAGTAGCGATTCACGAAAGAGACAGGTTATGCCGATCCCGTCCCTCATGCGCGTGCAGACCGCACAGACGTGATCTCGCGCGGGCGCTTCATTCGGACGATGCAGTCAAAGCCATGTCCCTTTAAAGGTGATCTGAAACTTCGATGAGCGTTGGGAAGAGAAAAAAGTATGCGGCAATGACCACAACCATCAAAGATGCAATCGCCACGCACGTCGACTATCGGCCCAACGTAGCCGATACTGCAAACCGCAAGGCAGCGTAGTCGGATGGGTAGCGCGGCCCCGGGCATCGGCCGATGCTGCCTGTTTGCGAAACTCATACCAGACGAGGTTGTCGTGACAGACGAGCAGTTCAAGGAACTAAAGGGCGGCGCAGCATGCTCAGATCACTCTGTTGGAATCGATAGCAGCCAATGTGGAGTTGCTGACAGCGCCACAGGCCATCGCCGTTCAGCCTCATTTGGGTCGCGCGCAAGAGTTTCTGAAACAAGCGCGGACAGTTATCGCTTTGCTTCATGACCGCTGAGATATGAGAGTGCTGCCCTTTCTCTGCCACGCTGAACGGCGGCCAGCGCTCAACAGATTGAAGTAACAGGCGCGGGGCAGGTGCGACCCCCGTGCATTGCATCGAACAGGGTTTTTCATCTGGGCGATGAGGCGCTCGAGATGACTTTTCCAGCGAGCGATCCGATCGCACTCAGCCCTGATCGGCCCGCTCTTGCCGGAAGTGGCCAGCTTGGACCGAAATCGGTGACATCAATAGGACGGTGAAAAGAGCGCGCGCTGCTTAGCACTGATCGCCTAGGACAAGGAATCGGCGGGTCATCACGGCTTGAAGGTGCACGTGTAATGAGCGGGCGGAACCCACTGGACGCGTTGCCGGCCACCGCCAAGAGGCGGCTTCTGAAGCGTGCTCAGCCTACCTGGGTATCGCCGATGCTGGCGACCATCAGCGAGGAGCGCTTTACGCGAGAAGGCTGGCTGTTCGAGCGGAAGCTGGACGGGGAGCGCTGCCTTGCGTTCTGTCGCGGCCGCGACTTGCGCCTCCTCTCACGGAACCGCAAGCGCCTGAACGAGAAGTACCCCGAGATAGCGGAGGCGTTCCGCCAGCAGGAGATCGATACCTTCATCGCGGACGGCGAGATCGTCGCGTTCAAGGGCAGGATCACCAGCTTCGCAAGGCTCCAGCAACGCATGCAGCTCGAACGGCCCTCGGCGCGGCTCCTGCACACGATTCCGGTGTGGCTCTATCTGTTCGACTTGCTCTACCTGGACCGATACGACACGCGTCGGGTGCCGCTTCGGTACCGCAAGGAACTTCTGCACAACTCCTTCGACTTCCAGCATTCACTGCGGTTTGTGGAGCATCGCGAAAGGGAGGGGGAAGCTTGCTATCGAGAAGCGTGCAGGCGAGGTTGGGAAGGTGTCATCGCAAAGAACGGGGATAGCGCCTATGTGTCGAAAAGGACGCGCGACTGGCTGAAATTCAAATGCTCGCGCGAGCAGGAGTTTGTCATTGGCGGCTACACGGATCCGCGAGGCGGCCGGATCGGCTTCGGTGCGCTGCTGGTCGGCTATTACCTTCGGGGCCGGCTGCAGTATTCGGGCCGAGTCGGAACCGGGTTCGACCATGCGTTGCTGCTGCGATTGCGCCGGCAGCTTGTGCGGCTCGAGACGGCCACCTGCCCGTTCGCAAGCGACGGGCTGCCGCGTCGCGGCGTCCATTGGGTGAAGCCGGCGCTCGTTGCTCAAATCGGGTTCACCGAGTGGACGCCCGAAGGCAAACTGCGGCACCCGCGGTTCCTCGGTCTGCGGGACGACAAAAGACCGGAAGACGTCGTGAGAGAGGCTTGAAAGTGGCCGGTGGCGGAGAGCTTGTTCGCGACAGTCTTCACGGCATGCGGGTCACTCGTCCGGCCAAGACTCTGTTTCCGCAGGACAAGATCACCAAAGGGGACTTGATCGACTACTACCGCCGCATCGCCCCGTGGATCCTGCCGCATCTTCGAGGCCGTCCGCTCGCCATGGAGCGCTACCCCGACGGAATCGAGCAGCCCGGCTTTTTCCAGAAGTCTGCGCCGTCTTATTACCCGGGCTGGCTACACACGGTGACGGTGAAGAAGGTGGGGGGCACCGTGAAGCACGTCGTCTGTGACGACGCTCGCACGCTCGTATATCTCGCAAATCAGGCTTGTGTGACGCCGCACATTTGGCTCAGCCGGACCGACAGGCTCGATCGCCCCGATCAGATGGTGTTCGACCTGGATCCGTCCGTACCCGGCTTGGAGCCGGTGAAAGCGGCGGCGCGGTCGCTCAAGGAGTTGCTGGACCAGCTCGGATTGCCCGCGTACCTGAAGACCACGGGCTCCCGCGGTTTGCACGTCGTCGTACCGCTCATACGCAGGGAGGGTTTCGACGCGGTGCGCGCCTTTGCGACTGAGGTGGCGAGGATCCTGGTGAGTCAGGAGCCCGAGCAGCTGACGCTGGAGCAACGGAAAAGCAAGCGACGCGAGCGCGTCTTCATAGACACGAACCGGAATGCGTACGCGCAAACGGTGGCTCCCGCCTACGCCGTGCGCGCCCACCGTGGCGCTCCGGTGTCTGTCCCGCTCGCTTGGAGCGAACTCGGGAGGAAAGACCTTCGCTCCGATGGGGTGACGATCCGGACCCTGTTCGACCGACTGGAGAAAGTCGCAGACCCCTGGACGGATTTCTGGCGGCGCGGCGTCTCACTGGGAAAAGCGCGCCGGAAGCTCGAGAAGCTCGATGACGCTCGAACGCTACCGCAAGAAACGCAATTTCACTGAGACGCCGGAGCCCGTGGGCCGGGCGCGGAGCGCGCAGCGCAGGCGCATCTTCGTTGTACAGAAACACGCCGCCAGCCGTCTGCACTACGACTTCCGGCTCCAGATCAATGACGTTCTCGTGTCCTGGGCCGTGCCCAAAGGCCCGTCGATGAACCCCGCGGACAAGCGCCTGGCTGTGATGACGGAGGACCATCCGATCGAGTACGCCGATTTCGAGGGTGTGATTCCCGAAGGCGAGTACGGGGCCGGAACAGTGATGGTCTGGGACAAAGGCATATACGAGCCCGGAGACGGTTTGCCGCCGGAAGAGCAACTCTCTCGCGGCAAACTCGATGTGGTGCTCAAAGGCAAGAAATTGTGTGGAGGGTTCACATTGATCCGTCCGGGAAAGGGCTCGCGTCAGAAAGCAAACTGGCTGCTCATCAAGCAGCGCGACGCGCATGCCGATCCGTTGTGGGAGATTGAACGGCCCGAGCTCGATCGCTCGGTTCTCACTGGCCGGACGCTGAGCGCAATCGAGGCGAGCGACCGGGGAAAGAAGGCCGCCCTGGCAGGTCCAGCGCGTCATGACTAAACCAGTGCTGATGGTTGTTGACGCTGACGGCGAGGCGCTGCGGCTCATGCAGCGCGAGCTCGAACGCGAGTACGGAAACCGGTACGGGATCGTCGGAGTGACCTCTGGGCGCGAGGCGCTGGACACACTAGAGCGGTTGAAGGCGAACAACGTTCCTGTGGCGTTGCTTCTGGCTGAACACCGGATGCCGCAAATGACCGGAGTCGATCTCCTCGAGCAGGCGAGCAAACTCTTCCCCGATGCCAAGCGCGTTCTGCTCACGGACTACACGGATGCCGAGGCGGCGGTCAGTGCCATCAGAAGCGCCGGAATCGATCACTATCTGACAAAGCCATGGCAATCGCCTGACCAGAACCTCTACCCGGCACTTAACGATCTGCTGATGGATTGGGAGGCGCGGTCGCGCCCAGCCTTCAAAGGTGTGACGGTGGTCGGCTACCGGTTTTCACCTCGATCACACGAAACGCGCGATTTTCTGGTGCGCAACGGTGTGCCCTTCCGGTGGCTCGACGTCGACCGTGACGAGGAGGCACGCCGGCTGCTGACTGCCACCGATGCGAAGGTCTCGCGCCTGCCCCTCGTTTTGTGCCCTGACGGCACCTTGCTCGTGCAGCCGACGAACGTGGAGCTTGCGGCGAAGATCGGGTTCAAGGTGCGTCCGGAAGAGGCTTTCTACGACCTCGTGATCGTCGGCGGCGGGCCGGCGGGGCTGGCTGCCGCCGTGTATGGAGCAAGCGAGGGCTTGCGCACGGTGATGGTCGAACGCGAGGCCCCCGGCGGGCAGGCAGCGTTGAGCTCGATGATCGAGAACTACCTGGGATTTCCCGCCGGACTCAGTGGAGCGGATCTGGCTCGTCGCGCCGTGGCGCAGGCCAAGAAGTTCAAGGCCGAGATCGTCACTCCCCAGGCGGTAGTCGGTGTGCTCGCAGACGGCTCGTTGCGGATCATCACGCTGAGCGACGGCTCCGAGCTGCGCTGCCAGGCCGTGCTCCTTGCGACCGGAGTCGAGTGGCGCAGGCTCGACGTGCCCGGCATCGACAAACTGAGCGGGGCCGGGGTGTACTACGGCGGGACGTTGGCCGAAGCCATGTTCTGTCGCGATGAAGACGTCTGCATCGTCGGCGGTGGGAACTCGGCCGGGCAGGCGGCCCTTCACTTCGCTCGCTATGCGCGGACAGTGACCATGCTCGTCAGGGAAGCGTCGCTGTCGGAATCAATGTCGCAGTATCTGATCGAGCAGATCCAGGGCACGAAAAGTGTCAAGGTGCGCCTTCGCACCACGGTCATTGCGGTGCATGGCGACGAACGCCTCCAGGCGATCACCCTCCTCGACGATGCGGCCGGAAGGAAAGAGACCGTTCCTACTAATGCGCTCTTCATCTTCATCGGCGCCGTGCCGCCCACCGAGTTCCTCAAAGGGGTCGTGGAAAGAGACAGTCAGGGCTACATTCTGACCGGGCCTGATCTGGCAGGAGCGGGCGGGATCGCGCGCCGGCCGCGCGGGTGGTCGCCCGACCGCGACCCTTACTGGCTCGAATCGAGCGTTCCAGGAGTGTTCGCGGCGGGCGACGTGCGCCACGGATCCGTAAAGAGGGTCGCCGCCGGGGTCGGTGAAGGGGCGGCTGCTGTGCAGTTCATTCATCAGTATCTGAGTTCGATTTCATCAGATCGGTAGCAAGAGCTGTTTCCTCGATGGATCCGGCCATCAGGAAAGTCGCTTCGAAACTCGAAGCCTGTCTCACAGCGGTCCGCTCCGTGGCGCTCACCGACGATCTTTTCCGTGATCTCGTTTACCGTGCCGATGACGCCGCCGATCCCGCCTGGTGGTGCGTCGTCCAGCACCGGACTGTAGGCGACGGCCCAGTGCGTTTCCTCCACGAATCCCCTGCGGTTCATGTGCAGGAGAATGTCGTCCATCCACGTCGCCGGGCCACCCCGGAACGGGGTCTCGATCAGCGGGCCGATGATGTGCCAGATTTCCGCCAGCATATGGACGCCGGTTGTCCCATCGAGCGCGGGTGCTTGTCGCCGAGAGCCGGCCAGGATGCATCGTTGTAGATCTGGGTGAACCGGGGCCCCACCACAGGAACATCTGGAGGCGGTTCGACAGGATCAGCCGCACCGAAGAACACGACGTCGGGCTTCAGTATCCCGCCACAGCGGGGACAGTCGGGAGCTTTGAATTCATCCGGTCGCCCGGATCGATGTCTGCATCGCCATCCGGCGCGGCGGCCGCGCAGCGGCGCCCGTACGCCGGATTGGCGGCTTCGAGCCACTGCTGAACCGCTTCGCGGCACACCGGCGGCGCACGCGGTGCATACGACGTGCGCGATGCTCCCATGCAACTCGATCACCTGCTCGCTGCCGGTACGCTGGTGCAGCCCATCCACTGCTGACGACCGTGCCGCTCAAGACGAACAGTCGCGAATGCTGCCGCACGAAGTGGCAAAGAGGATCGGTCATGTCCTTGTCTTATCCGGCGGTAGGCGCCAGCCCCGATTTCTGGCGCGCAATCCGGTCTTCGCGCTCGCGCAGGAGCCAGTACACGATGCCGAGCGCCAGAGTGGCACCGGCAAGCGCAGCGATCGTTGCTGCGCCTGTGGTCGTTATGTCGAGGATGACGAGCTTGCGACTGAGAGCAAGCAAGGCGATCAGGACGACGGTCTTGACCTGGATGATGCTCTCGTGCCGCAGCGCCAAGCGAATGATCGAATGCCTGAACTCCATGGCGATCAGCACCGTCATGATCGCGCCGAACAGGCTCTGGAACACCTCGTGGTCTAGAATATCAAGCGCGCCACCGTGCACGAGAGGTAGGATTCGATGAAACAGCTGGAAAAGCGCAATGAGCACCACCACCGCGACGAGGAAGCTCAACACAATCGCAACGATCTGCTCGAAACGCTCATGCAGGGTCATCATCGGCCAGCGCTCGCGAGTATCCTCGAATGGCCGGCGCGGGGACTTACGATCGGCGGTCATTCATGTTCTCCTCTTGTGTCGGACGAATATGTGATCGAGCGCGATGACCGCCGATCCGAACGAGCTTACACACGTTCCGATAGACCTTCCTCTAATTCTTGCTGTGATGTGTGCTGCAATCCCGCCGCTCAGGCGCGACTAAATTAGTCACGCACGATCTTCTGTTTAAGTTCCGCCGGCCGAGCCGCCGTTCGGTGCTCGGTGTAGGAGTACCCGATTCCGGCCGATCGGCACTTGAGCCTGGTCCTTGGCATCCAGCACGAGATGGTATTTGCTCTCCTCGCCGATCGACCAATGAACGACGTCTAGCGTTGCAAGCAGGACAACCTGATTGCGTAACAGCGCCGGAATCTTGACGAGTTGCTTAGGCCTGCCTCCATACCCCGGCTTCGCACCCGGCGCGGCGTCGGGGCAAACAGCGGCGCTAATGGCTCCGCTCGAACATGCGCCGCTTGTGCGTCACAGCGGAAAAAACGTCCTGTCACTCACGGCCTACTTTCCCCCGTTCCTGCGCTGATTTTTGCGCTCCGTGAAAGAAGGGTTGCCATGCAGCTGCATGGGCTTCCTAATTGTGTCGCATGCGCTGCGGCGTCGAGCGGCCGCAAGTTTCGGGGACCGGCATGTAGGTGCTCGGTCTTCTGAGTCAGCGATGAGACAGCTGGTCATATTGAAGGAGGTGAACATGAGTGCAACGTACAGAGCAATCCAACCGATCGCGACTGGCAGACTCCGGACTGCAGATCTGCCGATAACACCGCCGGCAAGGCGCATTCTGAGCCTACTCGTGCTCGCCCTGATTCTGAGGATGCCGACCGCGCATGCCGAGGACCAGGCAAAACAGGGTGTGACTCGACTTGGCGAGCATCCGGCGGTGATCGTGGCGCGCAGCGGTGTCCTGGTCGATCCGACCTCTACGTTCAACCTGCACCCGGCGCTCATGGCGGAGCCAAGCGTGAAGATGCCGGCCGAGCAGTACCAGGGGTCGGTGGGCTTTGTCACAGGAGGCGTTGGCCAGGACGAAGCCAAGATGTTCGAGAAGGAGCTGTCCAAGCATCCGCTCGCAATCGAGCTGCTGGAGCATGCTGGCAAGACGGACGAGTTCACTGCCCATGCGATGGTGAAAATCGCCGATCAGCACGGCCACACCGTCCTCGAAGCCAAGGCTGACGGACCCTTCATGCTGGTGGATCTTCCGCCTGGCCGCTATTCGATTCAGGCTACGCTGAACAACACCACGCTGAAGAAGTCTGGGGTGATGGTCGCACATGACAAGAAGGCGCGCGTGATGTTCGAATTTCCGGCGCACGCCGACGCCTAAGCTGCAATCGGAGGTCGCGGGTCGGCGGCAGGCCCGGCACTCTTGCCGTTGCCTCCGCCGCCCTACGAACCAGACGCTCTGGCGCCGGTGATGTGCCTTGAGACAGCCGAGTTCGAACGGGCGTTCGCGAGCCTTAACGCCGTCCATGTTTCCTACATCACGGACGACCTCCCGTGATTAGATCAAGCCGAAGTATTGCCTAACGTCAGCGACGCGGTTCCGGCTGATCGGCACGTGAGCCTGGTCCTTGGTATCCAGCACGAGATGGTATTGCTCCCCCCGCCGATCGACCGACCGCACATGCTGTAGGTTGACTACGTGGCTGCGGTGCGTGCGCATGAACACCTCCTGATTCAGCCGTGGTTCGACGTCTGCTAGCGACAAATTGCAGAAGTGGTCCTGATCGAAAGTGAAGATGCGCGTGTAGTGCCCATCGGCTTGCAAGTGAACAACGTCTGTCATCGCAAGCAGGATAACCCGATTGCGTAACAGCACGGGAATCTTGACGAATTGTTTCGGCCTGCCCTCACGCCCCGTCTTCGCGCCGGGCTCGTTCGTCGTGATGTCGGTAAGGTCATAGAACATCATGCAGCTGCCATGGTCTTGCGAGCCGTCAGACAGTCTTGTGACCTTGATGAGAAGCACCCGGTCTGGGATGTTGATCATCATCGTCATCGGCGGCGATTCGGTGTGGCCACCGTCAGCCTCTGAACCGGAGCGTAGTAGCAGCTGAATCTTCTCTTTGCTCTTCTCCGGATGGAGTTGCAGCACGTCACGGCCGATCGGATTGCCCCTGATGTTGCTCAGCACTCTCTGCGCAATTTGGTTCATCGCCAGGATGCGGTTGTCAGCGCTTAGCAAGACCACGCCAGGGTCGAATTTCTGCAGCTTGTACTGGAGTGTTTCCATGATTTATGCAGACTAGGCGTCAGGTTGTGCGACGCAGCAGGAAAGCCTCCTGTCACTCGCGGGCTACTTTCCCCAGTTCGTGCGCTGATTGTGCGCTCTGTGAAAGAAGAATTGGCGTGCACGCGCGCGAGGTCCCTAATGGCCGCAAACGTAGCCGCGTCAGATTCGACGCGTTCGACGCCCGCACCGAAAGGGAGGACCTCCGATGTCAGTTGCATTCCGTCGCATCGATGGCTTCGCTACCTGATGTTCAGCCAGACAGGGCACTGCGTGCATCACTTGGCGCCGTCGGTCGATGCGCCTGCGATGCAATCGCCGCCCTCGACGATCGCATCCCTGCTGGGAAGAAGGATTTCGATTCGATCGTCAGGGGGCGGCCGATCGTGCCGCCATGGTTTGTGCAGACAAGCTGCCAGGTCTGCGACGCAGCAGGAAAACCTCCTGTCACTCACGGGCTGCTTTCCCCAGTTCGTGCGCTGATTGTGCGCTCTGTGAAAGAACGATTGCCGTGCAGGTGCACGAGGTGCCTAATTATTGCAGGCGCAGCCGCTTCGGTTGGCCATTAAGTGCATCTTGTAACCTTTCTGGGAGGCCATGAGATGAAGAGCGATAGCGACATCAAGCGTGACGTCGAACAGGAGCTCAAATGGGATCCTGACCTCGACACGACCGACATCGCGATCAACGTCAAGAACGCTGTGGTCACACTGACCGGCTTCGTTCGCAGCTACAGCCAGAGGTACGGGGCCGAACGAGACGCCAAACGGGTGGCCGGCGTGTTGGCGGTCGCCAACGATATCGAGGTGCGGCTGCCGAGCGTGGATCAGCGCCCGGATCCTGAAATCGCTCGCGACGCGGTCGCCGCGATCAGGACCGAATTGCCGTACACCCATCAGCTGATCAAGACGATTGTCAAGAACGGCTGGGTGACGCTGGAGGGCGAAGTCGAGTGGAACTATCAAAGAGAACGCGCTGAAAGCGCGGTGCGCCGGATCAAGGGCGTCAAGGGTCTGAGCAACCTGATCGAGCTCAAGCCGGTGGTGTCCCCGGTCGACATCAAGCGCAAGATCGAGGACGCATTCAAGCGCAGCGCGGAGGTCGACGCGAAGAACGTGACCGTCGAAACCAGCGGGGGCGTGGTGACGCTGCGGGGCGCCGTGCGCTCGTGGGCGGAGCGCCAGGAAGCCGAGCGCGCCGCGTACGCGGCACCGGGCGTCACCAAGGTCGAAAACAAGATCACCATCGATCCGGTGTTGAGCACCAGCCGCAGCTCGATGGCCATGGCCTAGCGACGGGTTCCAGGGGCAGGAGGACGACCATGAAGATCCGCACACGCGTGTTTTGGTTGTTGTTGGGTTGCCTGGCCTGGGCGGTCGCAGCGGTTGCACAGGAACCAGGCGAACCGGTCGCCGGCAAGGTCACGCTCGGCGTCTCGGTGGAGGAAACCGCAGTGATCGCAACGGGCTGGCGCGCGTCCAAGCTGCTGCATGCTCCCGTGTACAACGAAAGGAACGAGAAGATCGGCAAGATGGAAGACTTCATCGTCTCCACGGACGGAACGCTATCGGTGGCGATCGTTGATGTCGGGGGCTTTCTCGGCATCGGCGCTCACCGGGTCGCGATCCCGGTGCAGCAGTTCGACGAGGTTGCTCCCACGAAGATCGTACTGAAGGGCGCAACCAAGGAGGCGCTGAAGAAGATGCCCGAGTTCAAATACGAAGCCTGAGGGGGGCGACCGCAAGGGCAGGCACGCCAACGACGTCGTGGGCCGCGGGTGCCCGGCAAGATGCGCCCGCGGCCCGCGATGCGGGAACGCGGATCTCGCACTGCGGCGTCGACCTTGGGCACGGCGCCGGTCGCCGATTAAATCAGCGGTGTGACACCGCAAGTTTCCGCGGATCGGAATGCCCCGTCAGCTCAAGTAGGCTGCAACGATTCCGGAAAGGACGATCCCGTCAAACGTGCCGGCCCCGCCGATGCTGGCAACCCCGGCCGAAATCTTCTGGATGTCCTTCAAGTGAAGCAGGTCCGCGCCCACAACGGGTCCGCAGACCCCTGCAACGAAGGCGACCGGCGCGGGCCAGTCAGGTGCAAGCATCAGCGCAGAAACCGCCGCGACGAGGGGAGGAATCAGGCCTGGCATTACGATCCCGAGACGCGGTACCGGGCGGGCAAGGAAGTAACACGCCGCAATGTTGATGGCTGCGGCTGCTGCCACAGCCGCCAGCGCCTGAGGCCCGATGGCAGCGAGGCGAATCAGCTCGTATGCCGCCAGTCCCGTGGGCACAAGGCAACCGCCCACGTTGACGGCGATGATGGTGTCCTGGCGGAGACGCCAAAGTGCGGGCCAGAAATCGGCCAACCCGAAAACGGCAAGAGGGTGCACCATCTCCTCTTGCGTCCGAATGCGCTTCACCGGAATGTTGATGAGGCTGCCGAGCATGATCGCGGCCACGACGCAAACTGCGGCGCCCTTGCCCAAATGGAGCTTGGCCAGCGCAGCGGTCATCAGCTGGCCGAAGACGAACGGAAAAAGAACGAGCAGAACGAATGTGGCTGCGAGCGAGACCCATGTCAATGGTTTCACGAGGCGCTATCACCCAGAAGGTCGTTGAACTCGCGAAGCGAGCGGAGAAGCACTTGATGGATCTCTCGGGGGTTGCTCGGCACCATGCTGTGCATGTACATGCACTAATGTACGCTGGACTGCACGAACACTCGATAGCCGTCGGGGGAAGGTGCACATGGGTGCAGCCGACGGCCTCGGCGCCGGGGGTCCGAGCTGTCTAACGCGAAGCAGGGTGCCCTCCGCGGAAGCGCGCTCCGCGGTCAACAACTATAGTAGCTCCAGACGATCGGCTCCCTGGAGCGGCAGCACCCACCCTGGATACTCGGGGGGAAGTTTGATCCAATTTTGCGGACCACAGGGCTTCCGGCGCTCGCGGCGAGCCTGCCTCTGCCTTTCCGGGTGATTCCACGGCGCTCCTGGAGTGCGAGTAGCCGTGTATCCTTTGGACCATGCGA
>Ga0137359_10002793_pt1 | contig 14020 bp, 11 predicted proteins | sample Mad1_40_16metaG_FD_108281 | JGI IMG/M metagenome (GOLD analysis project Ga0137359, IMG submission 108281) | Vadose zone soil microbial communities from Angelo Coast Range Reserve, California, USA - Mad1_40_16 metaG | ecosystem: Environmental > Terrestrial > Soil > Vadose zone | place: USA... | reverse complement strand
GGGTAGTCCCGGAAGAGCGTAGTGTAGGCAGTGAGGATACATCACGGTCGTCCCTGGTGACTCAATAAAGAACGCGGGCCATTTCCATTGTACGCTTGTTGTGCGTAATGACAATAAACTGCGTGTGCGCCGACATCTGAACCACCTTATCAGTAAAGCGTCCAACGTTTGCTTCGTCAAGCGGAGCATCGACTTCATCCAGGAGACAGAACGGTGCGGGCCGGTAGTGGAAAATACCGAGCACCAACGCCAGTGCTGCCATCGCCTTCTCACCTCCCGAGAGCAACAGAACATTCTGCAGCCGCTTGCCGGGAGGTTGAGCGATGACATCAATACCAGACTCCAGAATGTCGTCCGCATCTATCAAACTCATCTCACCGCGGCCGCCTCCAAATAATTCCTGAAACAGCTCGCCGAAGTTCTTGTTGTTCTGTTCGAACGCCTGACGGAAGCGCTCTCGCGAGCGTCGCTTGATCTCCCTTAAGGCCTCTTCGGTCGATGAGATACTATCAACGATATCTTGCCGCTGTACTGTTAGGAACAATAGACGCTCTTCTGCTTCGGCCAATTCTTCGAGCGCCATCATATTGACCCCACCAAAACCTTCAAGACGCGAGCGCAATTCTTCGACGCGCTTATGACCCAGCTCGAGGTCGAAATCAACTTCCAGCGTGAGTTCGCGCCTCAAATCTTCAAGCGACTGATTTAGTTCAGTCTGGCAGTTCTCCTGTACAAAGGTTTGGCGCGCTTGAGCTTCGGCACGCTGCACCTCTAAGGCTGCCCGAGCGTCGCGCACTTCGGCGGCACGTCGATTCAGATCGGATAGCTCTGCGGAAAACACATCGGCTTCCTGCCGCGCCTGCTGTAATTTCCCGGTCAAGTCGCCAATCTGCTGCTGTTCCCGCTCCCGATCGGTTTCGACAGAACTGGCGCTCACCTCCAATTCGGCAATCGATCCCTGCAACTCATCAGTCCGGCTCTTCATCTCGATAAGTTCGAGCCGGTGCCGTTCAACGCGCGAAGCCAGGTCGGCAAGCTCGGCTTCCATGCGCCGCAGTTCTCCAGCAGTCGCCCGGCGTCGTTCGGCAGCCGCGGCCGCAGTCGCTCGTTGATGGGCTAACGATTCACTTTCGATTTCAGTCTCTCGGCGCAGGTCAGACAATAAAGCCGAGGCATTGATAACGGTGTCCGCGGCTGCTTCTCGAGCGGCCTCTGCCGCATCCGCTTCCAGCAAAGCTCTGGCTCGTCGTTGCACGACTTCAAGCCGTTCCTCCTCGACTCGGGCGGAATCTTCCGCAACGACGCGCAAGTGGCGCTCAGCACGCTCGACTTCCTGCTCCAGACCGGCTGTTGTCAGTTCGCGAGTCATTGCCTGGCGTTCTTCGCGGCCAATGGCCTCGTTTAGCAGAACGACTTGATCTTCCAAACCAACCAACCGAGAACGAGCTTCGTTTGCGACTGTCGTGGCTGTCTCCACCTGCGAACTTAGGACCTCGGCCCGGATTTCCAACTCGCGCAACTCCCGTTTAAAGGTCAGCAATCCGGCGCCTTCCTCCAGGTCGCGCGCATCGCCTGCGTTTACAAATTGGCCGCTGGCAATCCAATCGCCATTTAGTGTCACATACATTTCCCCAGTAGCGATGGACTTCGCCATCGCGTCTTCCAGGTTACCGGAAATGCACGCCTTCATCTTCTGCGGCATAGTCCGCTTTAAGACCGTAATCAATTCACCGGGGGCACCCAACAGATCGCAAATACGAAGATCCTCGCGCAACTCATCTGTCAGACTAAGAGACAACGTCGAACGTTCTTCGAGTTTGCAGGTGAGTGTGTCTAATTCCTCGCTCCCGCCGTGTAGGCCTGCCACCAGGAAACTTGCGCGGCCGCCATTGTTTTCACGCAACCACTGCGCAGCGCGGACAGCGTCGTCAGGTGTGGGCACTACAATCGATTGCAACGACGAGCCGAGCACTCCCTCGACAGCTCGTTCCCACTTTGCGTCCACGTTCAGTGCGTCGGCAAGGGTTCCGATGAAATGGAAGTCACGCTGACCATCACCCGGCGAAAACAGCAATTGAACGGCCGGTGAGTAATACGCCCTTCGCTGATCCAGCTCTTTCAGACTTTCAAGCCGATGGCTAGCCCGCGAATATTCATCACGCAGGCGAGTCAGCTCAGCCTCCGTATCGCTGACAGCTTCATGACCTTGAACAACCGCATCAACTGCCGACTCGCGCTCGGCCTGGAGTCTGGCAATGTGGTCTCGCGCTGCGCCAAGCTCCTGAGAAAACTTCTCGGCTTCGATCTTTCGGTCGGTGTGCTGAACGGCTGCACGTTCACCTTCACGTGCTAAGCCCTCGGCCTGAAGCGATAAACGCTCGAGCGTGCCCTCGAGCTGACGGGCAATCTCTCGCAAGCGCTCCGCAATAGCCGTTTGGGTGAGTAGCTCTGCACGTGCAGTTTCGATTTCAGCTTCGGCATTGGACGCCGCCATCAGCCTTCCGGCATAGCCCTCTTCAGCAGTCCGCAGTGCGAGAGTGCTCTGATCAGATTCGAGTCTCAGCCTCGAATCTTCTTCCTGCAAGCGGATGCATTCTGATTCGACCAGCGCCAGGCGAGCGGTCAAGGCATCGATCTCCGCGCCGACTTCACTCTTCCGTTTCTCCAACTCCGTAAACTGTTCTCGCTGATAAACGCATTCGCGCGCCTGGCGATCGCGCTGGAGCACTGCCTCGGCGGCAGCTGCGCGCGCATTGCTTAACTCGTCTTCGAACTTCCTGGCTGCTTGCGTCGCAGTGCGTGCGTCGTCTTCGCGTCTGGCGAGTTCTTCACTAACGCTGAGCTCAAGCTCGGCGATCTCACTCAATTTCGTTTTGGTCTCTTCCAGGACACTGGCGAGTTTGCGGTCCTCGGCGACGTATACCTGGCGCAAAAGCTCGCGCAACTCTTCCCTGAACACACCGTAGCGCCGCGCCTTCGCAGCCTGCCGGCGCAAACTGTTTACCTGGCGATCGATTTCAGAAACTATATCTGAGATGCGAGAAAGATTAGACCGCGCAGATTCAAGGCGAGCTTCCGTTGCGCGCTGACGAACGCGAAACTTAGTGATCCCCGCCGCCTCTTCGATAATCGTGCGGCGGTCCATCGGTTTAGCGGAAAGTATCTGTCCAATGCGTCCCTGCTCGATGATTGCATAGTGGCCGCCGGCCAGGCCCGTTCCGGAAAACAGATCCTGAATATCCCGCAGACGGCAAGACCGATCATTTAACAGGTACTCACTCTCACCCGAGCGATAGAGCCTTCGAGTTACCGATACGGCTTCCCCCGGAGAGAATTCCAATGCCAGGTTTCGCCTTCTCCAGTGTCGCTTGTGCTGAACCTTTGCCGGACTCAACTCGACAGCCCCGCTTTGTTCTCCCGCTGCGACGTCAGCAGTCGGAACAGCTTCTGCGGCCTGGGGAGCAGCTTCTTCGCTTATGCTTTCGGCCTCGGCGCCAAGCTCCTGCGGCAGGATTTCGTCAAGATTAACGACTCGGTCGTCAATCTGCTCTAGAGTGGAATCGATGTCCTCGATGTCTGGTTCGTGCTCAATTACCTCGTCGCGAACCATGTGCATAACCACTTCGGCCATGCCACTGGCTGGTCGGTTGCGTGCGCCCTGAAAGATGACGTCTTTCATCTCCGCGCCGCGCAGATGCTTAACCCGCTGCTCGCCGAGAACCCAGGCGATGGCGTCGGCAACGTTGCTTTTGCCGCAGCCATTGGGCCCGACAATGGCAGTTATGCCATCACCAGTAAAGAGTATTTCGGTGTAATCGGCGAAGGACTTGAATCCAGTGATTTCTAGCCGTTGAAGTTTGAACATTTACTCGTAAAATACTCTAAATCGGCTAAACCTCTGAACCCAAACGCGGTCCTGCGAGGCAAATTCCGGGTGAGCCAATATAAGTGCCACGCGCTTAGAATGTCAACCAAAACCTCAGCTTAGGTTGCCTTACTTAAGTGAGAAGCAAAGTTAGGCAGGAACGCTTAATTATCAGGTAGCTGGCAAGATCGACTTAGCCTGGTGGTTGGAGACGTAACGGCGTACATATAGGAGCAAGCTGACCCCCGGTCGCAAGGGGAAACTGCCCGACTCATTTCCCGAAGGAACTTGTTGATATTGCCCGCCGAAAGTGCTCTCAATCTCCGCGCGCTGACTCTCTGAAGCGATGATTATGGGTTCGGTGGAAGGACTCATTCGGCCATAGTATCCGACACGGGTGTAGTTTCGCAGATACCACGGCAGAGGCCAGTAATCTGGCGACACGATTGTTATTCCTATAAGCCCACCCTCATGCGTTTGCTGAGCGATTCTATTTATTTCATCAACCAGCTTGAGGGTTTCTCTTCTTGTGTGTGCGTAAACATAAACGTAGTGCTCGTTATCGTTGTCGTAATTGAAAAAGTTCAGATCGATGGTTTGATAGCCACTCACTGCGACCGCCAACAGCACAACGGCAGCGGGCAGTTTCCATTGCCATATGTCGAGTTCATAAATCGATTGCACTCCATAGCCCGCCACAATCGCAAGTGGAACGATGAAATTCAGTGTGAGCCAGGGTGTCTTGTAAGGTACAAGGGAATAGGCAGCCACTAGACCGAAGGCCCATAGCGCAGTGAAGAGGGCAAAAGAGTTCTTCGGTTTCCACACAGCAAAGGCGGCGCCCACGACACCCAGAAAGAGAAGCGGCGACTCTTGCAAGGTCAACCATTTTAGATAAGTCGACGGTGAATGAACGTGAGCTTCCTTCCCCGTTTTTGTCCAGAAGTCGAAAGTCTTTAATGCATCGTAGATTCCCTTTGGATAGTTCTTAAAGAATGAAGAATAAAAGAGAATGTTCACCGCGAGGAAAACAAGAAGCGCGAGCATGATCCAAAGTGACAAAGTCATCGGGCCGCCCAATCCCTCCATGAATTCCCGCGGGCCGTACTTTGTCTCGTTGGGTCGTTTTCTTTTTGATCTCTTTGTGCCGGTAGAGCTCTTGTGAAGTCGACGATAAAGATGAGTCGACACAAGGGCGATGACCAGCACTGCGGCAGAAATCATGGCGGTCTCTTTCGTGGCAAAAAGAAGCGCCACCGAAACCGCCGCCAGCAACAAAAAGACCGGATTGCGTTCCTCGTAAAACTTTAGACATGTCACGACCGTGGCAAGGGTAAAGAAAACAAACAAGGTTTCGTGGATAAAATAGCGAGACAGGTACACCGCGCCGGGCGAGATAGCGAGCAACAAAGCAGCCGAGAGCGCGGCGATTGTTCCCACTCGTTTCCGGAGCAGGAGCACCAGCCATATGGTCGCTACACCGAACAATGCCGGCACCAAGCGAATCGTTACGGTGTTCAGCCCGTAAGTCTCCATTGCCGAGGGGCCGAACAACAACTTGAGCGTCCATGGAATGAGGGCCGCGAAATAATACAAGGTAGGGCCATGGTAATTGGCCGGATCATACTGGTAGGCTCCCTCTCGCACGAGGCGGACTAAAAAATTCCCATTTACCCCTTCGTCATGGTGAAGTGGTACTAGATTGAGATTGTAAAGACGAAGAAAAGCGGCAATGCAAGAGATTGCGAAGCTGCTGATCCTCCAGGTACGTTCAGAAAGATCAGGGCGAGCAGTCGGTTCGCCATTCAATCGAATACTGCTCCGAGCTTCGCCGATAGGTGCTTCCGATCGAGCTTTTTTATTAGTGCGTGATTTTGTAGAGACGGTACTCACCTACTTCTCCCACCTTTTGATATCGCAAAAAGAATTGCTCGTTCACGGTTAGCACATTTCTTTCAAGCGGGCCAACCACGACATAGTCAACCTTGTAGTTCCGAAATAGCTGTTCGGCATCTGGCGCTCCAGCATATATTCTTTTGATTTCCGCTTCACGCTGTGCAAACTCCAGCCCGTGCGTCCAAATGTGGCCAGGATAACCCATCAGCGATCTTCTTCCGCTAAGGAAGACCGGGTGGTTATGGACCGGGGCATGAACTATCAAGGAACGCGGCGCGGTTTGTTCTTTTATTACTTCCGCAAAGCTTACACCAGCGGAATCAAAGATGCCGTATTTCACAGACCGCAGCGCAATTCCCGCAACGTCAAGCGCGCCGGCGAAGGTTAGACAAAGAAATAGGACCACGGCAACAGACCGTCGTAGCGGTCCCTGCCGCCAAAGACGAGCCAGCACGAGGGCCACAAGTGGCGCCGAAGCGAGCCACCAATAGAAAAGTACTTTGATGTTGTCCCAAATCCAAGGCGCCATCTTAATGAGATTGGGAATCACAAAACAGAGGGTAAATGGCAAATAGAATAATAAAAGGCGTTTTGAGACGAGTCGAGCTTTGTCCTTCCAAAGTATTGCTACGAGAATCAATGGGATGAATAGTCCTGTGTTTTTGAACCAGAACAAGACCGCGTTTTCATGATTCCTGTCCCAACCAAACTCCCATGAGAAGAAGCTGGCGGCCTTCACCGCGCTGTGGGAGGTAGACCACAATAGTTGTGGGACCGCGATGACAGAAGCCACCAGGAAGAAAGCTGCCCATTCACGCCAACGTGGCAGAAGCAACGCAATACAAGCGCCCATTCCCATGACGACAACAAAACTATGAGCATGAACGAGCGGCAGAAATCCGGCGGCCACTCCAGCAGCGACCATCCGATGGATTGATGTCACCTCGAGACTCGGCAAGACAGGGGCACGAAGGTTGGCCTTGCCCTTTCGAGGGTTCTTCTTCGATTTGAGAGGGCTATCAAATTTCGTTTCGTTATTACTTGTCCCGGTGTCTCCCGTAGCCAGCCACCACTGGGTAAAAACAATCACCGCCAGTGGCAATCCCATGAGAAAACCACGTTGAGGAACCAGGAGGGTCGATATGGCATTACCCCAACGCCAGGTGGTTTCAGGGATAATGGTGAATGACGGAGGAAGATCGTTGAGTATGCCCAATAGTCCTTGCTCGTTCTTATTGGCTCTACTAAACAATAGTACCCAACCAAAACCGCCATTCAAGAGGACGAGCAACGGAGTGATCACAGCAGCAAATCGATCTCGCAGCATTACCAGCGCCCAGCGATGAAGCAGGCCCACAAAGGCAAGACCCAGTATGAAGTTTTCAATGAACATCGACTGCTGCAGATCCGCTCCGCAACGAACAAACATCGCGGATACAAAATCAGACAGGAACGGATAGGTAAATCTGACGCCGGCATAGGTTGGATCCTCAGGTGGGAAATTGTTGCCATGCGCGAAACTGGTAATCACACTCAGATGAAATGGGAGGTCGCCAAAATTGTTCAGTAACCCCGTACTGATACCCGTGGCGTCCACTATCATGGCGCGGTTAAAAACCTGCCACAAGGTTATCGCAATCGCCCCGTAAAAAATGCAGTACCCGGCTGATATCAAATCCGGATGAGACATGAAGCGACTAAGACTTCGTGAGGCGTCGGCCAGGTCGGCTCTAACATACTTCTTTCGATCCTGGTTAAGCAGTGAGAGCAGCGGCGCGGAAGTTAGAATTGCAGACAGAACAACAGCCGTCACCGTGAGTCCAATGAATGACGCTACCAGAAAACCCAGAAGGCCCAGAGCAGCGAGACCCAAACAAGCGCCGGCACAAAGGCGAGCACCCAACGATGCGTTTTCATCGTAGAGGTAAGTCGCAACCGTGCCGCTGACTATCACCAGAATCGCGAGGGCGAGGGATGCAATCATTTAACCGGAGGGCGATAGTGTGGTTTCAAATCAGCCCTTTGTTTCCTTATTCTCGAATTACTCGAGACCGAAGTGATAAAGACGCTGCGGATTATACGTGAGGCAAGCTCAACTTCAGAACCGAGGAGCGGTAATCGAGCGGACTCAATTACCGTCGTTACAAACAGTACTGATAGCAAAGACGTATCCCTTCTTTGCATCGCTGAATGTGATCGGTTAGTTTCTGAAGCGAGGCACAAAATGTTAAGAGCAGGCATTGTTGGTTTACCCAACGTGGGTAAGTCGACGTTATTCAACGCACTGACGGCGCAAACGTCCGCGCTGGCAGCAAACTACCCTTTCGCCACCATCGAACCAAATGTGGGCGTAGTCTCAGTTCCTGACGGGCGACTCGAGCCGTTAGCCCGTTTAGTGAAAACAGAAGTCATAGTGCCGGCTACGGTCGAATTTCTTGACATTGCAGGACTCGTGCGCGGGGCTTCGAAGGGTGAGGGACTGGGTAATCAATTCCTGGCGAACATCCGGGAGACAGACACGGTGGTCCAGGTAGTCCGCTGCTTTGTCGACGAAGGCGTCATTCACGTCGAAGGCGCCGTAGACCCCGCACGCGATATTGAAACGATTCAAATTGAATTGGCGCTGGCGGATCTGGCAACCGCTGAACGGCGGAGAGACAAAGCCCAGAAGAATGCCAAAGGCGGAGACAAGGCAGCGCGGGCCGAGTTGGAGGTATTGGATAAGCTTCAGCCGGCACTCGAAGAGGGCAAATCTGCTCGCACCGTTGCGCTCACAAACGACGAACGGGCTGTTGCCCGCAACTTTTTTCTGCTGACGATGAAGCCGACAATTTATGCGGCAAACGTCGACGAGGCGACGCTTGCCGATCCGGATCAGAACGCAATGGTGAAGGCCATTCGGGAAATAGCGGCACAAGAATCCGCCGAGTGCGTTGTGATCTGTGCTCAACTCGAATCCGAACTTGTGGCGCTCCCTCTGGAAGAGCGGGTCGACTATCTCAAGAGTCTCGGCGTTTCCACGAGTGGTGTGGATCGATTAATCAAGAGTGCTTATCACCTGCTCGGCCTGATGTCGTTCTTAACGGCCGGAGAAAAGGAAGTGCGCGCCTGGACGATAGCTCAGGGCACGCGCGCGCAAAATGCTGCCGGAGTTATTCATTCCGATATTGAACGCGGATTCATCCGTGCGGAGATAGTTAACTATGAAGATCTAACGCGTACCGGATCCTACTCCACCGCGCGTGAACAGGGCTTGCTCCGACTCGAGGGTAAGGACTACATCATGCAGGAGGGCGACGTCGTCAACTTCCGCTTTAATGTATGAATGCTCGATAGGGGAGAGGAGGGTTAGCTCGAGGACTTCCCATTTCTCTCTTTTTGGATAATATCAATTAAGGCATCTAGGCGCTGATCGGTGTGAGATTGCGAGTCGGTTAGTCTGACTTGGGCGGCGGCGAGCGCGGCAAATCTATCTTCGTTTTTTACTTGTAGGTCGATCAGAATGGTTATCTTTTCGTCTTGCTCCCGCGACTGCGTGCGAGCCCGCAGACCCGCTTTGATCATCAACTTCACAATTCGCTCCAGGCGGTCGAATCTTTGTTCCGGTGTCATTTTCAGCTTCCTTAAGGTGAGGTTATGTTGCCAGGTCATAATCGCCCGAACCTTGGGGATTGGTCAAGATTAACAAGACACCAGAAGGGATTTTGAGGCGCGAAAGGAAGTGGGATCTGTGAGGGTCGTCAGGCGAGCAACCGCGAACTTAATCCAATCAGACTGCTCGCCGAGTAATTCAACGGAGTAAAGCACGAATGCCGACGAGGATCAGATAACCGATAGCGATTACGACCGCTAGTTTGATCAAGAAGACTGCCAAACCAATCAGCACAACGACAATGCCCAGGGTGATCCCTGCCAGCTTCAAAACCAACGGCACGCCAACCGCGAAAACGAACACTCCGAGGAGTATCATGCCTACAATCCTGAAAACGTCTCTTGCTTCTCTCATTTTCTAATCCCCCATCTGTCTCTTTTCGCCCAGCCAAAAATGCCCGGCTTTATCGCTCGCAGCAGGTATACGAACATTCCGGCAGCGTCGTTCCCTTTAAGATTTTGGATACCGGCGCCATCGAATTGTACCTCTCGGAAGCTTCCCGTCACCGACTGATTCTTTAGTGATCGGCATTTGCCGGTCGCTTGTTTAATTCATTTCGGCGATAATTATACACACATCGTAGAGCTATGGTCCGCCAGAATACACCAAATCTTTTCGAAGAAAACATTCCGGAAAGCGTTCCATTGAATGCTCCCCTGGCCGAGCGCATGCGACCACGCTCGCTAGCTGAATTTGTCGGTCAGAGCCACCTCGTCGGTGAAGGCAGGATCCTTCGTCGGCTGCTCGAAGGTGGCGGCACTCTACCTTCATTGATTCTCTGGGGCGCGCCAGGCACCGGCAAGACGACTCTGGCTCGTCTCTTAGCCGAGAAGAGTGGTGCGCGATTCATTTCTCTGTCGGCTGTGTTTTCGGGCGTTAAGGATCTTCGCGAAGCGATCCACGAGGCTCGCAGTGAGTCGCGCTTCGGCAAGCGAACCGTTCTTTTTATCGATGAGATTCATCGCTTCAATAAAGGTCAGCAAGATGCGCTCTTGCACGCGGTCGAAAGCGGCACTGTGACGCTAATTGGCGCCACGACCGAGAACCCCTCGTTCGAAGTAACCGGAGCACTGTTGTCGCGCTGCCGCGTACTTGTGCTTAATCAACTTTCCGAAGAAGAAGTAAAGAGCATTCTCCAGCGTGCGCTTGATGACGAGCAGCGCGGCTTAGCACTTCTTCGAGCATCAATTTCGGATCAACTACTGGAAAGAATCGCCCATTCCGCCAGCGGAGATGCGCGGGTGGCATTGACCGCACTGGACGCTGCTGTCGAATCCACGTCGCCAGACGAAGACGGGATCAGATACGTTTCCGAACAGACTGTGATTGAGGCCCTGGGTCGCGCACACTACGCTTATGACAAGGGTGGAGAGGAACACTACAATCTCGCATCGGCATTGATCAAGTCGCTGCGAAATTCCGACGTTGATGCATCACTCTATTGGCTGGCAAGGATGATCGAAGGGGGCGCAGATCCCGTTTTCATCGTTCGACGTCTGTGCATTCTTGCTTCAGAAGACATTGGACTGGCAGATCCACAGGCAATGGTTCAGGCGGCTGCTGCCGCTGAGATAGTGCAACTGATCGGATTGCCCGAGGCGTTGTTTCCGCTGTCTCAAGCGACTATCTATCTGGCACGGGCGCCAAAGTCCAATGCGGTAAAGAATGCTTACCAGGCCGCAGTTGGAGACGCGACGGAAACTGCACGGGAGCCCGTTCCCTTACACCTGAGAAATGCGGTCACTCCTTTAATGACCCACATCGGCTATGGAAAAGGATATCGTTATGTCCACAGCGACCCGGCCGCGAAAGAAGAGATGAGTTGTTTGCCGGAGCAATTACGCGGGCGGAAATACTTCGAGGCAGACGAACATATTGAGGCAGCTGAAGAATCGAATCTGGGAGAAGGTTCATAGGTGGTCGCCAGGAAATCAGACAAGGAACTGGCTTTTCTTCACGATCTGTTTATCGCTCCTGATTGGGGCGAACGTTTTGCGGAGATGATAGATGAACATCTCGACATTCCCCGAGAAGGAAATGCACTTTATCTAGCAGTAGGAACCGGTGGACATGCCATGGCAGTGCAAGAACGTGCGGGAGAAAACCTGAACCTGCTCTGCGTGGACGAAAACAATGAGTGTCTGCTACTGGCGCAAGCTAAGGCCACAGCCTTGAATGCACCAACGAGATTCAGACAAGCCAAGCTGGATCAATCGTTCCTGCCTGACAATCATTTCGATCTGGTTATCGCCAACGCCTCCCTTGTGCCCCCTCAAGGCATCGCGACAATGTTTGCAGAGATGGTCAGAGTCGCTGCCCCTGGAGCGCTGGTCGGGATGGCCCTTCCAACATTTTCCAGCTTCGGAGAGTTTTTCTCGATTTACTGGGAAGCCTTGCACAACAGCGGACTACTGAATCTGGAATCTGACGTCGAGCATCTCATCACCGAACTTCCGACCATCTCTGACGTGAAGCAGATGGCTGAAGGTTGGGGTTTGGACAACGTCATGTCATGGACCCGTATCGAGGAATTTGACTACGCTTCGGGAGAACAGTTTCTCAACTCACCACTGGTCGCCGATTTTCTTATGCAAGGCTGGCTGGCTTCAGTGCCTGAGACTTCAAAGTTCCAGGTATCACAAGAAATCTCACGACTCATTAATGAGGAGAGGCATGAGGCAGAATTTGCGCTTTCGGTGAAGGCTACGCTGATTGCCGGCCGTAAGGCTCGGAGTAACTAGAATCACTGGGGCCGAAGCTCAGTTTTTCAGCGGGCAGACAGGAGGGTCGTGCAGATAGGAGAAAAACTATTTCTCTACTTCTTTGCGGGACTCTTGTTCGCCTTCGTCAAGACCTTCCTTGAAAGCTTTTTTGCTTTGACCAAGGGCCTTCGCCAGCTGCGGCAGTCTGGTTGCGCCAAAAAGCAAAAAGATCACCACGGCAATTACCAGAAGTTCTGGAGTTCCCAGTCCTCCGATAGCTAACATTGATTCACTCATAATTTCCTTTCTCTAAGGGGCTGCGTGTTTAACTATGCACCATTATCCGACTCGTAGAACAGATACTTTCGCCACGTTTCATCTGCGCGCCCGAGATAGCGCATGATTTGCCGATTGACGTGCAGAGAGAACCCGCGGGGCCTCCGCAGCAAATGCATCCCTGATTCCTCCGGTGTGCGATTTCCTTTTCTGTGATTGCATCGCTTGCAACAGGCTACCAGATTATCCCACGCCGACTCCCCGCCACGCGAGCGAGGCAGCACATGATCAAGGGTGAGTTCAGAAGGCGCATATTGCTTACCACAATACTGGCAGGTGGAGTGATCACGTAGAAGAATGTTCTTACGAGAGAGTGACCGCCGCTCAAAGGGAATGTGGATATATTCAGTCAAACGAATTACCGAAGGTGCATGAATCGACAATTTCTGGGAATGAAGCATGTGCCCATTGTGCTCTTCTACGCGTGCGACGCCCTTAAAGATCATCACTACGGCCCGTCGCTCCGTGCACACATTGATGGGCTCGAAGGAAGTATTCAGCACTAAGACCCGACCGTTCATACTATGCCTGATATTACGCGAGCGTGGAAGACAGTGTCAAAATTATGTGTCGTCCGGTACTGGCTCAAGTTTTAGGGTCATCCCTGGCCAGCATTTGACCGAAAATGAACCCCATCGGCTGATTTGATGCCCTGGCGCCCCCACAGACTGCCTTTATGGCGGCGATAATAACAACACAGATGGCGCCATCACCATGAGGGCCGGGCTATGGTCAGAACAAAAACATCGCTGGCTCCCGCCGCAATTAGAACCTCGGCACAGCTAGAGACTGTCGCTCCGGTTGTGAATACATCATCTACGAGCAGTATGCTTTCCCCTGATACCAGACGGGGATAACGCAAGGCGAATGCATTCTCGACGGTAGCCTGTCGGCCTTTCGCATCCAATCCTGCTCGATATCTGTCAGAATGGGCTGTGCGCATCAGGCTTACTTCATCAACTGGCAACCCAATTGCGTTGGAGAGCGCCCGACCAATTACCAACGCCTGGTTAAAACCTCTTGCAGATTCGCGCTGACGGTGGAGTGGAACCGGAACAATACGAGTGCTTTGTTGCAAAGGCTTCCGCTTCGAAGTCTCCGCCAATAGTTCTGCCAACCTGTGCGGCAAATACGGCTGTCGTTTGAGTGCGAGCACGCATTCGCGCAATGCGCCTTCGTACACTCCGCAGGCACGGGCCGCAGTGAAGGGTTGTGGGTCGCAACGCCGGCAGCGCACCTGCTGTCGCTTTTCCATTGGAATAGCTCCGCCGGCAAGAACACCGCATTTCCAACAGACGGTTTCATCGTCCGTGAAGATTCGGGTTGCTCGCCAGCACTTTTCGCAAGCCACACCCAACGCTCGAGCCTCAACACTCAAGCCACAATTCAAGCACACTTGAGGATAAGCCAAGGTCAGGGCCGCATCGAAGAGTAGACTAGCGGTGTGCGTGAGGAACATGCCGTGAGACCCCGTCAAAGAAAAACAACGGCCTCCCCAATCGAGTGGGAGGCCGCAATTATGTCACCAAAAGGATTACAGTTCTAATCTTCGTCTACGTTAAGCAGTCC
>Ga0137359_10002791_pt1 | contig 14024 bp, 9 predicted proteins | sample Mad1_40_16metaG_FD_108281 | JGI IMG/M metagenome (GOLD analysis project Ga0137359, IMG submission 108281) | Vadose zone soil microbial communities from Angelo Coast Range Reserve, California, USA - Mad1_40_16 metaG | ecosystem: Environmental > Terrestrial > Soil > Vadose zone | place: USA... | reverse complement strand
TCAAAGCAGAACGGTTTATGCGCGGAAAAGTTCACGTGATTGCGACCGGGGGATATGCAGAGTTAATCGCCGCCAGGCTTCGCGAGATCGATGCGGTCCATCCGAATCTGACTTTGGAAGGATTGCGCATTGTCGCGGACCTCAATTCGTAACCCGCCCAGGGTGTTTGGCTAAAGCGAGGTGATTTTGAGCGCGACTTTTGCTCCATTCCAGGCCCAAAAACTAAGCCTTACCCGCCCTAAATTTTCGGCTTGTCATCAGTCGCGTAAAAAGGTTCTATTGTGGACGGCATGAAGATTCGGACAATTGCGGCAATCGCGTTTTTGGTCCTGGGTTCTTTCGCGGCCGACAATGTGGCTCCGTCAAAGTCGGAACTCGAGGCCATGTATGACAAGGCTTTTCGAGCGTTCGATGCGAATAATTTCCCGGAAGCACTAAAACAGCTCGACGCAATTGATGCGCGGCAACCGGACCTGGCCGAGTCGCAAAATTTGCGCGGTGTTATTTTGATGCGAGAGGGGATTTTCGATAAGGCGGAGGCGGCCTTGCATGAAGCGCTCCGCATCGATCCGAAGTTTTGGAACGCGCGCTTCAATTTGGCGGAAATTCCATTCTTGAAGAAAGATTGGCCGGAGGCGCGCAATCGTTTTCAAGAACTTCTTTCGAGTAACGCGTCGGAGCTGCAGGGTGAGGCAACGCAGCTCATTCAATACAAAATTCTTCTGACCTATCTCCTCGAGGGCAAGGAGAACATGGTCGATTCCATTTTGGCCAAGTTCGAGCTCTCTCCCGATACGCCGGCAGTTCATTATGCCAACGCGGCGATCGCCCTTCAGCGCAAGAATACAAAGGAAGCGAAGGATTGGATGGTGGAAGCGGAGAAGAATTTCTCGCCGCAACTCAATAAGCTTTTTGCCGAGTCGCTTTACGAAGTGGGTTGGCTGGAAAAGCAAGCAGGCCAGACACGCGCCGCATTGGAGTTGACCACCGCTTCCGAACGGGCAGCCAAGAACAAGGCTTTTGCGCGTTCCCGTTTTGAGCAGTCGCAACAAGCCTACCAGCAGCGCGATTTTACGGCCGCGCGCAAATTTGTGGACGACGCGGATGCGGCCGATCCGAACCAGGCGCCCATCCTCAATCTCCGCGGCGAGATCTTGCTCGAGCAAAAGGAATTCGATCAAGCCGAGGCCGAGTTCAAGAAGGCAGCGAAAGCTGAGCCGAAGTTCCGCGAGGCACAGTACAATCTCGCGCAGGTTCCGTTTAAGAAGAAGGATTACGCCACCGCGCGCGATCGTTTTGAAGCGCTCTTTAGCCGAACCACGGGCGGCGATAAGAACCAGGCTTCGCAGCTGATCAAATTCAAAATCTACATGACGCTGTTGCTCGAAGGAAAAGAGAGCCGCGCGCAAAAAATGATGGAGCAGTTCCAGTTCACCGGCGATACGCCGGCACTTTATTACGCGCAGGCAGCTTGGGAGTTTAAACACAATAACCCAAACAAAGCGACGGACTGGATCACATCGGCCAAGAAAATTTACTCGCCCGCGCTGAATGTCGTTTTCGCAGACGCTTTTTACGACCTCGGCTGGATGCAAAGCCCCTCTTTAGCAACATCGCCGGCGCCGGCTACCGAGGCGGCTTCTGCGATGGCAGAGGCGCAAACCGAGTCTAGTCCGGCAATTGAGCCGAGCCCCATCCCCGGCGCGGTCGCTAAGACAAAGCCTTCGAAAGCGCTGGCCTCGGCGTCGCCACCCGTCGCTGGCATGGAGGCGACGACCTCGAGGCTAGAATCGCCAGGCAACGTCGTAATGCAGCCGTCCGCTGTCGCTTCCGGCGAGTCGATGGCTGGCGGAACGCCAGCCCGGCCCGAGGACGTGCCCACGGCGCCTGTTCCGAGCCTTTCGCCGGTCGTAGAGACTCCAGTCGCGGCGGCTGCCCCGGCCTCTTCAGCAGTGCCCACGGCACCGGTAATCGCGCGCGAACAGCCCGTGAGAGCGGAATCCAAGCCCGCCGCGTCGCCCGCACGGCAGCCGGCTGCCATTGCAGCGGCTAGCGTCCCTGTCGTGGTCGCCTCGGCGACTCCAGCAACAGTTCTGGCCCCGGCTCGAGTTCGCGAGTGGTCGCAACCTTCCTGGAGCCGGAAGCTTGATTCGCAAACCTTTCTCGTGGGCGGACTGGTCCTGGCCGGCATCGGGTTGCTGGCCTGGGTGATTGTGCCCGAAGTTCGCCGCCGCGGAATCCGCATGCCGGCATTTCGCCGCGCTGTACCCGCCACGGGACCGCGTCTTGAACATGTTAATGTTACGGCTGCCGCCCCGATCCAGAAACAAATGAAGGTGGCTCCTCGTTTGACCGGCGGGCCACGCCAGGTTTCGCTTAAATTGAAGGCCTCTGAACCATCCTTGCGCCGGGCAGTGATGCCAGTAGGTAAGCCCAGCCGGACGTTCGGCGGCGGACCGGCTCCAGAACCTGTGTTTGAGTCAAATGGAGAGCCTGAAGTAACAACCGCGCCAGTTCCGGAGGTCGAATTTGTCGGCCCGGTTATTGAGCAATGGACAACTCCCGCTATGCCGGAAATTCCTGCAGTGTCGGAGCCTGTAGAATTAGCCAGTCCGATTCCGGCTGCTTTCGAAGTACCCGCAGCGCCCGCTGTCGATGTTGCAGAACCGGTTTTCGCACAAGCGTCACCGGCTGTCGAACCGGAGATCGAGCCGATCGGGCAAGGTCAACCGATTCCTGAGTTGACGCCTGTAACGGCCGCTGAATCCTCAGGGATCGAGGTCATAGAGCCTGAACCTCCACCATCCGGACTTGAAGAGTTTCACGAAACGGTTGAGATTCCGTCCTTCGTTCCGCAAGCTGTTTCTATTGAACCTTCAATTTCTGAACCAACCACACCAGTAACCATGCCAGAACCCATCCAAATCCCAACCGCTCAAGTCCGAACTCCAGGTGGCACGCCGCAACCGGCAGGCGCCATGCAAACTTCTGTGCAACTCAGTTTCGCTTTTGAAATTGCGTCGATGCAACTCACCCCAACCTTCAAGATGGGCGCGTTGCAGCTACGGCCTGTATCGAAAGTTGTAACGATGCGGTTGGCGCCATCGGCCCATCCGCAACCGGCCATGAACCTGCAGGTCAATTTTGAGATTGCAAAAATTCAGCCAGCGGGAGGCACGCTCGGTAGCATCCGGCTGACACCCTCGCAGCAGCAGAGACCCACCGTAGTGGGCTCGCCATCATTTACAGTCGGCGGATTGCATCTCGTCTCCGACTTCGCGGCCGCGCCTCTTCAACTTACTCCTTCGCAGCAGGGACAGGCCTCGGTCAATGTCACGGCTCCATTCCAAATCGCGACGGTCGAGTTCTCGCCGTCGTTTGAGATTGCTTCCATCATCCTCAATTCGAACTCCAAGCAGGTTTCGGTGCAGTTACCAAGTGCGAGCGGAGCGATGGTCGAGGGTGCGCCGATATTCGAGATTGCCAATCTGCAATTAACTGGCAGCGGCGATATCGGGATGATGCAGCTGAATCTCCTCGGTCAAGGGCCGAAGCGCGCCGCCTAGAGCGGGTTAGAATCGACAACTTAACTTGCGAATTAGCTTCGCGCTGTCTGCGCGAATTCGTCCCTAAGATTTCGTGCGACGCTTGACGAAATGGTTGCGATTGAGCGATCGCAATTGTTTCGGCAGAAATTCGCCGTCACGGCGAATTAATTTGCCATCGAAGTAGATTTCGCCGCCGCCGTAATCCGGTCGCTGGATGCAAACCATATCCCAGTGCACTTGGCTGCGATTCCCGTTATCGGCTTCTTCGTAGGCCTGGCCAGGCGTGAAATGAAAGGAGCCGGCGATCTTTTCATCGAACAGAATGTCTCGCATCGGCTGGAGAACATGAGGATTGAACCCGAGCGAAAATTCGCCGATGTAGCGGGCGCCGGGGTCTGAATCCAGGATCTTGTTCAGCTTTTCTGGTTGGTTGCTCGTTGCCTCGACAATTTTTCCCTCGCGAAATTCAAGGCGTATCCCGTCGAAGCCGATGCCTTGATAAATACTTGGCGCATTGAAAGTGACCTGGCCTTCGACCGAGTTTTTTATCGGACAGGTGAAAACTTCGCCGTCAGGAATATTGCGGTCGCCTCCGCAGATGACCGCAGGAATCCCTTTGACGCTGAATCGGAGATCGGTTCCCGGGCCTTTGATCTCCACGCGATCGGTTTTTTCCATCAGCGCTTTGAGCGCTTTCATCCCCGGCTGCAATTTCCGATAATCCAAAGTGCAGACTTCGAAATAGAAATCTTCGAAAGCTTCCGTGCTCATGGCGGCAAGCTGCGCCATCGACGAAGTCGGCCAGCGCAGCACGACCCACTTGGTCTTTTTCACCCTTTGATCTTGCACCGGACGCATTTTTTTCATGATCAGCTGCATTTGTTTCATCGGGACGTCCGACAATTCAGTAATGTTGTTGCTGCCGCGAACGGCGATGTAGGCGTCCATTTTTTTCATGCGCGCCAGCTCATGTTTGGCGGCGAGATTTAATTGTCGATCCGACGCCCCCAATGCAAGCTCACGACTAATCTGCGCGCGTTGGACTTGCACGAACGGAATTGCACCTGCTTTTCGCGCTGCGCGGATCAGCGCGATTGCCATCTCATCAGGCACATCGAACGCTTCGATCAGGACCTTCTCGTTGCGTTTGAGCCTCGTCGAATATTCCACCAGGAGTTTGGCCAGCCTATCGAAACGGAGATCGTGCATAGAAAGTTATGATTCCATCGACCGCGCCGGATGCAACCCGGCCTTCGCCAGGTTGTTGGCTACGCGGCCTTGATAAACTTTGTCGCAAATGCGCCGTCGAAATGATCTCGAAACGGCAACGAACGCTTTTCTTCGTTAAGTTGCAACATCGACAAGTTGGCCAAAATCTGTTGCACGACGTCTTCGTTTTCTTCCGGCTCGAGACTGCAGGTGCTGTAGACGAGCACACCACCCGGTTTCAACAGAGGAATGACTACGCGCACAATCTCAATCTGCCGTTTTTGCATGCGGCTGAAATCAGCGGTCGTTAAACGCCATCGCACATCGACACGGCGCCTCATCACACCCGTGTTGCTGCAAGGAGCGTCGATCAGGATTCGATCAACCGGCATGGCGGACGCCATTTTTTCTGGAATGCGCCCTCGTATCCAATCGTGGCGAAAGACGCGTGCAATCTCGACGCCAAGCCGGGCGAGATTTTCCTCGAGCATGTCAATCCGTTCCGGGCCGCGATCGCAGGCAATGATTGTCCCATGATTCTTCATCAACTCAGCGAGATAACTCGTTTTTCCGCCCGGTGCGGCGCAGGCGTCGAGAATTTTTTCGCCCGGTTTTGGATCGAGAAGTTCACATGCGAGCGCCGTGCTTGGATCCTGAATGTAGCAATGCCCGCTTTCGAGCGCGTCCGCCGGCAATAAATTAACTTCGACAAAGTTCGGGTTGTTCGGCACTGGACGCGAGTTTGGATAAGTTTGCCCAAACGAGTCTGGATCAATTCTTAATTGATTAACGCGCGCATAAATGGCCGGTGGCTGATTGTTCCAAGCGCACAGTGTTTCCGTAGCCTTCTGTCCGTAGTTCTTTTTCCATCGGGCGATTAAGAATTTGGGATGAGATGTTCGGACGTCGAGAGGTTGCGCGTTCGCTTGCTCACGCAGCTCTTCTCTACGGCGATCTGCGGCCCGCAGGACTCCGTTGACCAAGGCGCGATTCCGCTTTTTGGCAAGTTCCACGGTTTCGTAAACGGCCGCATGTTCGGAAATTTCGAGGATAAGCAATTGATACAAACCGAGTCGGAGAATGTCGCGAAGATCGACATCTACCTTTGAGGGGCGGAGCCGGAGGATCCAGAAATCCAGCAGCGTCAAATTGCGCAAGACACCGTAAAAGAGTTCGAGCGCAAAAGCGCGATCTGGCGCCACCAGCTTGGTTTCGGCAAACAGCCCTGAAATAATTGAATCGGCGAAGCGCCTTTTCGTTCGCCATACGCGCAGCGCGGTCAGGGCGACTCGACGAGCAGAGGACCCCGCCACAAATTTTTTAATGCGGCGTGACGCTGGCGCGGCCGATCGAATGATAATGGAATCCGAGTTGGCCCATCGTTTCGGGATTAAACAAATTTCGACCATCGAAAACGATGGGCGTGGTCATCTTCTCCTTCACCACGGCAAGATCGACATTGGCGAAGTCGCTCCATTCCGTCGCGATCACGAGCGCTTCGGCGCCTTCGGCTGCTTCCAGCGCGGAGGCCGCGAACTTCGCGTCGGCGATCGCTTTTACTTCGCGCGCCTTTTCCATCCCTTTTGGATCGTAAACGGTGACATGCGCACCTTCCCGCAACATATCGGCCACCAAATCGATGGCCACGGACGAACGAATGTCGTCCGTGTCTGGTTTAAATGTCAGGCCCCAGACCGCGATCTTTTTCTCCCGCAAAACCCAGAGCGTTTCGCGGATCAGCTTCAGGAAGCGCTCTTTTTGCGTCGCGTTTATGCGCTGCACTTCCTTGAGCAAATTGAATGGCACCCCGAGCTGTTCACTGATCGTGATGAAAGCCGCGACGTCTTTCGGGAAACAGGAACCGCCATATCCAATCCCGGCGTTTAAAAACTGGCGACCTATCCGCCGATCCATGCCGATCCCATCCGCGACTTTTTCGACGTCGGCGCCGCTGGCTGCACAGATCGCCGAGATCGCGTTGATGTATGAGATCTTGAGGGCGAGGAATGAATTGGCCGCATGCTTGATCAATTCGGCGCTGTTAATGTCGGTCACCAGAATGGGCGCCATGAAGGGCTCATAAACCTTCTTCATGAGATCGACTGCGTGCTCGCTTTGCGCGCCGATGACAATACGATCGGGATGCATCAGATCGCTAACGGCGCAGCCTTCGCGCAAAAATTCGGGGTTGCTGACGACATCGAATTTCGCGCCGTGTCGGTTGTAGCGTTTAATCGACTCCGCGACTCTTTCGCCGGTTTTGACCGGGACGGTGCTCTTATCGACGATCACACGGTAGGTCGTGAGGACGCCGGCAATTTCGCGGGAAACTTTTTCGATAAAGCTAAGATCGACATCTCCGTTCGGCAGTTGCGGGGTTGGGACAGCGATGAAAACGATTTGTGAATTATCGACGCCTTCTTTGATGCTGCCGCTGAAACGCAGACGGTGCGCGGAGACATTGCGATGAATGATTTCTTCCAGGCCCGGTTCGTAGATTGGCACGCGTCCGGCCTGAAGTGTTTCGACCTTGTACGGGTCGTTATCGATACCGATGACGTTGTGGCCGACGTCGGCGAAACAAGCGCCGGTGACGAGGCCAACGTAACCCGAACCAATTATTGAAATGTCCATTGCGAATTAGAAACGAGGCGACCTAGTCGCATTGCGACAACCACCGACGAGAGCACGAACAATGCAAGGCCATTCGCAAAATGCCGCTTATTGGTTCTCGCCCGCACTCGACGGGTCGAAGTTCAAGTCGAAACCGAATTTTGGAAAAGCTTTCAGCGTGAATGTGAGCAACACGCCGTATTCTTTCACACCGGCGTTGTCCCGGATAACAGCGCCGAAAGAGGCGACCCAGTTGGTCAGATCGCGATAAACCGAATAGCGTTGCTGCTCGAGAATACCGGTAGTGGCTTCGTATTGCTCTTGAAACCCAACGCCCCAATTATCGTCCAGGCGATAATATGCGCCCACCACATAGAGGCTGCTGTCTTTGAAGAATGGGTTTCCGTTCAAATAACGGTGGCCGACGCTGACTTGCGCGTTGGCGATTGGCTGCACAGACACGGTTGTGTTGATTTCGGTAAAACCTCTGTCGAACGCGGGCACTTGGGAATCAATCGAAAGTGACGCCCACGGCAGCGGGGTAAAGCGCAGTTTGTTAAAAAAGTTCGAATATGACGTGCGGTCGTACGGGTTGTCGAAGTTGACGTCGAAGAAGGTGTCGAGTTCAAGCCAGGTGACCGTCAGATCGTCGCGGCGAGTCTCCAGGCGATTACGGACGCCGGCCCGCCAGATCGTCCAACCGTCAATCGAATCGATGGAGGTGAATTGCGGGAAATCGATTGGGCGCAACTGCGTTGATGGTTCAAAGCGGTCGAACTGCAACACCGCGGCCGGGTTGACTCCGTTGTCCCAGACGTAGGAAAAATTTGTGAAAGGTTGAATCACGTGGAGAAGTCCATCCAAACCTAGCAGCCGGCTTTCGGCATCGTCCCAGGTGCGCGAGAGCTTGAACGAGGCTTCGCCGCCGGTGTTAAAGACGGTGCGAAATTTGTCGCCGCCTCTTTCGAACGGCATCGCCAGTGTCGGGTCCGGCAGTAGAAAGTCGGGAACCAGCGGATCCGAGTCAGGTGTAAAAATAGTTTTTCCCAAATCCCGCGTCTGATCGTAGTAAGTGCCGCGGAACCCAACTCGTGGCACGATCGAGAGCCAGCCAAAGTAGGTGTTTGGATAAAGAAGTTGATGGAAAGTGTCGACTCGGGTTGTGCCATAGTTCCGAAAGCCGGATCCGTTCGCGAAATTTCGATGCAAATTGGCCACGCCGCTCTCGCCCTCGTAAAAAATTGGCCCGCCAAATAGGGCGTGGCGTTTGATATCGAGCACAACTTCGGGAAGACGTTCGGTTTGCTCGAAGAATTCGTTCGCCTGAAAGCGCATGATTCCGGTCAGCGTAAAAAATGGATTTGTTTTGGTGAGGGCAACGACGTTGTCTGGAACGGGATTAATGCGAAATTCACTTTGATAAAAGTCTTGCATGACAAATGGATCGCTCAGCTTCGTGATGTCTACGATCGCGTAAATGTCGTCGGTGAAGTGGGTGTGATCTTCGAGCGTGGCGCGATATCGACCGGTCGACACGGCGCCGCGCCGTACCCCCGTCCGATTAACTAACGGGTTTTGGTCTTGAAGATAGTACGTCTTGAGCTTGGCGTTGCTCGAATTGTCTTTGCCGTAATCGATATCCGATTCGAAACCGATGGCGACACCGCGTCGGACTCGGTAATCAAGGCGAATCCGGCCTTTGATGTTCTCGGTGATCGGGAAGGTGACTTGCGTGAGCAGTGATGGCCCCCACGAACTCAGGTACGCGGGCGAAACGGTAAAACTGAACGCGTCGTTGAGCGATTGATACAAATAGGGCCACCAAAAAACGGGAACATTTCCTACGTAAAATGTTACGTTTTGAAAAACGACGTGATCGTTCTCGTAAACCCGGACCGTTCGGGCGTGCAGATAGAAGTCAGGTTTGGGGGAGTCGTGGGTCGTGAAGGTCGCGTTCTCCGCACGATAAACGTTCGCGGACGTTTCGGTCACGTTGTGGCCGCTGAGGAAGTATGGGTTGTACTCCGTGCGCATATCGCTGGTGCGAATTTGCTTGGTGTCGATGTTGTAAGTGCCGCGCTCGGCCACGTAGAGATTAACGTCGCGGTAGATTCGCACGTGGCCTTCCACCGAAATCTCATGAGTGCGCGAATTGTATTGGGCAAAATCAGCGTAGATATCGGTGTCGCCAATATGGATAGCCACATTGTCCCGGGCCGTGGCCACGCCGTTTTCATAATTTGTTTCCCCAGTCGAAGTGATCTCCACCGGCTGGTTGTCCGGCGTTTTTGTTGCCGCGCCTGCCACGCCGATCGTGAAAAAAAGAATAAAGATCGGCCAACCCAGCGTTCGCATGGCGGACGCCGAAGGTACTGAACGTCTGTTCGCTTGCAAAGCTAAAAGCAGGCGTGTCAGGCCTTATCTCGCTCTTTGTGAGTGAAATGCAGCTCGAATGTTGGACCGGCAATCGTTATATCGACAAACGCAGGCCGGCCATTTGTTGATTGACGCTGCAGCTTAAAACAATCGCACTTGGCGCTGATATTTTCTCCCCAGCCGGACCGGAAACGTGCAAAGCGACTTTGGAATTGGCATGGAGCAAAGGCGGGAGTCGCTTCGTTCGCAGTGCTTGTGCAGCAATGATGACCTGCCAAATTGCGCTCGGGCCGACGCTTTCTCCAAGCGCTGGTTTCGGCGCGTAAACGACCGCTTCCGGAATCTCGTGCAGCACTGCGTTGCGTTCCGCCAGGTCGACAAATGTTCCATTCGCGCTCGCGACGATCATTTCCACTTTTGCCGCCGCAAGATCAGAAAGAATTCGTGTCATCTGCTCGCTTGCTTCTTCTCGCCGCGAGAAATTTGCGCCCGGATGAATCTTGTCGATTTGGACGGCGCCTTCGCGCGCGAGCAAAACTGCACCAGCTCCTTCGCTCAAAATCATTCCCCGTGGAGGCTCGTGAAAAGGCTCGATGGGCGGCTTTGATTTGAGCAGCCGCCATCTGTGATACGCGTCGCACAAAAGCCAGTCCGCTTCTTCCGCCCCGACGACCAGGCAATAATCGAGCGTTTCATTTTCCATTAAATCCGCCGCCATCTTAATCGCCAGAATTCCGACTGCTCCGTCGCCCACGAGCGTGTAACTGGCGCCAGTAATCCCGAGTATTGCTGCGAGATGGCTCGCCGGAGCGTTAAAAACCGTCTCCGGAAAGAGCAACGGGCTCGCCGACTGCGCGCCAGAAGTGACCACGTCGTGATAAAAACGTTTTGTGTAAATGACGCCGCCGTTTGAGACCGCGAAGATGAGTGCCATTCGATTTGAGATTTCGGCGTCGATTTTCATCCCGGAATCGGCCAGCGCGTCCAGACCTGCAGCCGCTGCGAAACGAGAAATTGCGCTTGCGCGGCGTAGGCGCGAATGCGGCGGCAAATCTTTCACGGCGTCACTCGGAACAGGAAAGACGGGATATTTCTTTTTTTCCAGCGGTTCCGAAATGGTCTGCGCGACGGCTTCTTCTCCGCGCAGCAATCGCTCCCACACGTCCTTAACGCCTCGCCCGAGCGGCGTGATCCATCCCGCGCCTGCAATTCGCAGACTCATGCTGCGAATTTTTGCATCACGATGGAGGCGTTTGTACCGCCGAAGCCAAACGAATTCGAGAGAACGATGTCGATCTCTGCCGGGCGCGATTCGTTCGCAACGACGTCAAGATCGACATCGTCATCTGGGGCTCGGAAATTAATATTCGGCGGTAGAAATTGATTCTGCAAAGCGAGCAGGCAGAAGATCGCTTCGATCGCGCCCGCTCCGCCTAACGAGTGACCCATCATGCCTTTAGTGGAACTGACCGGCACGCGACCAAACAACTGAGCGATCGCTTTACCCTCGGCCGCATCATTGAACGGCGTAGCCGTGCCATGCGCGTTGATGTAATCGATTGCACCCGCGGATAGTCCGGCACTGCGCAAAGCTTGCTCCATCGCTTGGCGCGGTCCGCTCCCCGAGGGCTCGGGTTGGGTCAAATGATAGTTATCAGTGGAAAGTCCGTAGCCAATTATTTCGGCCAAAATGTGTGCGCCGCGAGACTGAGCCGATTCGAAATTTTCCAACGCTAAAATCGCGGCGCCTTCGCCCAGCACCATTCCGGTGCGATCTCGATCGAATGGACGACACTTTTCCGGCGTTGCGGCTTGCAATGAATCGAAACCAACAAAGACCAACTCCGACAGCGCGTCATAACCGCCGGTTAGAACACGTTGATATTTGCCGGATCGCACACACTCGAAAGCGTGGCCGATTGCGTTTGTACCGGAAGCGCAGGCATTGGCAATTACCTGACACGGCGCGGAGATGCCGAATGTTTCCTGCGCGTCGATCACCGCTTTTTGCGGCGGGTAATTTGCGATCCAGCTCGGCGCCCGCCGCAAGCGATCATGTCGATGTAGCGAACGATAGTAATCTTCACCAAACGACATGCCGCCGCTCGTTGTCCCGACCACTGTCAGTTCTGGCTTAAACTTTGCGTCTTGCGCGAGCGCCTCATCTAACGCGCAGATCATCATGCGAGAAGCGCGATGCAGCCGGCGCGCCCGTCGTCCGTTTTGATGGTTGGCGGAAAGGCGTTCATCCGGAATTTGGCCGGCCGTTTTGCATCGACATTGCTCGACGTCGAATCGCGTGACCGGGGTGACGCAATCTCTTGCTGCGCGCAGGGAATCGAGGGTTTCGGCTAAACCCACCCCCAGCGGGCTAACCACGCCGGCGCCTACAACGGCAACACGTGCTTGCTTTGTTTTCCCGCGCAAAGCGTTAGAACTCGGCATTTTCTCGGTCACTTAGCTCTCGATTTTATTTGCTTTCCCAAACGAAGCACTTTACCAATCAGCCCGAAAGGGGAAAACAGAAGCTCGGTAGTTGGTGGATTGTCAGTTGGAGTTTATTCAGCGGCGATTTGAAATCCGATAAGCGGGAACAGTGACCTAGCGGCGTTTTCCAGAATAGACTCGATGGCAACTAAATTATACGTGGGAAATCTTCCCTTCAATACGACTGAGAACGAATTGCAGGAAATGTTTTCGGCAGCGGGCGCGGTGCAGGAAGTCATGCTGATGCAGGACAAGTTTACCGGTAAATCGCGTGGCTTTGCCTTTGTCACCATGAGTTCCGAGCAGGAAGCCCAGAAGGCAATCGCGGAACTAAACGGCAAGACGATCGAAGGCCGGGCGCTGACCGTGAACGAAGCCAGGCCTCGTGAATCGCGGCCGCCCGGCGGCGGCGGCGGCGGTGGCGGTGGTGGTGGTTACGGCGGTGGCCGTCGCGATGGCGGACAGCGTCGCGGCCGCTAGAGCCGGGTTATTTTTCTTTGCGAAAAGCGTCCGCTGCGGCGGACGCTTTTTTATTTCGGGGAAGAAATTATATTGGCTCACAGCTGCGCCGGCTTGCGGCTGCGAATTACATTTTAGACTACAATTCAAATACGGAAGGAGCTTCGCGAATTATGCCCGACGATTCAGACATGCAAGGAAAAGAAAGCCCGGAATCATCCGAAAACATTCAGATCCCGCCGATTTCGAAGCCGGTTGCTGGAGCAGCCGCCGGCGCATTGATAGGCAGCATCGCTGGCCCGGTGGGAGCTGCGGTCGGAGGAGCCATCGGCGCGCTCGCCGGAAAAACCTCGGCCAGCGGTCGACCGGTCGTGCCAACGGTGAAAAAGGCAGTGAAGCGTGTCCTCAGACGGGTCACACCGCGCCCCGCAAAAAAGCGTTCCCGCCCCAAGGCTGCAAAGAGGAAGCCTGCACGAAAAGCAGCGAAGTCACGCAAACGTGCCACGCGTGGTCGGGCAAAGGCAAAACCCCGTCGAAGATCGATATCTTCGCGGGCGAAGCGCGGCCCCGCCCGCCGGCGTCGGCGATAGCGGCGAGCAGCTCACGTTGAAAGTGGGCAGGGCTGGATTCGAACCAGCGAAGGCGTAAAGCCAGCAGATTTACAGTCTGCCCCGTTTGGCCACTCCGGAACCTACCCTTCTCGTGCGAGCGTCAACTCGCGAAGACTTTCGGAGTTGATATAACTCGCGCCCCGCACCCCGCAAGTGATTTGCCCGGCACGGCGCGGAGCGCAGTTGCCGATGTTCTATTCGAAAAAGTTCGCGATCGAATTTACCACATACTGCTGCGCCTCGCGCGAAATCTCCGGATAGATCGGAAGTGCGAGAGTCTCGCGTGCGGCCCGTTCCGTTTCTGGGAGGTCCCCCCTTTTGTAACCGAGATAGGCAAAACACTCTTGCTCGTGTAGACCGAGCGGATAGTAGATCGCGGTTCCAATCTCGCGCTTGTCCAGGTGTTCGCGCAGCTCGTCTCGCCTCGGCGCACGAATGACGTATTGATGATAAATGTGATGATTTGTTAGGCCGCGCTCCCGGTACGGTTCGGCCGGCAAAGTTATTTTCCCGGTTAGGCCCTGCTGCTCGAATTCGTTCCGGTAACGATCTGCTGCCGCCCGGCGGGCGGCCGACCATTCTTCGAGGTGTGGCAATTTCACATTAAGAATCGCGGCTTGGATTTCATCCAGTCGGAAGTTACCGCCGATAAATCGATGATAGTAACGCCGCTCCATTCCGTGCTGACGAAATATTCGAAGCTTTTCCGCGAGTTTCGCAT
>Ga0137359_10002786_pt1 | contig 14038 bp, 10 predicted proteins | sample Mad1_40_16metaG_FD_108281 | JGI IMG/M metagenome (GOLD analysis project Ga0137359, IMG submission 108281) | Vadose zone soil microbial communities from Angelo Coast Range Reserve, California, USA - Mad1_40_16 metaG | ecosystem: Environmental > Terrestrial > Soil > Vadose zone | place: USA... | reverse complement strand
TCCTCAAGGCGTACCTCGAGCAGCAAAAGAAGCCGCTTTAACAATTTAACCGGGGCTTATATCCCCGCCCTGCAGGGCCAGGTTTTACGCCCCCACGGATAAAGGGAGCAAGAGGGATCGTCAACGCAAGCCAGACAAAGAGGAAAAGACTGCTTTCGTTCGAACGGAGGGAAGAAAAACTACTTCTTGGTAAGTTCGTCCTTGATCATGGCTTCGACCAATGGTTTTAAAATTTCGCGTGTAACTGTCTGCAACACTTCAGGATTCATTTTTGCCAGAACCTTAGCCACGATCGCATCCATGTCCGGTGCTGGAGGCGGAGCCGCTGGGTCGCTCAGCACGGGCGCCGCATATGCCGACACTACCTCCTGCTCCACCGTCGGCTCGAAAGGCAGTTCTTCTGCGACGGCGTGGGCCGCTTCTTCCTGAAGAATTTCTTTGGTCTCTGGAGAAAGAAGCGTTTCGATAGCCGGAATCTCTTCGCTCATATATGGCGAAACGGTGGGTTCTTCGACTGGCGCTGCCTCTGCCACTGGCGGTTCAACAGCCGGCTCGTACGCCGCACTCATCGCGCCGGGATCGAGAAACGCTTCGGTCGCATGATTTTCTTCGACGGTCACATCAGGCATCGCTTTTGCGGTGTCCCAGGTCGAGGCAAGTTGGCTCGCGCGCTCAAGTTCTGCTTCCCAGGGACTGACCGAACCCGCCATCCACGAATTGACGTTGCGGCTCGTCTCAGGTTGCACGCTCGGAGCCACTTCAGCAACTTCAACTTCCGGAAGGGCTACTTCCGGAATGACCACTTCTGCAACCGGAGGCGGCGGTGGAGGAGCAGCAACGAATGGTTCGTCCAATGGCGCCTTAACGACGCTGTGCTCCACGGGTTCTTCGTTTACCGGTTGCGGCCTTGACGGAACAAGCGCTTCGATTGTCTTACGCCAATCTTCAGGAGCTGGCGAACTGGAAATCGCGGGAAGCGCATCACGCTTTTGCGCCAATTCCGCGGCCTCTTCCTCGGTAATCGCTAAGCTGTTCTTCTCGATCGACGGCGCCCATCCGGACGTGTGCGTATTTTCCGAGCCGATTCCAGAACCAATTCCTGAGAAGGCGGCTTCGCGCCAATCGGTCTGCCCGGCTGGCGTTTCGCCGACTGTTTCTTCCATCGCCGAACTGATGCGCCAGTTTCCGGTCTTGGAAGCTTCCTCGGGTTCTTCCTCTTCTTCAGCGTTCGCTGAATTTCCCCAATTCCGGTCGGGAGCAGTGTGCGTGTTGGAAGAAATCGCGAACACCGCGTCATCGTCCGGAGTCGCCGTGTCCAGCAGGCTTCCGAACGCGAGCGGTTGCGCGCCTGTCGCGATAGTCAGCGGAGCTGGTCGTGGAGCGGAAAATACTGGTGTGCCCAAGTCTTCTTCCCGGTCTGGTACCAACATCGGCGTCGGCGGTGCAATCTTGGGAGGTGGGGCAACCGGCATCGGCTGTGGTTTCGTTGCGGTGGGCATCGGCGGCGGTGGCGTGGAAGCAGCCTCTCCTAGCGTGACTCCCGCTCTCGCCAGCGCCGCCTTCACCATCGAAATCAGCGGGTCGGGCGGGACGAACGGTTTCTTCAGCACGCCATCGGCGCCGACTCGCGAAGCTTCCTGCTCATCCAGCGGATCAAATGCCCCAACCAGCAAAATTACCGGAATGTGCGAAAGTGCCGAATCGTCTTTAACAAATTTGCAGACTTCGTACCCGTTGCGAACGGGCATAAAAATGTCCGCTAACACCAAATCCGGTTTCAAATCGGAAATCTTGCGGACTGCGGCCTCGCCATTGCCCACGGCGACAACTTCAATGCCCTGGTCCTTCAGGGCCAGAACAACCATCTTCTGGATATTGCTGTTGTCGTCCGCAACCAGGATCTTGGCCACCGAACTTCCTCCAATGCGACCGCACACACGCTGAGCGGCCACCCGCACACAACCGCCTCACTCGATTATTGGAGCATCGGGCGCTGGGGGCGTCAACGCAAACTGGCCTGACGTGTGTCGGAAGGGAACATGCCAAAAAAGGCGCAAGTTAGCGGTCGAATTGGATACGCACGGCTGAGAAAGCACAAGCAATCCCCGTGTTTTCGAGCCTGGTTGCTGCAGGCAGACGAAGCGAGGGGTCGCCATTGCCAGTAGATGGGAGGGATCGAGAAATTCTTCGTTGCTGGCGATTTTATCCCAGTTTTGTTGAGCTGTTGAGATCGAAAGCCCTATCGGCGCCTTACCAGGGAATGATCTTTTTCAGTCCCTTTTTCTTTTTGCTGGTCGATTCCTTCTGGGATTCGGAAGTGCTGTCAGCTGGCTTTGCGCTCGAATCAGCCGCACTCGCGGAGCCATTCGTTCCACCGGTCGTAGTGGCGTTGGCATCAGTTCCTGCCGCCGCCGGCGGATTTTCCGCAGCTGGCGCAGCCGCGGGTGCTGTTCCAGACGTATCTCCGTTGGCATCGCCTGTAGCCGCTGGCGCTGCTCCACCGGTGTCACCGCTATCAACCGTCGAACCACCGGATGCCCCGCTTTGCGGTGTCGCGATTTCCACCACTGCCGTGTTGCCCGGCGCACCGCTCGCGCCCCCTGCTCCGAGCTGCGTTTTGCCTCCGCCTGTTAGTATGTCCACGGCGCTCGTAGTGTCATTCTCCGGCTCCATCTGCGGAGCCCCCAGCCGCGATGAACTGCGAAGTTCCTTGTCCGGTCCGCTCTTGACCATAATCATCGGCTTGCTTAATAAGCCCGGCTTCGGCCGCGGCGTATTCACTTCTGCCTGCATCCACGCCAGCGCCTTGGGGTCAGCTTGCGGCACTGGAACGTGAAATGCCACCAACTTGCCTTTGGCATCCCCGACTCTGGGCGATAGCGGATATTCCTTCACAATGCGGGAGTAGTAGATCGACGCGATTTCTTTCTTTTCGCTCTTCTCAAAGATATCTCCCAGCATCCAAAGCGCGTCATCCGACCGGCTATACAGTGGATACCGTTTGGTTACCGCAAGCAGCCTGCCGGCAGCGGCTCGCCGGTCACCCTTCACATAATAGTAGTACCCAATCCGGTAATCGCCCTCGGCCAGCACTTCCTGCACGTCACGCAAGTGTTGCTGCGCCTTTGGTACCAGCGGATCCTTCGGGTACTTCGCCAGGAAAGTCTGAAATTCCTCTTCTGCCGCTTTTGCTTCTGTCCGGTCGCGGTCGGGCTTTGCCATCTCCTTGTAATGCGTCATCGCCACTTGGATCTGCGCATACGGAGCTTCCGGCAAGAAAGGAAAGAACACGATGAAGTCTTTGTAGCCCGCGATAGCCTGCGTCAGGTTCGCACTCCCGCCTTCCCTATAATAGGAATCGGCGATGGCCAGCTTGGCCTTGGCCAGATACTCGCTGTCGGGATAGGTGTTAATCAACGTCTGCAGGTTCAGCCGGCCCACTTCATGCCGACCCTTCTTGATGTCCACAAGCGCGCGGTCGTACAAAACCTTGTCCGGGGCCACGGAACTGTCTGCCGCCGCGGGTGCGGCATCTTTCTTCTTTTTCTTGAAAATTTTGCCCTGGGCTTCGGCGGAAACACACGAGAAAAGCAGTGAAACGCCCAACATGGCAAGCAAAGTTCGACGCAATAGCCACCTCTTTTGGTAAATTCTGATTCGTCGCGGCAATCGGACTGGATTTCCCCTAAACTGTTCGATCGTTTCTGCACTCACCGCGAGCGACGCCCCAGTATAACCTGAACTAAAGGACAGGTTTACTCGAACTTTGTCCTTTCGTCCAGGCTCTCCCCCAGGTCAGACTCCCGTTCCTGATGGCGGGTTGCTCCGCCCTCCGTGCCCAACGGAACCTTTTTTGAATATTTTGTAACATCATTTCACACAATTCTTCGTAACATACCAAGGTTTCAGGGTTTGTACTTGCAAACCCTGACACAAAAAGAGCCGTCTCGGAGCCGCGCTGACTCGCAATGGACAAACGCAAATTTCTTTTTGCTTCTATCTCCGGCCTCATCGGAGACATCGCCTGGGAAGTTCAGAAAGAAGGCCACGACGTTCGTTATTTCATTGAAGCTGAAGGCGAACGCGATATTGCCGACGGGTTTGTGCCCAAGTCCAAAGACTGGGAACGCGACGCCAAATGGGCCGACATCGTCGTCTTCGACGACACGCTAGGCCAAGGTGCCAAAGCTCAAGCGCTGCGCGCAACCGGCAAGCCCGTCATCGGCGGCTCTCCTTACACCGACCGCCTGGAAGACGATCGCTCGTTCGGCCAGGAAGAACTCAAAAACGCCGGCGTCAACATTATTCCCTACGAGGACTTCGACTCGTTCGATCCCGCCATTGAATTCGTAAAGAGAAATCCCGATCGCTACGTCATCAAGCCCAGCGGCGAAGCGCAAAACGTCAAGCGCCGCCTGTTCGTTGGCGAAGAAGAAGACGGCGAAGACGTCGTTCGCATGCTCGAAGCCTACAAGCGCGCCTTCTCCGACGAAATTAAAGTGTTTCAGTTGCAGCGTCGCGTTACCGGCGTCGAAGTCGCCGTAGGTGCATTCTTCAACGGCAAAAATTTCATCTTTCCTGTGAACATCAATTTCGAACACAAAAAACTTTTCCCTGGCAACATCGGCCCGCCCACGGGAGAAATGGGCACCTCCATGTTCTGGAGCGAGCCCAATCGCCTATTCACGCAAACCCTTCTAAAAATGGAGTCGAAGCTGGCGCAGGAAGGCTACGTCGGCTACATTGACCTGAATTGTATCGTCAACAACAACGGCATCTATCCGCTCGAATTCACTTCGCGCTTCGGCTATCCCACCATCAGCATCCAGCAGGAAGGCATGCTGACGCCGATTAGCGACCTCTTCTGGGAGTTAGCCAACGGCCTGGAGCCGAAGTGGCGCACTCGCTCCGGTTTTCAAATCGGCGTGCGCATTGTCGTTCCGCCGTTTCCGTTCGACGATGACGCCACATTCGATTCCTTTTCGAAAAACGCCGCCATCGTTTTCAAAAAGCCCACACAGGACGGCGTTCACATCGAAGACGTAAAAGAAGTCAACGGTCAATGGCTCGTCGCCGGAACTTCCGGCGTCGTCCTGATCGTCGTCGGCACCGGCACGACCATGAAGCAAGCGCAGACCCAGGTCTATTCCCGCATCAAGAATATTCTCATTCCCAACATGTATTACCGCACCGACATCGGCGACCGTTGGGTAGAAGATTCCGACAAACTCCACAACTGGGGCTACCTGCGTTAGCTCCAAATTCTCTTTCGCTGGGGATGTCTCCCGTTTTCTATCGCCACGCTGTTTAGTTGCTATACGCGAAAGTTGGCTCTCCGGAATTCTCGCGAATCCGTTTCAGTTGTCAAAAGTTTGTCTTTCGCCTTTCGGAATAGCCTCTTTGGGATTACAGTCATAACCGTACTTCGTAACGCATAACCGTCTCTGCGATTCTGTGATAAGGAGCAACCTGCTCATGAAACGCGCCGTCTGTGCCGCACTACTCGTCGCTGTGCTGCCTTTTTCCGCACGCCTGACCTCTTCCGCGCAAAAATCGGAGTCAGTCGCTAAAGTCTCTTTAAAGGTCGGCGACACTGCTCCCGATTTCACTCTGCTCAGCGATCAATGGAAAACCGTCAAGCTCAGCGACTTTCACGGCAAGAAAAATGTCTTCCTGGCGGTGTACGTACTGGCCTTCACCGGTGGTTGAACTAAGCAACTCCAGGCGGTCCAGTCTGGAATCGACGCAGGAAAAATCGACGCCTCGGATACGGAAGTTTTTGGCGTCAGCATGGATTCTCCCGCAGCCAATGCCGCCTTCGCCAAGCAAATCAATATCAAGTTTCCTCTGCTCAGCGACATGAACAAAAAGATGCTCACCTCCTACGGCATCCTCAAAGGCTATGACGTGGAAAGCCAGTCCTACGAGTGGGCGCAGCGCGCCAACATCGTCATAGACAAAAACGGCATCGTGCAGCACATCGAGGAAGGCGACTCCGCCGTCAATCCCAACAACGCCCTCTCTGTCTGCACCGACCTGCACAAAAAACAAGCCGCCAAATAACAATCGCAAATTTCTTCAGCCGTGTCAGTCTGAGGGCATCCGATAAGGATGCCCGAAGAATCCCAACGTCAAACCCTGCACTGCGCCATGTACTAGGACTCGCGCCAGCCACTCAGCCCTGCCTGCCGCCACTGCAACCATCGCCGCACCGCCGGATCCCGCTCCAACCCAATCGCCATCTCATACGCCTCACGCGCTTCGCCACGCGAGCCCGTGCGAGCCAACAACTCCGCCCGCGCCGCCCAGTACGGCTGATATTCCACCAGCCGCTCATCCGCGCCTATCACCTGTAGCGCCGCCAGCCCCGGTCCCGCGCCATGCAACTCCGCGATCGCCAACGCACGATTGATCTCCACTACCGGCGAACCCGCCACCGCCATCAGCGCGTCATAAAGCTGTACCACTTCCTCCCAGTTCGCAACGCCGGTGCGCCGCCGATACACATGCGCGGATTGCAGCGCTCCCTCCAACTGATATCTCCCAATCGAACCCATCCCGCTCGCTCGCCGCAGCAACTCTTCCGCTTCCGCGATCATCGCGGCGTCCCACAGCTCCACGTCCTGCTCCGCCAACGGCACGTAATCGCCATTCGAATCACGTCGCGCGCGCCTCCGCGCCTCCGCATGCAGCATCAACGCGAGCACACCCAACGCCTCCGGCTCGCTCGGCAACAGCTCCGTCACCACGCGGCACAGAAAGATTGCCTCTTCCGCCAAATCGCGCCGCGCGCTATCCGTTCCTGTCTCGTTCGCCCAGCCCTCGGCAAACGCGCCATAAATCGCGTCCAGCACCGCATCTAACCGCTCGCCCAACTCCTCGCGCTCCGGCACGCAAAAGGGAATTCCCGCCTGGCGAATCTTCTCCTTCGCACGCACCAGCCGTTTGCCCATCGCTGCCGGCGACATCAGAAACGCCGACGCGATTTTTTTCGCATCCAGTCCCAACACCACCTGCAATATCAACGGCGAGCGAATGCTCGCGTCAATTGCCGGATGCGCACACGCAAACATCAGCGTCAACCGCTGATCCGGAATCACCGCCCCGTCTTGATCAACAGCAGGTCCCGCCGGCGAACTCATCTCCAGCCCAAACCCCAGCGCCCGCAATTCTTCGCCAGCATTCTCATCGCGGCGTTGTGCGCGATACATATCAATCACCTTGCGCCGGGCCACCGTAAGCAACCACCCTTCCGGGTTCGCGGGGCATCCCGACACCGGCCAGTCCGCCAGCGCTGCGGCGAACGCCTCCGACAACGCGTCTTCTGCAGCCGCCACATCCCGCGTACGCGCCGCCAAGAATGCCACCAACTTGCCGTAGCTCCGCCGCGCCACTGCTTCCGCAGCAGCACGCGCCCGCTCGTCCCCCGTATTTACGTCCGTCGTCCGCACACCGGTCTCGAACGCCAAGTCTCTCTATCTTTCGCCAGCGGAGCCCCGCTCGCGATAATTGCGTCGCGGGACTCGCCGCCAATCACCTGTCACCGAGCACCACTCACTAACCACGCTGACCAAGACTCCTTCTTACATCGCCCATACTGGCCGTACTTCCACCGTCCCATGAGCCGACCCGGGGCACCGCGCCGCCCACGAAATCGCCGCATCCAGATCCGCCACATCGATCAGGTAGTAGCCGCCAATCTGTTCTTTCGACTCCACATACGGACCATCCAGCACCTGCGGCTTGCCATTCGTCAGCCGCACTGTCGTGGCAGCCGAACTCGGCCGAAGCCGATTCGAACCGCGCAGCACGCCCGCTTGCTTCAGCGCCTCGGTGTACGCCATATACGCCGCATACCCCTGTTCCTGCTGCTGCTTCGTCAACCGGTCCCAACCAGCCTCTTCCGCATGAAGCATCAATAGATATTGCATCTCGATCCCCCTTTTTAGTATCCATCGTAGTCGGGCATCATACTCCGCGTTTTTTCGCTGCCCTCACTACAATGACGCTCCCCACTCGCCTATTTGGACATCTCAAATAAGTTTTTATTCCATTCCATCGATTCTCCGTGACCTCTATCCTGCGAACTCGGTGCACTCTGTGTAACTCTTAGCCTTCAAAGAAATCCACCACCGTTTCCCACAACCGTCCACAGATATGCACAGACTTGCAACGCGAATTTCATTGACGCCGAAATCAGAAAAATTTATTGTGCTCCCAGATTGAACCGGGAAGCTTAAGAACTTTACGGATCAGTTGAGAAGGCGCAGCAAACTTAACCGTATGCTCCGCCGCGAAATTGAACGCAAAGCTCCAAGCCATTGCGGTTCCGGGTGGATGCGCGATCAGCCTGAAATGCAGCAAGCCGAACGGTCACAAGCTGGGCGGCCCAGAGCACCAAGGCCAAAAATTTAAAGGCGGAAAGTCGAAAGGTCGAAAGCCGCAAGGCCCAAAGCCGATAGACCGAAGCCAATGAAAAGATCAGCCGCGCCACACGGAATCGCAAAGGTCAGAAACTTGACGGCTCAGTTAGAGCGAGCAACTTGCCTTCGGGCAGGTTGCGTAGCGAAATTGAACTGAAAAGGTCGAAGCCTTTACGGCGCTAGATGGAGGAAGGACAAGCCAGTCGTCCAAAAGTCTAAGGGTCAAAAGCCCGTGGGCCAAAGTCGAAAGGCAAGTCAAGCCGCCAGATAGAAACCGAAAGGGTCTAGAAACTTGCAGCTCAGTTAGAGGGCGCAACGCCGCAAGGCGAGTGCGCCCTCTCTTTATTTTTGTCCTCCTCTTTGTTTTTCGCTGCCTTTCCCCCGTAGGCACGATAAATCGTCCGGTTTTCTCTTCCCTGCGCGAACGCGGACTCCGCCACCAGATAGGAACTATAGTTCTTATCTCCGCGGCAAACGACGAACCCACGCGAAGCAAACATCATTCGGCGACAAGAATTATTGGGAATGGACGATGCAGAGCGAAATCTACTCGGCGATGGTCAGATCGACGACGGTGGACGCCGCCACGCGCGCTCCCGGCGTGGGCGACTGGTCGATCACTGCTCCGTGCGGCCATTGCGGCGCGCTCACGGTATTCAATTTGCGCTTCAGCGAAACCGACTCCAGGCGCCGCACCGCATCCGCGTCATTCATCCCGATCAGGTGCGGCATCACGTATGCCCCTTCGCGCGGACCGGCCGACACCAACACATCCACGCGCGGCGAAGCGGCTCCCGCTCCCGGCTTCGGATTCTGGATCAACACGGTATCGGCGGACACATCCGGAATCGTCACGTTCGAGACTTCGCCGACCTGCAAGCCCGCGCGCAGCAATTCAATTCGCGAAACGCGCAGCGAGTTTCCTTCGAGCGATGGAATTTGCAATTGCCGCTGCCCCAGGCTCAACACCACGTGCGCCTGCTGCGAAACTTTCATCAACAATCCCGCTGGCGGCGTTTGCCGCACCACCGTGTTGATCGCTTGCTCGCTGTACACGCGGTCCGCCACCCGCAATATCAACCCGCGCGAACGCAATTCGCTGCTCGCGTCCGAAACATTTTTTCCCACCAGGTTCGGCATGGAGACTTCGCGCCCGTGGATGGCAATGCGCATAGCGGTGATCGCGCTCAGAAACGCGGCCGACGCCAGAATAAACGCCAGCAGCAGCATCCGGAACATCCATTCAAGCCGTTCACGAAAGTTCATAGGAATTTTCTTCGGCGATCTTCGCAAGCCGCGGCGTCAACCGTACACGCAGTTAGTGTATTCCGGCTGGTGGTCTTCTGGCGCGGGATTTTTGCGCGTATGTCCCTTTATCAACGCGCCATCTCTTACGCTGTCATTCCGAGCCTGCCTGCGGCAGGCAGGCGAAGCGAGGAATCTGCTTTGCAATTGTAGCGGCCGGGCTTCAGACCGGAGCTTTTGCCCCGTGTAGCAGCGGGTTTATCCCGCTGCTCTCGCGCTTTCCGAACGTAGTGCCGGGCTTTAGTCCGGCTCCGACTGAGGACTGATTATTGACAACTGATAACTATTTTTTGATCAACGGCGGCGCCGGATAATACGGCAACTTATCCTTGCTGGTATCGGCACGCTTCACCTGCAATTCATCGAACAGCAGGGAAGGAGCAATCACCGTGGAAGGAATTCCGCCGGTGCGATTGCTGACCAGCGGATCGTCGCCGGCAGCACTCAAATCGCTGCGCAGCGCGCGCACGTCGAGTTCGCTGAACACCGCGCCGCGCACCAGTTCCTCGTGGCCGTCTTTACCATAGACGCGGTACAGCAGTCTGGGCGTAGTGCCCGCCATGGTTTCGACGCGGTAACCGTAAGGCTTGTCCTGGTTGCTGACCATTTCTTGCACGCGTTTTTTCAACGCGTCCGGCGATTGCGCCTCGGAACTTTTTATCAGCAGCACGCCGAGACTCGGTCCGGGCGGAGCCGCAGGCGCCGCTCGGCCATGGCCATTCGATTCCGGAAAATCGCGAATCGGAGTACGGCCCAAAAGATAATTGGTAAGCACGCCTTTTTCAATGATGTCCACAGGCGCGGACTTCACGCCCTCGCTGTCCACTTCGTAGGAGCCGGTCAAGCTTTTGCCGCCAAATTCCTTCAGCGTGGGGTCGTCAACGACATCCAGAAACGGAGGCAACACGCGAGATTTGTAACTGGTGGCAAATGTTCCGGTGGTGCGATTGGGCGCGCCCAGTTGCGGTTTGCGGCCCAGCACATTGCTGCCGATCAGCGAAGCGACCACGTCGTCCGCGGCGTCCGGCGAAAAAAGCACTGGCCCGCGATATTCTTCCTCGACGATGGGCGCTTGCCGCAGCGCGACCAGGGTATCGAGAGCTTGCTTGGTGTCGTGCAGAAGTTTTTCTTTGCTGGGCAGTTCGCTCAGTTTCGCCACGGTCCAGGCGGGCGTGCGGCCCAGTCGCATGCCGTCGGGTGCTTGCGTGGCCGCGCTGATTTGTACGGAGTAAACTGCGTGTCCGTTACGCGTGACGGTGCCTTCGGTGTTGAGCAGGTAATCGTTGATCACGGTGAAGCGCGCGGAAGCCGTTACTGACTGTATGTCCGGGTACTGACGGTACATATCAGTAACAGATTCGAGAGTCTTTTTCCACTCCGGGCCGTCCGCTTTCAGTGAAACAGTCGGTTCCACCAACTGCACCGGATTTGATTTCGCAAAATCGTCGACGGGATGTTCTTCTCCGTTGAACTGTTTCAAGATCGATTGTTTTTGCGTGAGCGCTTCGCCCGCTGACTTGTAAGCTTCGTCGGTGGCCAGCCAGATCTGGTGACGCAATGCGATTGGATCGTTGTCCAGCGGAAGCAGCGCGTTTCCGCCAACACCTTGGCCGAAGTAGCTGTCCTGCTTGTAGTCGCCGAGACGAACCACCACGCGCAACAGCCGCACGTGAACTCTTTGATCTTCGCGCGTCGCGCCGAACGCCGCTTCGGTGGTGAAATCCTCAATGTCGCTGACGCGATATTCGATGTAGTAAGGCGTTTGCAATTGATCCATTTTCAATTGCGACTTGGAGCGTTCCATTTCCACGAGCAGCGCATCGAGAACCGGATCGCCCTTGGCCGCGACTTTCGCGGCGAGCATCACGTCGCCGCCTTTGGACGCGGAATCGTTCGGCGCGGAAATGGCAGGCTTCGCGGCTACGAGAAAAATAATAAAAAGCAGCGCGGAAAGTGCGCGTCGAAAGTTTTTCACGCTTTCAGATTTCACGATTTGATCGTTCACGGATTCACCCCGGCCTTCGCCTGTACCGTTTGTTTTGCCGGCAAATTTTCAAAACCGGGTGGCGGCAGTATCGGCGGACGATCGTGTTCGTGCGCACGCTTTTGCACTTCCATTTCAGAGAAAAGCATGGCCGGAGCAACTGCCGAGACCGGAACGTTGCCGCTTTCCGCTCCGCAGACGCCATTGAAGACGTGCTGCTGGTCGCCGGTAGTAATGATGCGGGTGAGCGCAGCCAGCGGAGTGCCAACAATGTCCACGCCGCGAACCAGTTCGTCCGGACGCCCGTCGGCATAAACTTTGTAGACGATTACGGGAAGGACCTGAAAGGCTTGCGGAAGGGAACGGGTGGTCAGTGTGAAGCCGCCTTGAATGTCGTCAAAATAAAGTCCGTACGGTTTATTTTGTCTTTTTACTTCGTCAATTAATTTCTGACGGAGGTCTTTTTCAGGCACGGTTTGCGACGAAGTGACAATCAAATTTCCCTGGCGGCCAGTCGGCATAAGTCCGGGCTGATTGCGGCCGTGACCGTTCGAATGTTCGAATCCCTTGATAGGCATGCGTGAGGTTAGAAAACTCCTCAGGACACCGTTGGTGATCAGTTCCACGCGCTGAGCCGGAACTCCTTCGCTGTCGAATTCGTAGGTGCCGGCTAATTTTACCCCGTTGATTTCGCGCGTGGTGGGATCGTCCACGATAGTCAAGAATTTAGGTATGACTTCCTGGCCGACTTTCTTAGTGAAGGTCTGGCCTTCGTCTTCATCGCGCTGGCGATGACCTTCCAGGCGGTGGCCGAGCACTTCGTGAAAAAAGACCGCGGCGGCGCGGCCGCTAAGCAGGGCAGGCCCATCGTACGGTTCCGCGACCGGTGCTTTGCGCAGCGCGTCCAGATCGGTGGCCATTTTTTCGGCTTTGGCAGTCAATTCAGCTTCGGCGGGCAAGCCTTTTGCGGAAGGCGCCTGAAAAGTTTCCACGCGCAGCAAGTCCATGCCGTCGTCGGCGCGGGTCTGCGCTTCCATGATCAAACGGGTGGAAGCGCTGGGAGTGACAATCGCGGTGCCTTCGCTGGTAACCATGCGCTCTTTGGCATTTTGTTCCTGCAAGACCACGCTGGCGAAATAAACATTCGGATATTTCCGGAAGATAGCGGAAACGCGGCGAATTTCGGCTTCCCATGCGGGGCGATCGAGATCCGGCAAGTTCACTTCCTCGCCGGTATGCACGACCGCGGACTCTTTGGAAAAATCGGGAGATTTGTCTTCTTCCTCCGCGCGAACGGCGGTGTTGGTCTTAACGTTCAAGAAAGCGGGCGAGGCGCGTTTATAACCACGGTCGGTGAGCTCCCACAAAACGCGGGCGATGGCATCGGAGTCCGTACCGAAGGGAATGCTGCCGGACATCATGCCGCTGCCGCGGCTTTGGCCATGAGTGTTGTCGAGTGCAGGCGAACCGACGCGCATGGTGACGTCAAGCTGGCGGCGGTGAGTGCCGCTGTTGGTGAGCAGGGAACCGTAAGCGCCGGCGAGTACAATCTGGGACTGATCGTAGAGGGTGTAGCTGATGTAGTAGGGTGGGGGATCGGTTTTGGCAAGATCGGTGGTGGCGCGCTGCAGCTCGCCTTGCATGACTTTCATCACCGGATCGGGCATGACCGGAGTGGACGCAGCATGATCATCCGGAGTATCCGCAAAGATTCCCACCGGCTGAACCAGCAGAGTCGCGATGACTGTGGCCGTTGCGGCGCGTGCCAGCCAAGGCAATGGATTGTGTGCGGATACACCCCAGAATTGGTGCAACGTACTAAGCTTTTTCAAGTATGTACTCCCAGAGTTGCGTGACGATCTACCGTGATTTCATGTTTCGAGCCGCTAAACGAAAATTGTTCAGGCGGCGCCTAACTTGCGCAGCGCGATTTGTCCGTCGTGCTTAAATCGAAGGCGAAGAGAGATTCCTCGTCGCTTCGCTCCTCGGAATGACGGCCACTGGTTGGCCGGAATGACGGCTCGGGCCTTTGTGACCACGACGAAAGCTGAGTATGCCTGAGCGTACAGTAACCCGCAATGCAACGTCAGCGGAAATGTTCTCCAGATTGCAAGCGGGCGCCATTGGCGAACTCGAGCGCGGAAATCTCTTTTCGTCCTTCCACTTTGACGCGGGAAACCTCCAGAAGAGTTTCGTCGCCGCAGCCGACCAGTAATTCGGAGCGTGCGAAGGCAATCTCGCCAGGAGACAGGCTGGATGCACGGGCTTTAGACGCCGGTTGGCCCTGAAGGTGGCAAGCTGCGCCCCTGAATTCAGCATAGTTGCC
>Ga0137359_10002765_pt1 | contig 14088 bp, 11 predicted proteins | sample Mad1_40_16metaG_FD_108281 | JGI IMG/M metagenome (GOLD analysis project Ga0137359, IMG submission 108281) | Vadose zone soil microbial communities from Angelo Coast Range Reserve, California, USA - Mad1_40_16 metaG | ecosystem: Environmental > Terrestrial > Soil > Vadose zone | place: USA... | reverse complement strand
CTCGAACGCCTTCAGATGGCGTGGCGCCCAGCGGTGGTCGCGCGCGCGCTCGATCAGGCGCGATAAAGCCGGCCAGCGCTTTCGTGCGCGCTTGACCCACATGCGCCCGACCTCGAACTCGGTGGCCAGCAGATAAAGCGCGAGCACGAAGAACAGCCAGCCCTGCAGGATGGGCAGCAGCGCGCCGGCCACCGACAGGATCAGAAGCCCGATGATGGCCAGGACCATCAGCGGCTTGCGCAAGCGCGGGAAATTCACGCTCTGCGCCCGGGCATGGCGCCCTCAACTCATCGCGGGATCGGTCTGGCGGAAGGTGGGCAGATCCTGCGTCCGGTCGTCGAGCGCCTCGGCACCTTCGGTCGGCAGGACCTTGACCCAGTTCAGCGCCGCGTCGATATCGCCCTCCCAGATCTCCTTCGGCAGGTCGTAGAGCAGTTCGACGCCGTAGCCGTTGGGATCGTGGATGTAGAGGCTGTGGGTCATGCCGTGCTCGACGCGGCGATCGAACGTCACGCCGCGCGCCTGCAGATACGCGAGCTGCCGCAGCCACGATTCGCGGTCCGGCAGCGTGATGGCGATGTGGTTCACAGCGACCGGCATGCCGAACATCTTCCAGTCGGCGGGCGGCGCCGGCAGGGCCGGATTCTCGACCAGCGCGATGTCGTGGTGGTGGGTCTGGCCGCCGCGATCGCCGCTGTAGAACCGCATCTTGGGCGGATTCGGGCGCTGGGCCGTTGGCTTCAGCTCGCCGACCTGCTTGAAGCCCACGACCTCGGTCCAGAAGCGATGAGACTCGTCGAGGTCGCGAACGTTGAGCACGAGGTGGTTGATGCCGCGCGGCGTTACCGGCTTGTCCATGGCGCACTCCTGGATTGGGTCAGTCCATACGGTTGGCGATACTAACCCCAAACGACCCGGAGCGCTCCCCCCCCCCAGAGCCCGAAGGACGGCTACAGGTGGATGGGCTTTTCCCAGGCCGCCAGCGCCGCTTCTTTCAGCGCTTCGTTGACCGTCGGATGGGCGTGGCAGACGCGGCCTATATCTTCGGCCGAGGCTGAGAATTCCATCGCCAGCACGGCCTCGGCGATCATGGTGCCGGCCTCCGCGCCAATGATATGCACCCCCAGCACGCGGTCGGTCGCCTTGTCGGCCAACACCTTCACGAAGCCTTCGGTGCGGGCGTTGGCGCGGCTGCGCGGATCGGCGGTGAAAGGATATTTGCCGATCTTGTAGGCGATGCCGGCGGCTTTGAGCTGCTCCTCGGTCTTGCCGACCCAGGCCACCTCAGGCTGGGTGTAGATCACCGACGGGACCTTGTCCCAATCGACATGGCCCTTCTGGCCGGCGATGGTCTCGACGCAGGCGATGCCGTCTTCGCTCGCCTTGTGGGCAAGCATCGGTCCATCGATGGCATCGCCGATGGCGTAGATGCCGGGCACCGAGGTCTGGAAATCATGGTCGACGGCGATGCGACCATGCTCGCTCAGTTTCACGCCGATCTTGTCGAGGCCCATACCTTCGACATAGGGACGCCGACCGATCGACACCAGCACGACATCGGCCTGCAGCGTCTCGGCGGGGCCGCCCTTGGACGGCTCGATTGTAAGGCTGACACCCGAGGCGTTGCTCTCTGCCTTGGTGACTTTCGAGTCGAGCTTGAATTTCAGGCCCTGCTTCTGCAGCGCGCGCTGGAAATGCTTGGTCACTTCGTCGTCGACGCCGGGCGTGATGCGATCGAGGAATTCGATCACCGTCACTTCCGAACCGAGACGCCGCCATACCGAGCCCAGTTCCAGCCCGATGATGCCGGCGCCGACCACGACCAGATGCCTGGGAATTTCAGCAAGTTCGAGCGCGCCGGTCGAGGAGACGATCTTCTTCTCGTCGATGGCGACGCCGGGCAGCGGCGTCACTTCCGAGCCGCTGGCGATCAGGATGTTCCTGGTCGCAAGCGTGTCCTTGACCGTGCCGTCGGGCCCGAGCACGGCAACCTCGCCCGCTCTCTCGATACGTCCCGTGCCGACCAGCCAGGCGATCTTGTTCTTCTTGAACAGGAACTCGACGCCCTTGGTGGTGGCGCCCACGACCTCATTCTTGCGTTTCATCAGCTGGGCGAAATCGAGCGACGGGGCGGCGACCATGATACCATGCGCGCCGAGATCGTGGCCGGCCTCCTCGAACAGATGCGAGGACTGCAACAGCGCCTTTGAGGGAATGCAGCCGACATTGAGGCAGGTGCCGCCAAGCGTCTCGCGCTTCTCGACGACCGCCACCTTGAGGCCGAGCTGGGCCGCACGGATGGCGGCGACATAGCCGCCCGGACCCGCGCCGATCACCACCAGGTCGTATTGCTCGTTTGCCATCGCGGGGCCCCTTACACGCCGAGCAGCAGCCGCTCGGGATCCTCGATGCATTCCTTGACGCGGACCAGGAATGTCACCGCCTCGCGGCCGTCGATGATGCGGTGGTCGTAGGTGAGCGCCAAATACATCATGGGCCGCACCTTGATCTCGCCCGCCACCACCATCGGCCGCTGCTGGATCTTGTGCATGCCCAGGATGGCCGACTGCGGCGGGTTGACGATCGGCATCGACATCAGCGAGCCGTAGACGCCGCCATTGGAGATGGTGAAGGTACCGCCGCTCAGATCGTCGATGCTGAGCTTGCCATCGCGCGCCTTGCGGCCGAGCTCGGCGATCGTCTTCTCGATATCGGCAAAGCCCAGCGTGTCGGCCTCGCGTACCACCGGCACCACCAGGCCCTGCGGCGTGCCGACGGCGACACCGATGTCGTAGTAGTTTTTGTAGACCAGCTCGTCGCCCTCGATCTCGGCATTGACCACAGGCAGCTCCTTGAGCGCCGCAATGCAGGCCTTGACGAAGAACGACATGAAACCGAGCCGCGCGCCGTGCTTCTTCTCGAAATCCTCCTTCAGGCGATCGCGCATCGCCATGACCGCGGCCATGTCGACCTCGTTGTAGGTGGTGAGCAAAGCGGCGGTGTTCTGCGCCTCCTTGAGGCGGGTGGCGATGGTGCGGCGCAGCCGCGTCATGCGCACCCGCTCCTCGCGATCGGCGCGGCGGCGTGGCCCCGTGGACGCAGGGGCCGGCACGGTGGGCGCCTTGACGGCGGGCACGGCGGGAAGCTGCTCGATGGCGGCCAGGATGTCGGCCTTGGTGGCACGGTTGTCCTTGCCGGTAGGTTGGACCGCGGCGGCCGAAACGCCCTTCTCCTCGGCGAGCTTGCGCACCGCCGGGCCCGAGGTTGCGAGGTTGGCTCCAGCCGGCATAGCGGCGGCCACGGCCGGTGCTGCCGTCGCCGGAGCAGGTGCAGGCTTGGGTGCGGCAGCGACCGGCGCGGCAGCAGCGGCTGCAGGTTTGGCGCCGACGGCGGCGCCGGCCTCGATATGGCACAGCACGCCGCCCACCTCGACGGTGGCGCCCTCGGCGACCGCCAGATCGACGATGGCGCCGGCCACGCTGGCATTGACCTCGACCGTGACCTTGTCGGTCTCGAGCTCGCACAGCGCCTGGTCGACCGTCACCTGCTCGCCGGCTTTGACCAGCCACTTGGCGACCGTCGCTTCGGAGACCGACTCACCGAGCGCCGGGACCTTGATCTCGACCGCCATAACCAAAACCCCTTGTTCGTGAGAGCCGATCAGCCGACCGTCAGAGCGCGATCGACCAGGTCGGCCTGTTCCTTCAAATGCGTGCGCAGCGAGCCGGTCGCCGGCGAGGCTGCCTCGGCCCGGCCGATATAGACCGGCCGGGTCGCCTTGACGCCCAGGCCCGACAGCGCCTTCTCGATGCGTCGGTCGATGAAATGCCAGGCGCCCATATTCTCGGGCTCCTCCTGGCACCACACGACCTCGGCGTTGGGATACTCCGCAAGACGCGCGCCAAGCCGGGTGAACGGGAAAGGATAAAGCTGCTCGATGCGCAGGATGGCGATGTCGTCGATCCGGCGCTTGCGGCGCTCGGCCACGAGATCGAAATAGACTTTGCCGCTGCACAGCACGACGCGCCGCACCTTGGCCGGATCGGTGAGCTGATCGGTTTCGGCAAGGATGCGCCGGAACGACGTGCCCGGACCGAAAGCGGCCAGCGCCGAGACGCACTCCTTATGCCGCAGCAGCGACTTCGGCGTCATCACGATCAGCGGCTTGCGGAAGCTGCGGCGCACCTGGCGGCGCAAGGCGTGGAAATAGTTGGCCGGTGTCGTCGGATTGATGACCTGCCAATTGTCGTCGGCCGACAACTGCAGATAGCGTTCGAGCCGGGCCGAGCTGTGCTCGGGCCCCTGGCCCTCATAGCCGTGCGGCAGCAGCATCACCAGGCCGCACATGCGCAGCCACTTGCTTTCGCCCGAGCAGATGAACTGGTCGATGATGACCTGCGCGCCGTTGGCGAAATCGCCGAACTGCGCCTCCCAATGCACCAGCGCATTGGGCTCGGCCAGCGAATAGCCATACTCGAAGCCCAGCACGCCCGCCTCGTTGAGCGGGCTGTCGATGACTTCGAAATGTGCCTGTCCAGCCGCCACGTGGTTGAGCGGGATGTACTTGGCTTCCGTGGTCTGGTTGACTAGCACGGAATGGCGTTGCGAGAAGGTGCCGCGGCCCGAATCCTGGCCGCTCAGCCGCACCGGCGTGCCCTCGGCCAGCAGCGTGCCCCAGGCCAATGCCTCACCGGTCGCCCAGTCGATGTCGACGCCCTGCTCGATCATCCGGCGCTTGTCCTGGAGCTGGCGCGCGATCTTGCGGTTGAGGTCGAAGTTACGCGGAGGCTCGGAGAGCGCCAGGCCGACTTTCTTCAGCTCGTCGAGATCGACGGCGGTGGCGCCCTTGCGATCCTCTTCACCCGGCGCCATCGTCATGCCGGCCCACTTGCCCTCGAGCCAGTCAGCCTTGTTGGGCTTGAAGTTGGTGGCGGCCTCGAGCGCGTGGTCGAGCTTTTCGCGCAATTGCGTGTCCATCGCCCGGACGTCGGCTGGGGTGACGACACCCTCGGCGATCAAACGCTCGGCATAGACCTCTTTCACCGTCTTGTGGCCGCCGATCTCCTTGTACATCAGCGGCTGGGTGAACATCGGCTCGTCCGATTCGTTGTGCCCGTGCCGGCGGTAGCAGAACATGTCGATGATGATGTCGCGCTTGAAATGCTGTCGGAACTCGGTGGCGATTCGCGAGCAATGCACGACCGCCTCGGGATCGTCGCCGTTCACATGCAGGATCGGCGCCTGCACGATCTTGGCAACCTCGGTGCAATAGGGACCCGAGCGCGAATAGGTCGGCAGCGTGGTGAAGCCGATCTGGTTGTTGACGACGAAATGGATGGTGCCGCCGATACGGTAGCCGCCCAAGTCGCTGAGGTCGAGACTCTCGGCCACCAGTCCCTGGCCCGCGAAGGCCGCGTCGCCGTGCATCAGGATCGCCATGACCTGGCTGCGCTCGGTGTCGCCGCGCTGGTCTTCCTTGGCGCGCGCCTTGCCCAGCACCACGGGATTCACCGCTTCGAGATGCGACGGGTTTGGCGACAGCGATAGATGGATGGTGTTGCCGTCGAACTCGCGGTCGGCCGAGGCGCCCAGGTGATATTTCACGTCGCCCGAACCGCGCATCTCCTCGGGCTGCGAGGAGCGGCCCTGGAACTCGGAGAACAGCGCGGTGTAGCTCTTGTGCATGATATGGACGAGGGTGTTGAGGCGCCCGCGGTGGGGCATGCCGATCATCACTTCCTTGACGCCGAGCTGGGCGCCACGCTTCAGGATCTGCTCGATGCCGGGAATCAGCGACTCGCCGCCGTCGAGACCGAAACGCTTGGTGCCGACGAACTTCACATGCAGGTAGCGTTCGAGGCCCTCGGCCTCGACGACGCGCTGCAGCATCATGCGGCGCCCCTCGACCGTGAAGTCGGTGCGGTTCTCGATATGCTCGATGCGCTCCTGGATCCACGCCTTCTGGTCGGGATCGCTGATATGCATGAACTCGACGCCGATATGACCGCAATAGGTCTTGCGCAGCCGCTCCATGATCTGGCGCAGCGTGGCGGTCTCGCCGAGCCCGAGCGAGCCGTCGATCAGGATCTCGCGGTCCATGTCGGACTCGCCGAAGCCGTAGCTGATCGGATTGAGCTCGCGGTGCAGGGTGTGGCGGGTGAGGTGCAGCGGATCGAGATCGGCCTCGAGATGGCCGCGAATGCGATAGGCGCGGATCAGCATCAGCGCGCGCGCCGTGTCGCGCGCAGCGTTGCGGATCTCGTCGAGGCTATGGCCGGCCAGGGCCATTGCAGCGCCATTGCCGCCTTTTACATTGCGGTTGGCGGCAGGACGGACGGCCTCGGCGTCGATCGCGTCAATGACGCGCGGCCCGTTGGGCGCCCAGCTCGCGCCGCGGCTCTCCACCAGCCCGTCGCTCTTCTCCTCGGCAAGTGCCGAGAAGAAAATCCGCCACTCCTCGTCGACCGAATTCGGATCCTTGAGGAAGCGCGCCTGCATCTCTTCAAGGAACGGCGCATTGGCACCGAACAAGAATGATGTCTGCTCCGCTTTCATGGCTTAGCCCTCCTCCGCCCAGCTACGCTCGCCGATTACGGCGCGGCGGCAGCGCCTGCGGACTCTAGCCGCGCATCGCCTCGAGCATCGCCGCGCCAAGTGCTGCCGGTGAATCGGCCACTTTGACGCCCGACGATCGCAACGCATCGACCTTGAATTCGGCCGTATCATGGCCACCGGAAATGACCGCGCCGGCATGGCCCATGCGACGACCTGGCGGCGCCGTGCGGCCGGCGATGAAACCGACCACCGGTTTCCTGTTTTTCGTGCTCCTGATGAAGGCGGCGCCATCGACTTCGGCATCGCCGCCGATCTCGCCGATCATGACGATGCCCTGCGTCTCCGGGTCGGCCATGAACATTTCCAGGCACTCGACGAAGTTGGTGCCGTTGACCGGATCGCCGCCGATGCCGATGCAGGTGGTTTGGCCGAGGCCCACCGCCGTCGTCTGCGCGACTGCTTCATAGGTGAGTGTGCCGGAGCGCGAGACGATGCCGATCTTGCCGCGCTTGTGGATGTGGCCCGGCATGATGCCGATCTTGCACTCGTCCGGCGTGATGACACCCGGGCAGTTGGGTCCGATCAGGCGCGACCTGGTGCCGGTGAGCGCGCGCTTGACCTTGACCATGTCGAGCACCGGAATGCCTTCGGTGATGCAGACGACCAGCGGAATTTCCGCATCGAGCGCTTCGAGGATCGAATCGGCGGCATAGGGCGCGGGCACATAGATCACCGTCGCGGTGGCGCCGGTCTTGTCGACCGCCTCGGCCACCGTATCGAACACCGGCAGGTCGAGATGCAGCGTGCCGCCCTTGCCGGGGGTGACGCCGCCCACCATCTTGGTGCCGTAGGCGATCGCCTGCTCGGAATGAAAAGTACCTTGCGCGCCAGTGAAACCCTGGCAGATGACTTTGGTATTCTTGTCGACCAGGACGGCCATCAGTTCGCCTCCTTGACCGCCTTGACGATCTTTTCAGCGGCGTCGGCGAGGTTTTCCGCCGAGGTGATCTTGAGGCCGGATTCTTTCAGGATCTTCTTGCCGAGGTCGACATTGGTGCCTTCGAGCCGCACCACCAGGGGCACGTGCAGGTTGACCTCCCGCGCCGCGGCGACCACGCCCTCGGCGATCACATCGCAGCGCATGATGCCGCCGAAGATATTGACCAGGATGCCCTCGACGTTGGGATCCTTGAGGATGATCTTGAAGGCCGCCGTCACACGCTCCTTGGTGGCGCCGCCGCCGACATCGAGGAAGTTCGCGGGCGAGGCGCCATAGAGCTTGATGATGTCCATGGTGGCCATGGCGAGGCCGGCACCGTTCACCATGCAGCCGATCGTGCCGTCGAGCTTGACGTAGTTCAGCGCGTACTTGCCGGCTTCGGTCTCGGCCGGATCCTCTTCGTCGAGGTCGCGCAATCCTTCGAGATCGTGGTGCCGGTAGAGCGCGCTGTCGTCGAAATTCATCTTGGCGTCGAGCGCAATCACGTCGCCCGCGGCGCTCACGACAAGCGGATTGATCTCGATCAGCGAGCAGTCGAGTTCGACATAGGCGCGGTAAAGATTGCCCAGCAGCGTGACGAAGGCTGCGACCTGCTTGCCGGTGAGGCCAAGCGCGAAGGCCAGCTTGCGGCCCTGGTAGCCCTGGAAGCCGGCGGCCGGATCGACCGATTGCTTGACGATCTTGTCAGGCGTGTCGGCCGCGACCTGCTCGATGTCCATACCGCCTTCGGTCGAGGCGATGAAGCTGACACGGCCCAGCGCGCGATCGACCAGCAGCGAGAGATAGAGCTCGCGTTTGATGTCACAGCCTTCCTCGATATAGAGGCGCTTGACGGTCTTGCCGGCCGGGCCGGTTTGTTTGGTGACGAGGTCGTGGCCGAGCATGGCGGCAGCGCTGGCGCCCACGTCCTCGATGGTCTTGACGACGCGCACGCCGCCCTTTCCGCTGGTGTCGTCCTTGAACTTACCCTTGCCCCGGCCACCGGCATGGATTTGCGCCTTCACGACTGATACCGTGCCGCCCAGCTCGCGGGCGACATCCATGGCTTCGTCCTTGGTGTAGGCCACGCCGCCCTTGAGCAACGGGACGCCGAACTTCGCCAGCAGCGTCTTGGCCTGATACTCGTGGATATTCATGGAGTCCTATCGATCAGTCGCGCCGCGCAGGACCTTGGGTGAAACTTAGTTGTAACACGCAACTGACCAGCGTTCGCGGCCACTTTATTGACGCCTCCAGCCCTTGGCAACGCCGGACTGAGGCCGGCGTTGCCTTCGACTAAAGTCGCAGATAGCCTGTGAAATCAGGTCCTTCCGACGATCTTGTTCGTGGCGTCGATCAACGACTTCACCGCCTCCACCGACTTGTCGAACATCGCCCGTTCCTTGGCATTCAACTCGACATGGACGATGCGCTCGACGCCACCGGCGCCGATCACCACCGGCACGCCGATATAGAGTCCCTTGACGCCGTATTCGCCGTTTAATTGGGCCGCGCAGGGCAGTACGCGCTTCTTGTCCTTGAGATAGGACTCGGCCATGGCAATGGCCGAGGCGGCCGGTGCATAGAAGGCCGAGCCCGTCTTGAGCAGGCCCACGATCTCGGCGCCGCCATCTCGGGTGCGCTGGACGATTTTTTCGAGCTTTTCGTAGGTCGTCCAGCCCATATCGACCAGGTCGTGCAAGGGAATGCCGCCCACCGTCGAATAGCGGATCAGCGGCACCATGGTGTCGCCATGGCCGCCCAGCACGAAGGCCGTGACGTCCTCGACCGAGACATTGAACTCCTCCGCCAGGAACAGGCGGAAGCGGGCGCTGTCGAGGACGCCGGCCATGCCGACGACACGGGCAGCCGGGAAGCCGGTGACTTCCTGCATCAGCCCGACCATGGCGTCGAGCGGGTTGGTGATGACGATGACGAAGGCGTCGGGCGCGTTTTCCTTGATGCCCTTGCCGACCGCATCAATGACCCTGGCGTTGATTTCGACCAGATCGTCGCGCGTCATGCCGGGCTTGCGCGGCACGCCCGCGGTTACGATGACGACATCGGCGCCGGCGATGTCCTTGTAGTTCGACGAGCCACTATATTTGGTGTCGAAGCCTTCGACCGGCGTCAGCTGGGCGATGTCGAGCGCCTTGCCCTTGGCAATGCCCTCGGCGGCGGGAATGTCGAACAGGACGACGTCACCAAGTTCCTTCTGACCGGCCAGCAGGGCCAGCGTACCGCCAATTTGTCCGGCGCCGATCAGCGCGATCTTCTTGCGAGCCATCAATATCTCTCCTGCATCAAAGGCGGCGCGTGGTAGCGCGATTTTCCCGAAGCGGCAAGGAGCGCCGGGAAGGGATGGCCATCAACGAAAGGGCTGTCCAGCCCTTCTCCGTCCCGGTCCGGGTCTGCTTCTGGTAGGCTGGCCATCCAATCCTTGTTCAGGAACGTCAATGGCACAACCGATAACGGCGTTGCTCGTGGTCGATCTTCAGCTTGGCATGTTCGGCGGAGAGAAGATGGATCCAATTCATGCGGGCGACGCGTTGCTGACCCGCGTAAAGGCGCTCCTTGGCCAGGCGAGGGCCGCTGGTGTGCCCGTCATATACGTACGGCACGATAGCGGTCCGGGGCATCTCCTCGAATGGGGGACGGAAAATTGGCAAATTCATCCGACGATCGCCCCGGCTCCAGGCGAGACAATCGTGGACAAGCGCACCCCTGATTCATTTCACGGAACAACGCTGTCGAGCGAACTTGCCGCGATCGGGGCAAAGCGGCTCATCGTGGCCGGCGCGCAGAGCGAGGTTTGCGTCGACACCACATGCCGGCGTGCGTTCTCGCTGGGCTTCGACGTAACCCTCGTCTCCGATGCTCACAGTACCTGGGACAATGCGATCCTGACCGCCGATCAGATTATCCGGCACACCAATCAGACTCTGGGCGGGCGGTTCGTGCGTCTCATCTCGTGCGATGATGCACCGTTCGCAACGACGCATCAGACAAGCTGAACGGAGTGCGCGGCGGCGCCCTCAGACCGGATGACGCGACAATGTACCAGCAGCGGTTCCGTCGCTTGCACGGATCACGGCGTTCGATCGTGGTCGAATGAAAGTCGCCCAATGTCCCGTGCGGTGTGGACAATGTGCAGGATGATTGTCTCGCTGCCGGTAACTCGGAAATAGATATTGTACCGGTCATGAACGGAAAGACGCAGACCGGCGCGAATCGAGTCGCGGGCACACCAGGGTGACCGATATCCGTTATGCGGTGAAGATGATCAACGATTTCCGACACGAAGCGTCGCGCGGTGTCGGTGTTGTCCGCCGCAATAAAATCGAAGATTTCATCGAGATCTGCGTAAGCCGGGTCGGTGACGATCAGGTCTTTCGGCGTGATCGGGCTTCTCCCCTTGAGATGATGTCGGCTTTCATCGCTCCGGCCCCGGGAGACTTGCGAAATTCACCCTGATTGTAGGCCGTGTCGGCCGCATCGATCTTCGCCCGCAATCGGACGAGGTCAGCCTCGTATTCCTCGATCATGCGCACTCCGGCTCGCACAACTGCGTCGGCCGAAGGGAAATTCCCCTTGGCCACCTGCCGCACAATGATTGCATCGGCGTCATCGCCTGGGACATACGCTTTACTCATGGCGACATCCTAGCTCGATTCGAGCGCGTCTCAAACCGGGTGGTGCTTGAGGTGGGCCAGCAGGAGTTCGGTGGCGCGGGCCGGGGCCTGATCCATGATGAAATGGCCGACGCCCGGCATCATTTCCATCGCATAGGCGGCGGTGACGAAGTCCTTGGTGCCATGGGCCGCCGTTGGTCCGACCGTGGCATCGGCGTCACCCCAGATGTAAAGAGTCGGCACCGTGATCGCGCCGAGATCGGCGACAAGGCCGACATTGGCGCGATACCAGGCCAAGGCCCCTTCCAGCGCCGCCGGATTGCCGAGCACGCTCAGATGCTCCTCGATCGCGGCGTCGGGCACGCCTTGCGAGCTGAGGTTGCGCCGCAAGCGGCGGGCGCCGTCCTCCAGCAGCATTGTACCTGTCCCGGCCTCAAGAAATTTGCGGTGATGGCGGGAGCGCTGTTTTTGTTCGCCGTCGGGCATCTGCAGCGCGCGGCGGAACGACTGCGGATGCGGTCGCGAGAGAATGGTAAGCGAGGCCAGCCGCTCAGGGTGCGTGCCGGCCACACCCCAGGAAACCTGCCCGCCCCAATCGTGACCGACCAGATGGAAGCGCTTCTCGGCAAATCCTGCCGCCGCCGCGATCTCGATCGCATCGACGATCATTTTTTCATAGGCATAGTTTTCGAGCTTGGCTGGATCGGGCCGCGCGCCCGGCGAATAGCCGCGTTGATCGGGGGCCACGGCGCGGTAGCCCGCCGCCGCCAGTGCCGGCAGCGCGCCGCGCCAGCTGTGTCGCGATTCAGGAAAGCCGTGCAGCATGAGCACGAGATCGCCACCAGCCGGGCCCGCGACATCCACGGTGAATGCGAGGCCCGACTGGGTCTTGAGCTCGGTGGTTTCGGTCATACGGCTCAGGTTACGCCGTTCGCCTTGAACCAGGCGAGGCAGCGTTTCCAGCCGTCCTCGGCCGCTTCCTTGCGGTAGGACGGACGGTAGTCGGCGTTGAAGGCGTGCGGCGTGTCCGGATAGACCTTGATCTCGGACTTCGTAGCCACGGGGGTGCCCGCTGCCTTGAGGGCCGCGCGCATCTTCTCGACCGAGTCCTGGGAAATACCGGCGTCCGCGCCGCCATACAGGCCGAGCACCGGGCCATGCAGATCCTTGGCGATGTCGACCGGATTCTTGGGCGTGAGCGGCGTGACATTGGGCTGGAGCGGACCATACCAGGCCACACCTGCCTTCACCGCCGGGTTGTGCGCGTCATAGAGCCAGACGATGCGGCCGCCCCAGCAGAAGCCGGTGATGCCAAGCTTGTTCATGTCGGCCTTGCCCTCGCCCTTGGCGAAGGCCGCGGTCGAGTCGAGATCGCCCATGACCTGATCGTCCGGCACCTTGGAGACGATGTCGCGGATCAGTGCCTGAGTGTCGGGAATCACCTTGGGATCGCCCTGACGGAAGTAGAGCTCGGGCGCGATGGCGTAGTAGCCGGCCTTGGCGAAGCGGCGGCAAATGTCGGCGATGTGCGCATGCACGCCCCAGATCTCTTGCACGACCAGGATGGTGCCAAAGCCCGTTCCCGTCGCTGGCATGGCGCGGTAGGCATCCATCTCCTTGCCGTCCTTGGTCTTGACCTTCACCGCGCCGACCGTGAGGCCGTCGCTCGGAGTCGTGATCATGGTCTGCGCCTGCACCGGCTGGACCGCCAGCGCGAAGGTGGTGCCCAGCGCCGCACCGATCGCCGTGCGCCGATTTAGGCCGCGTTCGTCCCAGTAAACCAAGCGATCTCCGTCCATCTTTCGCCTCCTCAGGATATTGCGGAGCGGAGCCTAGGCTGCCGGTCGGCCGCACCACAATCACAATCAGGCGAGCGGGCACAATCAGGCGAGCGGGCACAAATCAAGCGAGCGGGATTTCCTCGACATGTTCCAGCGCCAGATACTCCGGGCTCTGCATTTCCATCAGGCGCGACACGGTGCGCCGGAACTCGAAGGCGCCGTCGCCATCGGTATAGAGAAGCTGCGGCGACGCCGCCGCCGAGCAGATGAACTTCACTTTCCGCTCATAGAACGAGTCGATCATGGTGACGAAGCGGGCCGCTTTATCGCGATTCTCCGGTCCCATTTTGGGGATTTCAGCCACAATCACCGAGTGGAAATGATCGGCGATGCAGAGAAAGTCGGCAGCGCCCAGCGGTTGGGCGCACCAGTCCATGAAATCCGCCATGGCAACGCCTGGCGCCGCCCGCGGCACATGGACGTCGCGTCCCTGGGTGCGCAGCATGCGCGGCTCGCCGGGCGTGCCGCCGCTCAGCGCCAGGAAGGCCTCGTCGAGCTTCGCATTCGCCCAGGCGCCAAGCGGCGTCAGATAGAAATCAAGTTTGCGCAAGCGCGCCAGGCGATAGTCGCGGCCGCCGCCCAGCTCGAGTATCTCCAGCCGCTGCTTGACCAGTTCGATGAATGGCACAAAGCGATCGCGCTGCAGGCCATCCTTGTAGAGATCGTCGGGTCGGCGATTGGATGTCGCCACCACGATGACACCCTCGTTGAACAGCGTCTCGAACAGGCGGGCAAGGATCATGGCGTCGGCGATGTTCGTCACCTGGAACTCGTCGAAGCACAGCAGCCGCGTTTCCTGGGCGATCTCGCGCGCAATCGGCGGAATGGTGTCGGCCTCCGCCCCGGCACCACTGGCGGCGAGCTTCTCGCGGCGCACATGCAGGCGCGCGTGGACCTCGAGCATGAATTCGTTGAAATGCACGCGCCGCTTCAGTGCCACCGGCGCATCGAGGAAAAAAAGATCCATCAGCATCGATTTGCCGCGGCCAACCGGACCCCAGATGTAGATGCCATGCGGTCCCGCCGGCGCCGGCGTACGGCGCGCAAGGCCCAGTCGTTCGAGAAAGCTCACGCGCACCGG
>Ga0137359_10002761_pt1 | contig 14094 bp, 17 predicted proteins | sample Mad1_40_16metaG_FD_108281 | JGI IMG/M metagenome (GOLD analysis project Ga0137359, IMG submission 108281) | Vadose zone soil microbial communities from Angelo Coast Range Reserve, California, USA - Mad1_40_16 metaG | ecosystem: Environmental > Terrestrial > Soil > Vadose zone | place: USA... | reverse complement strand
TTATTTGGACGAAACTGCTGTCACCGGTTCATTATCAGAAGGTTTCCAGTTAATGGAACGATAAATAAAGTCGTATGTGTGTGTTGAGTACGGGCCATCTAAACTGACGGAAACTGAAATTACGAAAAGGTCATCACATTGCATTGAGACGTCCAAGGCTCGTTGCAAGTTGGGTCTATGTTTGTTCTCTGTGAAGTGCATGTAGTCCTCCACAACCTACACGAAATGTACTGTGAGCCACATAGATGGGACAGAATTGTAATGTGAAACATACCTCATTGAACCTATCGAAAATCTCGCGGGATACCTTGCGTAGTGGCAAAAAGAGCTCCTTCGCACCTGGAGAAGCATACGACGGGGTACCCGGCATGGCAACGAATGGCTCGTCCTTGTGTACAGGAAGATCCTCAATGAAGCGGATTGCGTCGAAGAGCCGCTGCCAGGTGTCGAACTCGAACTCAATAAATCCCCGCTTGCCCTCCTTCTTCCAATAGTCATATTCCGCGAACAAGTGTGCGACATAGTTTGGCATGCCGCGTATAAGCCAGATTAGGTAGGCCATCTTCAGTTTTATTTGGGCGACCGTGACTTGGTCATTGTTAGCAGATGACGAAGCCCAGATTTTACAAAATTCTTTGTGTTGTCTCCAGTGTTGTCGCTGGCAATCCTAGAGAAAGATATTTTAGCATGTGACGCCGAGGGGCCGTGTGGTCAGGAACACGCCTTATCACAATATCTTGCTGACCTGCGAACATTGGTCGAGTTGGCAAATCAATCAAGAGTTCATTCCATGGATGGCGTACTTGCAGTTGGCGCACTTCAACGGCGCCTTCTCGTTCGGGCGGCCGTACCTCTCACATGAAGGATTCGAGCATGTTATGAACGTTCTCTTAACAGTTAGTGGTAGTCCTGACATGCGAGTTGGTTTGCGTCGAATTCTGCCTGCCCCCCAACCGTAATCGCTTATGTCATCAAAACCTGTGCTTGACCATGTCCTTCTCCCTAGCGAGTCCATTTCGTTCGTTGTTTTCTCCGTTTTGCCGTGCGTTTCAGAATCGTGCACTTCTTAGACCCGTACCTTCACCGAGAGGTATGTATTCTCTTAATCCCATACAACGTTAAAAGGCCTTAATTTTGCGTTGCAGGTGACATTACGACTCCAGAAGAATTTCTGAAAGCCATCGGTCGCAGTTCCGAGACGAAGATATCTTTCGATACCTGGGATAATCTATGGAAGGCTAACGGCTTGTCCTTGAAGAAAGCTGGTGTGGCTGTGCGCGACCGCAGGTGTGTTCTGTTCATTCATGTATGGGGCAAGCGTCTAATCGTATGTCGTATGTATAGGTATATACTGTGGGCTATGGAACGGTATCGTCAGCAAGGGGATCCACCTGAATATGCTCACGGAGCCAGGCCTAAGAAGAAGATAAGAGGGTTCGTTGGTCCTTCCTTGCAGAAGAGTGACTCGGGTTTATACTCTAGCAGACATGGGCCTGCCGTACAATTCGGCAAGCGTATCCGGTCTCGGCGACGCAAGTGAGTCGGTGGATGCCAGCTGCGTGGTTCGTCGCCTCAATACCCTCGTGCCCCTGTAAATATGAACGAATGTGTCCGGGAGATCCAAAAGACTTGTGACATATACGGCCACTATCTGATCTTTGAAGTTACAATATGGCAATTTAACACACGCTAACTTCGCGGTGCCACCGTAGCCGTGGCTGTTTCTGACTAAACCAGCTTCCGCAGGGTCACGTCGTACACAACTGGTAGTATATCCGTCTGTTAGCGAGATATCCCGGAATGTGGTAACGATATCTCACTTACCTTCTTCGATCTTTTTGATGTCATACTTGAGGGTGTCGAACCGACGACGAAGTGGATCGTTTTTCAGATTCAGCTTGGGAATGTATCGGTGAGAGTATGGATATCGTGGGCGTAAAGGGGCACATACCACAGAAAATCCAGTGAACACCTCTTTAGCGAAGACAGAAATTCTTAGTGGGGTCTCGAAGTCACCGAGTGTAACCGCGTTTACCGCTAGACGCGACTTTTCCGAATTATAAGCTCCCACGCAAAGTAAAGGAGAATGTGTGCGTACCAGCTCATTGATGACAGTTATGATACCGTGTAGATAGTCTTCAGGAACCAATGAGAACTTGTCTTGCCACTCCTCTCGGACTGGAAGCGCATTACTGAACCTCTCGCATGGATGTGAGTGATGCCGCGCACGTACTGCCGAGCTGCTCAGCGACGCTGGGCAAAGATGCAAGAGTCCCATCTGCAAGAAAGCGGGCGAGGACCACCGAAAATACGGCCGCTCTAATGGGGGCAATCCAGAGATCTTTCCACTTCCACATCTCATCTTGGGGAATTACCTCCGCTAGGGCAGCTGTAGTCTCGTGGCAGCTGTTAATGATGGGTTGCAGTGCTTCCAGTAAAGCTGGGACTGAAGAAACGTTAAGGAAACCGTACTTAGGGGTCGACGACGCGCCCCTCACTGTCTGATTTCGGGGTCGAGTGGACCTGGTCGAGGATGCTTGTCATGACCCGCGTATTCTTTTCAAACGCTACAACATGTTCACGGATTCTCTGTGTCAACATGAATTTGTCAAGGTCCCTTTTCATAAGGTGGCACACGATTCACTTCTTTGTGCTGGGCCTCAAGTTCCAGTAGCTCGTTGATCAACGCGAGATCTCGAGGATCCATGTGTGCGAATGTCGTCGTCACAATCACATCGTCGTCACATTCATTCAGTGTGCGAAATATCAAATTGAAGTTGAGTCACGTGGATCAATCCGTAGTGGAGTTGCTTCGTCGCGCTCGTTGATTAGAATCACTTCTTTCTGCTCTCCTACGTTGTCCTCTAGACGCCATAGACGAACACTATCATACGCACTTATATTTCTCTCGATTCTCAAGGAATCACTTTAGCCTCGTTGATTCTTGTGTGTATGCTTCCAATAAACATCAACGATCCAAGGCAACTACAAGCCCTCCTTGAACGCCTTCGCCATGAGCCCATTGGGAGCGAGGGATCCACCAACAACGCTATGAAGGTCATCCTTGATTACCTTTTTAAGGTACCGGTCACCCCATCGGATGGCGTCTATCATTGGTTCTGCCAGCGCGCCGACAGTGTTACCCAGGAGGCAGCTACCTTTCTTATCCGACTTTTTGCATATGATAGCCAACGAGTTGATGATTGGAGATTGCGGATGAAAACATTTCTTGCGTCTTGCTGTGACTGTGTTCGTGGACTTCAAGAGGCGAAGAGAACATCACAAGAGACGTGCGTGCACCTTGTTGTTTCATTTGCAGCCTTCTTGACCAGACGACTCAGATACTTGGCAGCGTTCCCTCTTAAGACCCGCCAAACCTTTATGCGTAGCTTCAGTAGCTGGGAGACGACCGTGTTCATAGATGGCCTTGCTGCCTGTCGCATTTCCGCGGAAGCTACTGCAAGTCCTGCGGGTGTCACTCTTTTAGACGCACCTCCAGCTCTGGTATACCTCGCCCTGTCAAATATAGATGTGCTCCTCGACAACCGGGTTTTATCCATTATCGCAGCATACACCCCCCTTTCCGAATTCACATCATGGCCATCAGACCCACCACCACCTGGATTGTTCTACCTGTCGTTTCACCAGAACCGATCCGTCCGCCGTTGGGCCGAGCTTCAAATAATGCAATGTCAGCATACGCCCATGTCATCGGAAACATTTGTTGGCCCGTATCTGACAGCGTTCGGGGCAGTCGTCGATGTTTTGACCAAGAGCAAGCCTATCCCAACGCTTATTTCAAGTCCGACTTTCCCATTTACACAGGATACTGCGAGTATCTGGTCGGGATTTGTGTCTATTCTTCGATTGTTACCACGCGAGTATCTCAGAAAGGGCGGGTGGTCTTCTGTCGACTTGCGCCACGTCGTCGCTGGACACCTGCACGATATAGGACCCCGTGCGTACCTTCTCATGTCTAAGTGGGCATACCTTTGATGAATTTGCCAGAGTTTGCGGATGTACTTCGATGCTATGTATTCCTCCTTCGGCGGTTATGCGCGGAACTCTGGTCAGACGAAAGTTCTGACTACCCCCGAATCATTTTCGATGCAATCAAGGACAACCCGTCCTTTGCGGACTTGACACGTAATTCTGAGTGGAAGAGTAGCGAACCCTGGCTCTTGGTTTGGTTTTCTGATTATCTTCACAGTATTTGGAACTGGCAGATTTTCGACGATGTTCTCGTCAGGATGGTTGATTTTCTGTGTGAAGAATTGCAACATGAACGCTTTCAAGACGCGCGTCCTGCCAGTATGATTGTTGCGACAGACGTATGTGTCTCCCTGCGTTATCGTGGACTTGAGTATATATTTATTTGACAATAGCTACTTCGGGCTGTTCTCTCCAAATCAGAGAACAATGCAGATTCTACCCAACGCTCATCAGTTCTCCATTCGCTAGACATTCACGTGGACCGCTTTGTCTCTATCGCTTTCTCGCAAACATACAGCAGCCCAGAGTGGATTGCCGCTCGCACGTCAATTCGGAGTCTCCTATCTCAAATATCGAGGGTGGATTGCCAAACCGTTTCAGAAGCTATTTCTCAGTTGTCGCGGGCGATATCCCGCTATGGCTCAGAGATAGCCGCCCCTGACATACGCAAGCAGACATGGGCCAAAATTTTTACCAGTATCCGGCCCAACGACACTGACGCTGTCTTGATGATAATCCCTATTGCCGCACAATTCGCCCATCTTTGTCCTCTGACCAAAAGCGCATTTGCCACCGTCTTTAACAAACAAGGTTCCAATGCGAGATTGGCTTTCGAGGAAGTCAATGGCGCCTTGACGGTTCTTCTAACTGGCTTTTCTGAAGTTATCTCGAGGTACACTAACAATAACTCCCCTGAAGTCACTGAAGCCCTTCTTCGACGGCGTGGCGTAGCGAAAGACGTGGTAGTATTGATGCTGTGCCCAAGCGAAAATCTCCAAGGTGCAGCTCAAGCGCTGGTAGGACAGGCCTTTGATGTGGACGGACGCGTGGAATGTTTTCATGCTATGCTCAGGAACCTGCTCGGCGACACACTCCACGGTATCTTTACCTTCATGGAAACATTCGCAAAATATACGGCTATCGTGCCCGAGGCCTGCAATATTTCAAAAGCGCTAGTTCGCTGCTTGACGGACATTATTGAAGTACTCTGCTCGTCGCCAGACAGCTTGTTACTGGATGACCGGTTCCAGAAAACTGACAGCGGTACCTCCCTGCGAGCCGCCCTGCCAAGGTTTTGGGCCCTCATGACGGAGTCTATTTCTATCATTTTCAGCAAAACGCCTTTATGGTCTGTTTATTTCGACCCAGAGGACATGATCCGGTGGATGCGAGACGCACTCATTTTTGGGCGAGAAATGCTAGCCCAGTGGAGAACATTTGAATTTGCTTCTATTCGCAATATGGAACCCTCATCACTCGAAGTGTCTTCGGGACAGAAACTTTCACGAGTCGGAAAGAAAATGATTAACGAACTCCAGCAGTTTTTACCGGAGCTAACCAAGTGGTTGCGTTTAACTGATGAAGAATTACTCCATCAATCGTTCGCTCTGCTCCAGTCTCTCTTGGATTGCTTCAGAGAAACAGGTGTACGACCGTCAGAGTTGGGCGTGCAAAAACTCACCCGACATATAGAGGGCTCACGTAACAAAAAGGCCAAAACCCAGACACGACTGGACTCGGCTCGCATACTGAAACTTGAAGCTAGCCTGGCAGCATTCGAAGATGATGACGACGTTGTCGTTTCTCATGAAGTCCTTGCGAAGACGGTGCAGTCAAAATTTCCGAAAGATAAGATATCTAGCGCGGTTACAAGCGTCGATTCGTTCGGTCGGACTATGTCAACTGATACCAAGACGTCTAAAGTTCCGTCCAAATTACCACCCCAGTCTGTTTCCTCCGTAGCCAAGGGTCTTTCTAAAGAATCTCATGTGTCCCGCGTGCAAATGTCTTCGTTCAAACATGCCCTGCCCAAGGGCACTAGATTACCTGCCCCTGTAGAGAAACTTCCCTCTTCCGACGAAGATTCGAGTGATGGAGGAAGCGGTCGTGAAACTGGCCTAGCCGCATTGGGCAAGTTCCAGCGTACTCCAGTGTTGAAGAAACCAACGGAGCGTCGTCAAGTGAAGGTGTTGGAACTTCCGACTCACGTAAATCACTCTGCACTCCAACGGATGCGCGAACGTGATGACGTCCGAAGGAGGGCCTTACGGATGAAACCCGATGTATCTCGTCTTCACCGCGCGATACTGTCCTGGAATTACGAGCACGCCGATCCCGATCCCCCTTCTGATGATTTCAAGACACCCTTAATCCGCGTACCTGATCGTTTCTCAGACTACCATCATTACCAACGCGTCTTTGAGCCTTTGCTGTTACTAGAATGTTGGGCTCAAATATGCCAATCGAAGGAAGAGAGAACGGAGACGTTCGAATCCAAAATCATTTCGCGACAGTTCATTGACGACTTCGTGGATTTTGACCTGGCTATTGTTGAACCTCTTAGAAAGGGATGGTCGCTTAGCGAGACTGACGTCATCCTCGTGCGCCAGCCAGGAGGGGAGCATTCGGTGATGGGGAAAGTTTCGAACTTCAAGACTAATACATTTACGCAGAAACCTGCTAACCCAAGCATCGCAATGGGGCTTCAGCACGCGGTTCAAGTATCGATACGGTGTCACCTCGGGAAAAGAAGGGATCCCGGTCTTCAAATCGGTAGTACCTGGCAAATTGAGAAAGTATTCAGGTAGAGGCAGGCTGGACTAACATGTTCGGAAACAGCGCGCTGATCCTGTCTCTTAGTCTGAGTACATTGCATCGAGAATATGGCGCATTGATGGCACTGCCAAATTACGACTGCGCTGACTTCATCTTGAAGCCTCAGCTGCCGAAGCCACCACATCTTGATCATAAAGAAATTGAGGTCGCCATGGCCAAGTACAACGTCAATGAGCCCCAGGCACGTGCAATTATCGGCGCGTTGCGGACTGATGGCTTCACTCTGATACAAGGGTGAGTCGAACTCGTGGCGTACGGGCTCTTCTTGGGCTAACCCGACAGTAGTCCTCCTGGGACTGGCAAAACGTCGACTATCTGTGGATTGGTCCAAGCATTCCTTTCCAATCGTCCCCAACATATATCTACAAATGGCACCAGACAGACGGATAAGATCATGACCACGAAAGTCCTTCTCTGCGCCCCGAGCAACGCTGCAATCGACGAGGTTGCGAACCGACTCAAGGAAGGCGTATCCGGTGCTGGACGACGAAGCGTGATCCCAAAAGTTGTTCGGGTCGGGACGGACAAATCCATTAACGTCAGTGTGAAGGACATCTCCTTAGACAACCTTGTCGATCAGAAGTTGGACTTAAGTCGAAACACACGTGGTGGTACCAATGCTACGAGCGAGATTGCGATGTTGCGCTCTGAGCTTGAGGCCGTCCGGCAATCACGGCAGGAAAAGCAGACTGAATTGGCAGAACTGCATGACAACATAGCGAAAAGCACGGCTCTGGAGGAAGAGATAAAAAGGCTCAACTATCGGCGAGTCACCATTATTCAAAAACTTGATAGGCTCAGAGACCAACAGAAGTCGGACATCCGAACGCTGGATGCCGTTCGCCGCAAATGTCGAATGGACATCCTTGCGGAGGCCGACGTGATCTGTGCTACGTTATCCGGGTCAGGCCACGACGTTCTGGAAGCTCTTGAGTTCGACATGGTTATCATAGACGAGGCAGCACAAGCCATTGAGTTGAGTTCGTTGATACCTCTCAAATACAATGTGACTCGTTGCGTCATGGTTGGAGGTGTGATGGTTTTCCACCCTTTTGAGCTGTTCCTAAGTGTTCTGTAGATCCACAACAGCTCCCACCCACGGTTATCTCGCGGGAGGTCATAGATTTCTTTTGCGAGTCCTTTATGTGTGTGCTTACGTCCTAATCAGGCGTCAAAATATTTTTACAACCAATCGCTGTTCGTGCGTCTGCAGAAACTCGACCCAGATGCGGTCCATTTGCTCAGGTTCGCCATTTTTTTGTGATGTCACACTTCATAAGATCTGTCATCTGTCATTTATTTGATATATATCAGCATCCAATACCGCATGCATCCCGACATTAGTCAACTGCCCAGCCGTATCTTTTATAAGGGCCTTCTAAAGGATGGTCCACAGATGGCTGCCAAGACCACTCGTCCGTGGCATGAAAGCAACTTGTTTGGGCCCTACAAATTCTTTAGCGTGGTTCGCGGACAAGAGTCGCCAGGACAATCTCATTCTTTGATGAACCAGGCCGAAGTCCAAGTCGCCGTTGCCCTATATGCTCGTCTGCTGACGGAGTTTAGTTCTGTGGACTTCAATTTTCGCGTCGGGGTCATTTCTATGTATCGTGCTCAGATTTCAGAGCTACGCCGCGCATTCGAGTCACGGTTTGGATCTGGTGTCACAAGCCAGGTCGATTTCAACACTGTGGACGGATTCCAGGGACAAGAAAAAGATATCATTATCCTGTCATGTGTTCGTGCTGGCCCCGGTTTAACAAATGTGGGCTTCCTGTCAGGTACGTTTTAAAACCTAGGACCACGAATCTCAGACGATTTTGTAGATGTTCGGCGTATGAATGTTGCGTTGACTCGCGCGCGAGCGTCGTTGTTTGTCCTTGGACATTGTCCTACTCTGGAACGAAGCGATGGTACATGGAAAGATATAATATCCGACGCGCGTGTGCGCACTTGCTTGATTGAGGTAAGTAATCGTACGACTTGTACGACCAGCACAGTGACTCCTTTAGGCGGATGTGGACTGCTTCGCGGCTCCAAAGACGGCGGGTGTGGACCACTCCACAGCTCCAAAGGCAAAGACAAAGGCCGCTCCTAAGCCACTTTCTAAGCCCCCTAATAAGGCGGCCTCTAGCGTCCCTGATACGCTTGTTGCCGCGCGGAGCATTGGCTTGCCGGGTGCGGGTCTTCCAGTACCTCCACAGATCTCTTCCCTCCCTGCAAAGCCGGTTTCTTCCCTCCCTGCAAAGCCGGTTTCTTCCCTCCCCGCAAAGCCGGTTTCTTCCTTCCCTGCAAAGCCGTTTGGACTTGTGCCTGCGCGTAAACCCGCGTCTAGCCAACCTCCTACACTTCCAACTGCTCCTGTGACTCTCCCCAAATCAAATGGTGAGCAGTCTCGTAATGAAGTAAATTCTGGTCGGACACTGGTGCAAAGCGAGCCTTCCGCTGGAAAACCCCATCAAAATCCTCTACGACCCACGCAACCTGTCAAACGACCAAAACAACAACCTAACCTTTTCATTCCGAAAAAGGTGCGGTCTGGACGTACACCATCGTCTTTGGTGCACTCAACACTTAAATTTGTAGCGTCCTGCCAACGGCGACGGTGCTGGAGGGCCGCCCAACAAAAAGCGCGCCTGACGCCACGTCATATTCGCATGAATACATCATTTGGTTTCATCCACGGATATCTGGGTCTCGAACGGGGTAAAGGAGCAGACCCCCCTGTTTTGCCCCGTTCTGGTACCTGAGTCCGTGTTTCGTATCTATAGAATTAAATTATTTTCCGTTGTCTTTGTCCGCTTTAATCGGTGGGAGCTCCCATCCGCCGGGACCGAAACTTGGGGTCACCATCATGTCTCCCGTTTTATCCTTGAAGGGCTTGGAAAATGTACACAAAGTCTTTCCGAGTGCAGGTAACCAAGCAGGGTTGATGAGGGTCAAACCTAGTTGAAAAGGTCAGTGGATGTTTATCTTTACCCTGCGAACATCTGACCTTTGAGCCAGACCCGACTGGTTCGCACGACCTCATGGAACACAACAAAATCGGGGGGAGAAGTCGTTGCGAGCACAGATGACGGGTGTATGTACACATCTTCGGATATGCCTAACGCCCGGTATGGAACCCCTTTTGCTGTCGTACGCTGCGCACCTGTGGCGCTGTGCTTATCGACTAACTCCTTGCGTACGGCGACTTGATCAACGAAAGACGATGTGAGAAGTTGGCGGAGAACCCTGAGCTACAGAAAGAACACGCAAGATGAGTTAAATCCCAATTAGGTCCTGCATTATGGTACCTGGATGTCCTTGGGTGGAGAAAGCTTAGGAGTGAATCCAGCGTCGATGTCAGTGAAATTGGCGCGGACGATGTTGCTGATTTGGGCCCTCAGTTTATGGATCTCCTCCATCGCCTGCACCGAGTTGGTAAGTAGAGACACCAAATTAGGATGTGTTCGTACAATACCTTGGGTCTTACGAAATGTTGCTCGCAAAACGAGTGACCACCACCTGCAAATTCATAAGCACCGACCACAGAGAGGATCCTGAACAGGTCGCTCGTGGATTTTCCGAGTGACGCATGATACTAGGCAGAAATCTGAGTTTGTCACAGAACGGAAATCTGGAGTATGTACCTGCTGCGACTGGAAATACTCTCGCCGCCGGTGTTTCAACGTTTCCTTTTCTCGCACCCCTTCGTTGGTGACGTGTGCCAAATCCTCTTCGCCTTTTGACGAGTCTTCGACGCCCAGAGCCTCCTCTCGCAGGAACGGATCGCCTACGGACATTGCAGCCACGATCGCAATAGTATACGGCAAGCAGCCGTGACGACGGCTGCTTACTAGCATTTTTGAAAAGCGGGGGGACAGAGGAAAGAGAGACATTGTCCGCCCGAGGTCCGACACTGTATTGCTTGCAACTTTGGAAGAGGCTGTGTCAATGGGTGCTTGTAAAGCCCCGAGATACGTCAATATGTTCTCGGCCTGTCGAAGTGACTGACGGTCTGGCGGAGTAGGGAATGGGAAGTTAGCAACAGCATCGATGTGCATGCATTTCATCTGCAGGACCACGCCTTCAATAGGCACGCGAAGGATCTCAGGCTGGGAAAACTGGTCGAAATAATTCTCAAACACCGCGGAGGAGTACAGTCTGTAGCAGTGTCCCGGTCCTGTTCGACCGGCGCGACCGGCGCGCTGGGCGGCTGAGGCCTTGGATATCCAACTAATTTGGAACGATTGGATTCCGTTGGCAAGATTATATTTACGCTGGAACTCTTCATAAGATAAGGGTTGACGGGGGCTTAAAGCATAAGATTGGCGTACCTCCTTTGCTCTCCCGCAATCGATGACATACCGGATGCCAGGAATCGTCAGAGACGTTTCAGCAACGTTTGTTGCAACGACGACCAGGCGTTTGCCCGGAGGTGGCGGTTCGAATACCTTCATTTGTTTTTCAGAAGAGAGCAACGAATATAATGGTATGATGTGCATTGGGACTACGATTGGACGTCAGATTGATTTCACAGTGAGAGATGGACATCTCACCATCAGATTCTTCAGTACCAATATCCAAGGCCTGTTCTTCCGCTTCCTCATCAGTATCTAACGCATCTATGTCTACGTCTTCCCCACCATCTGGCCTGCCGTCTACATCGAAGGCAAGGTCTTCTTGATGTACATCCCCGAGATCCATCTCTTCGGCTTCGACGTCAACTAGTAGTACTATCAATGTTTTATTTCATGCTCCACAGATGACATGACTGTGACCTTGCGCAGGCTTTATATTGACCGAGTCCTCGTCATTTGTGAAAAATCGTCGGGCGTCAAGACTAGCCTGTATGCCTTTTCGACGCCTTTTGCGTTCTTTGATGCTTGCCGCACCGTATCTCTCTTCCAGCCTCTTGCAGACGCCGGATATCTCGTTTTGACCGGTGAGAAAGATGAGGACACCCCCAGGGGGCAGCCTCGCATGAATCTTTGAGGCCTTACGGATAGCCTCGCTGACATAGTCCGACACAGTTCGACGATTAAAATGGACCGTTACTGGATATTGGCGCGCCGGAACCTTGATGACAGGAGGTGGGGTGGCGAACAGGGTGGCATTTTCCACGAAATCACTGATCCGTAGCGTAGCGGACATAATGATCAAACGAAGGGGCTGTGATAGATAGAGTTAACCGACTGTCGCTCAAGGCATGTGTCGAGCGAACCTTGACATCCTTCCCGTCTCTCCACATACTCTCGCGCAACTTCACGACGCGACTCAAGACTCCAATCAATATATCTGTGTTCATGCTGCGTTCGTGCGCCTCGTCGATGATGATGACTGAATACTTGGAAAGTAAAAAGTCTGACGCCAGTTCACGCAGTAAGACGCCATCTGTCATGAACTTGATCGACGTCGAGGGCGATGCAGTAGCATCGTAGCGTATCTGGTAAGAGACACGTGACGATGGCAGTGAAAGTTCGTGAGCCACACGCGATGCCATGGACATGGCAGCAACCCGTCGTGGTTGTGTGATGCCAATCATACCCGGATTATCTGCAACATCGTATAAATGCGGACGAAAAGAAAGGTTCCGTGGATAACGTACCACTTTCGAGTGACCCAAAACCTGCTTCGAATAGAAATTGAGGAACTTGGGTTGTCTTGCCACTTCCTGTCTCTCCACAGATGGCGACTACTGCATTCAATAATACCGCTTCCATGATGGGCTGTTCCTCTGTCACGATGGGTAAAAGAAGCCTAGCGTTTTCAATTTCAGGGGGGCGTGTCACAAAGACTACCTTCTTCCTAGCTTCCGTCGACTGCCCAAGGCTTTTAAGGTGTTCCGCAAAGGATGTAGATGGGAGACTGATGTCTTCGCCGAGTGGCCCGCGCATCTCCGTTCGTGTAGAGATATCGATCTTCCTCTTTTTCCTCGGCGGAGACAGTTCTTGCTGATCATTATCCTCAAGTTGAAAGGAATCTTCTTGCACTGGAGCTACGTAGTCCTTGACAGCGCTCAGTTGAGTCATAGCCCATTGCTTGAACCCCCCACTCCTTTGTTGAAGAGGTGCTAGGCAGGCATCTGCATCTCGAGACGATTCCCCATCTGAGATATTGGACCGTGCATCTGAGGTGCCGTCAGCTTCAGGGGTGTCATTTTCAGAATTTGAGCTGTCGAATGAAGATTCGGAGTCATCACTTGATGGGGTCGTCGGTAATGCTCGTTTCCACCTTTTTAAGATGGTCTTCAAATCGGTCACGTTACAATCGCACCAAGAACAAAGAGAAAACAGGCTCACCCCAGTACCCTTCTCTTTCTTCTTCGCGATTCTCGCCTTCGCAAGGGATCCATCTGCATTCCTCCGCAGGGCACTTCCTACGGTGGAAGTCGGCACTTCCTGTTTTCTCGTTGAAGTTGAGAGTGAAGCCACAACAACGGCTGGACCCCGAGACGACGATGCACTCCCTTGATCCTCTTTTGCGTCTTTATCTGAGTGATAATCATCAGCGGCTCCGTCACCACCGCCGTCACTCTCGGTAACATCGGCAAAGTCACCCGCTTTTCGTTGGCGTGAATGGAGAGCACGTCTAATGTGCTTATCTTCTAGCCTGTCTAGCCTGTCTTGTACTGTAGAGGTCTTTCCAGCACCAAGGGTAGATGAGGAGTATAATTGTAGTGTGTTGGGCAACTCGGCCTGACTTTTGCTTCAGCCAGGAATCAGCACAGTTATACGGGCAGAAGTCGACGTTCGCTCACGCGAGTTTTTCGAATAGCTCAACGCGTTCTTCCTTCTTTAATTTTTTCTCCTGAACAATTGACATAAGCGTTCTGTTTGATGACAGAACATCATGTAGAGTGCGCACGATGTATTTATCCAATCTCTTACTCTTCTTGTTTGACGCCTTTGATTGGGACTGCGCAAGCAACTGCTGCAGATTAGCCGAGTAAGAGTCGGTGTGCGGTGAATGCACTCACTTGTTGCTTGAGTTGTTCTCTACGAGACAGGTCCTTCTCTTCAGCCGACTTGCGTTGAACGATATCCGCATTGGTATCAGTGCTGAGTTGCTTTCTGGGGTGATTCTTTCGACGCTTATGATTCCGGCGTGCATTTGCGTTCATAAGATATAAGTTACTGTGGACTAGTCTGGATGGATGTATGTTATGTCACGCGTCGTCACGTGTCGTGTTGGTCAGAGAACCGACTGCTGACATTCGCCTGCCCGACTCTCGATGTATTCGACCAAAAACTCACACCCCGCATCTTCCCCAGGCCCAAGTCG
>Ga0137359_10002758_pt1 | contig 14100 bp, 13 predicted proteins | sample Mad1_40_16metaG_FD_108281 | JGI IMG/M metagenome (GOLD analysis project Ga0137359, IMG submission 108281) | Vadose zone soil microbial communities from Angelo Coast Range Reserve, California, USA - Mad1_40_16 metaG | ecosystem: Environmental > Terrestrial > Soil > Vadose zone | place: USA... | reverse complement strand
GAGCTGGCTGCGGCTGGCCGCAAAAAGCAGCAGCTCCGTCTCGGCGGTCATCGTGGAGTTGTGCGGAGCAAATTGCAGAAGCTCGCGAATCGTTTCGCCGATCGGCGTGCCGCCTGGTTCGCGGGTCAGGATACACGGAATACCACATCGCTGGAAGTGCACGGCTAGTCTGTCGGCTTGTGTGGACTTTCCGCTTCCCTCGGATCCTTCGAAGGTGATGAATGGCAACCCCGGCATGATTTCACTTGTCCGCAGGCGTTGCGCTTGTAAAGCTCCAAATCGATTCAGGAAGACCGAGGCTTCGCACGATCGTCATCCTGAGCGAAGCGCAGCGGAGTCGAAGGATCCCGCGGACCAATTCAACGTAACGCGACGGGATTGAAAGCCTGGCTTTGCCCTCCAAACCTTCGGGGCTGCGTTGCAGCCTCGACTTCGCTCGGAATGACGGCGCATTTGAGCGCCTCATTTGATATGCTGGCTTGAGATTTCTCTGGATGTTGTGAGCTTGGAGCTTGCAAGTTAGGCATTCGTTTTGGCTGGTGAAGCAGGAACCGTCCTCCTATTCATGGTCGGATTTTGTCGCCGACGGGGAGACCAGCTGGACGGGCGTGCGCAATTTCGCTGCTCGAAATAACCTGCGCAAAATGCAGAAAGGCGATGAAGTCTTTTTCTATCACAGCGGGGACGAAAAGGCCGTAGTCGGAATCGCCAAGGTGACGCGCACCGCATATGCAGACCCAACAGCAAAGGAGGGCGACTGGTCCACGGTCGACATCGCAGCAGTCAAGGCGTTGAGGCGTCCCGTTACTCTTCGCGAGATTAAGGACAATCCGCGGTTGAAGAGAATTCCGCTAGTTCGGCAAGCGCGTCTGTCGGTAATGCCCTTGGCTGAATCGGACTTTCAGGAAATTGTGAAGATGGCTTCGCCGCGTTGAACCGTTAATCCGATGTAACGATGTAACCTTTTAAGGAATCAGGTTGCTGATTTTGCCTTGTTCAAAGCTGTTCCGAGACAGAAAGTTCTGAAATGAGTACCATTGCGGCAACGGAATTCCTTCCGCTCGTTGCAACCGCAGACGCCGCGGCGGATTCGCTCGTCGTTTCATTACACGATGTCGCGCCTCCGACTCAGCAGATCACCAGCACAATCGTCTCAGAATTGGGCCGCCATGGCGTCCGGGTTTGTTCAATTCTTGTAGTCCCGGATTACCATCATCAGGGATTTTTCGCCAGGCACCGCGAGTTCGTGACGTGGCTTCGAGGCTTGGAAGCCGACGGACACGAAATTGTGATCCACGGCTATTTTCACGAACGTCCACCTCATACCGAAGAAAGTTTGTGCGACAAGTTGTGGACCAGATTTTACACGCGAAACGAAGGCGAGTTTTACGATCTGAGCTATGAGGAAGCGTTGCGCCGAATCACCACAGCGCGAGATGAATTCCGTGTGCAGGGACTGAAGCCTCGAGGATTTATCGCGCCTGCGTGGTTGCTTGGGAATGAAGCAGAGCGCGCGGTTTCCGACGCCCAATTGGAATACACCACGCGCTTGCGAACCGTCTGCGATCTCCGTTCCGGAAATATATTTCCTACCAGAACCCTGGTTTACAGCGTTCACAACGCGTGGCGCCGCGCGGTCAGTCGCAGTTGGAACGCAGCGCTTTTTCGTTTGTTGAAAAACAAAACGCTCTTACGAATCAGCATTCATCCTCATGATTATTCGGAACGCGCCATTTGGGAGCAAATTCTCGATTTCATTGCGGCGACAAAAACTGCGCGGACTGCAACGACCTATCAGGATTGGATCGCCGACCAGAGATTAAGGCAAAGAAGGTAAAGTGAGCAGGTGCGATCTACACATTCACTCGCGCCACAGTGCGCGGTCCGAAGAATGGCTTTTCCGCCGATTCGATTTCCCCGACAGCTACTCCGATCCCAAGCAGTTGTACGAACAACTGCTCGGCCGGGGAATGGATTACGTCACGATCACCGATCATGACGCGATTGATGGCTGCCTAGAAATTGCACACCTGCCTCGGACGTTCATCAGCGAACAGGTCACGACTTATTTCCCCCAGGACGGGTGCAAACTGCACATTTTGGTATGGGGAGTTTCAGAACGGCAGCATTGCGATATCGAAAGCGTCCGCGACAACATCTTCGATCTGCAGCGGTACTTGCAGCGCGCACAAATCGCCCATGCCGTCGCGCATCCGTTATACAGCGTGAACGGCAAACTCAAGGCCTCCCATCTCGAGCAACTCATTCTTCTATTCAAACATTTCGAGGGCATCAACGGTTTGCGCGATGCGCTTCTCAGCGATCTGGCCAAGACGCTGTTCAACCAATTGACGCCGGCGAAGATCGAAGCGCTTGCAAATCGTCACGGTCTCGCGCCCACGCACGTAGCACCGTGGCACAAGATCCTGGTCGGCGGGTCAGATGATCACGGCGGACAGTTCGTCGCCTCAGCTTTTACAGAAACGCCGGCTGCGGATTCTGCGGAAAAATTTCTCGATCTCGTCCATAACGGCGATTGTAGTGCGTGCGGTCAGGGCGGAACGCCACTAATTTTGTCGCACGGCTTTTATAATACGGTCGCCTGTTTCATCCAGGACCGTTTCCACGAAAAGCTTGGCCCCGGTGGCGCGCTGCTTGAGAAAATGTTCTCGCGTTTCATGGAGGGCCGTGCCCCGACCGAGTTCACGCTCAAGGAGAAAATGGAATTCATCGTTCAAGGCGTGTTGTCGGGAAAAATTTTCGAATTCGCCAAGCCCGCAAACGTATCGCTATGGAAAGAGCTTTCCGGTTATTTCGCGCGGCCAGAGGTGAAGGCAAAACTTGCCGCGCAATTGGACAAGGTGAGCGAACCGGAGAGGCGCACATTTCTCATGGCGAACATGGTCGCTGAGCAACTGGCGTTTCGGTTCTTCAACAAATTCGTTCAGCAAATCAGTAGCGGTAACATGGTTGAAAGCATGCAGGCTCTCAGCGCTATCGCGCCGATTCTCGTTATTCTGACGCCATACATCTACGGCTTTCATAGTCAGGCGCCTTCGCGAAAATGGCTGCGAACCGTTTTCAGGGAGTTGACCGGCGAAATCCCGGTTGCGTTGCAAAATCGCAAACGCGCCTGGTTCACGGACACGCTGGAAGACGTGAACGGCGTCGCGACGACGATCCGCAAAATGACCGCAGCTGGAGCCGCCGCGGGAAAAGAACTCGTCGTCGTGGCTTCCCGGACTAACTTGCAACTTTCCGACATCCCAATCAAAAATTTCCCTCCCATCGGCGAATTCGAGTTGCCGGAATACGAACTGCAAAAACTGAGTTTCCCGCCAATTCTTCAGATGCTGGATTATATTCAGCGGGAAAGATTCACCGAGATTATCATCAGCACACCTGGCCCGGTTGGACTAACGGCACTGCTTGCGGCCAAGATGCTCAACCTGCAAACCAGCGGCATTTATCATACCGATTTCCCGCAATACATCCGCATCCTGACAGAGGACAGTTTCCTCGAAAGCATGGCGTGGCGTTACATGCAGTGGTTCTACGGCCAGCTCGACACCGTTTTCGTTAATTCCGAAGATTACCGTCAAAGCTGGATCAAACGCGGTCTCGATCCGGCAAAACTGAAAATTTTGCCTCGTGGCCTCGACACCGAGCTATTTCATCCTGCTCGACGCGACCCGGCCTTTTTCGAGAAGTTCGGCACCTGCAACGGCGAGGTTCGCCTGCTGTACGTTGGCCGTATTTCACGTGAAAAGGATCTCGATCTTTTAGTCACCGCGTACAGGCGTCTGCGTAACGAAGGTTTACCGATTCAACTGTTCGTCGTTGGTCATGGGCCTTATTCAGAAGCGCTCGCGAAATCTTTGCCTGAGGCATTTTTCACCGGCTACCTCACAGGTACAGAATTGGCCACGGCGTATGCGTCTGCGGACATTTTTGTTTTTCCCAGCACCACCGACACGTTCGGCAACGTCATTCTCGAAGCGCAGGCTTGCGGCGTGCCTGTGATTGTTTCCGACTCTGGCGGGCCAAAGGAGTTAGTGGAAGACGGAATGAACGGTTTGATCACTCGATCGCGCGATGTGGACGATTTCACGCGGGCTATCCGCTCGCTGATTGCAGATGCCGCTTTGCGAGAGCGCATGGGCAGCGCGGCCAGAAAAAGCGTCATCGACCGAAGCTGGCCAAACGCATTCCGCAAATTCTGGTCCGCGACGGATGTCTAGATGCTCTAAATGACGGCCCGGTGCAGCCAACCCCAGGCGCACCTTCTGAAATTCCTCTGGTCTCTTCAACGTGTTGCAGTCAATCTGCACACATGATGAAACCCAGATTCTTTACGATCGCCGCACCACTCCTTTCTCTTGGTTTCGTTTGCTTCGCGCAGCCGAATGCGGGGGAAAGAGGCAGCAACGCACCTTACAACGAAGGCCCGGTCTGGACTCTGACGATGATAAAGACCAAGACTGGTCTGGCTGACGAGTATCTGAAACAGATCACCGGATCGGTAAAGCCGGTTTACGACGAAGAGAAAAAGCAAAAGATCATCCTCGACTACAAAATTCTGAATGGCGAGGCATCCGGCCCGCAGGATTTCAATATCCTGATCCTGGTTGAATATCCGAACTGGGCTGCATTCGATAATCTGCGCGACAAGACGGATCCCATCGTTGAGAAGGTCATGGGCACTGAGGACCAGCGGCGCACCACCGCTGTAAAGCGGCTAGACATTCGCGAAATCATCGGCACAAAGACCATGCGCGAAATTACCCTGAAGTAATCGCTTCGTCGCAGCCGGTGCTTCGGTTTAGCGGTTTTTTTAGCGGCCACGACCACCGTGGCCCGTCGAACCTATGCCATGAGATCCGCTGAAGCTACCAAAGTGGCTCATCGAACCCATGCCATGAGATCCGTTGAAGCCGGATCTAAAGCTCGAGCCGTGACCGACACCTCGTGTAGTCGTTATCCTGGAAGTGTGGCCTCTACCAATGTTCGTGGCCCTCCTACCATGGACTGTCGTGCTCTTGCCATGCATAGTCGCGGTGCTCTTGCCATGAACCGTGTGAGTACTCTGCGCATGCGCTGTTGCCTGGCTTGAGCGGTGCGCGCCGCTCACCACTTTGCCAAGGTTCAGGCCGTAGTCGTGCGCAATTTGCCCCCAGCCTTCGTGGCCCTGGAACTTGCCTACGATGGTGTCGAAGCTCTGCCCAGACGCATTAGCCAGCAGATGCGCCTTCTCCAGTCCACCCCAGCCAAGTCCGGTCGATGCTCTCTCTGCCTGCAGCGTAGCGACGGGAACCCCCGTTTCCGCCGAAATTTTATCCAGATTCGCTCCGCGAGAAGCAACAGTGCCAAACATTAAAATGAATGCCGCTATGAATACACTTATCCCTTTCATATTCGATTAGACTCCTTCGAATACATGTTTCGGTTTTGGCTTAACCAATGGTTGCCGTCCTGGGAAAAAATCCGTGGTCGGGACGACGCGTTGCAGCCGCCGATGCGGCTTCTGACGCGCGACCTATTCGCCGCCGATGTGCATTAAGGCGGGGGCGTACAATTTCCAGAAGTAATAGCCTGACGCGGCCAAACCGATCGCGATAACGAAAGAGCGAACAACTGTGCGGTTGGCGCGATGCGATATCATTCCTCCTATGTATCCACCGATCAAACCACCCAGCGCCATCGGCGCGCCGTAGTCCCATTGCACGCGGCCCTCGTAGATGAGCACGATGACTGCCACGCCTCGCAAGCAACCACTCAGCAGGTTCTTGAGCGCAACTACGTGCCGGATGTCGCCCGGCGAAATAAACGTCAATGCGCCGATCATCAGGATGCCGATTCCTGCGCCGAAATAGCCACCATACAATGCGACAAGGAAAATACCTGCGACTGCCACGGGCCAAAGCGCCATCGAGAGCTGCGGATGCACCCTATCGTTTCTGCGTCGGGCGAGAACAGGCCGCAGCATGATGATAACGGTGGCGACCAACACCAGCCACGGGACCAACTGCATGAAGTTGCGATTGCCCGTGCGAGTTAGCAGCAGCGCTCCCATCAAACCGCCGAGCACGCACGGAACCAGAAGCACCCACAACCAGCCGCGCCCAAACACACCGTTCAACTGGCTGCGCGTACGCCAAACAGCCGTGGGATATGCAAAGAAGAGAGCAACCGCGCTTGTAGCGTCGGCGGTCACGGGCGGCACGACGAGCATTAGCAAAGGGAACGTGATCAGTCCGCCACCACCAGCCAGCGCGTTGAGCGTACCCGCCAGAATCGTGGCCAGAAAAAACAAGATGTGGGTCATCATCCGCTTTTCTTGCTCGTGCTCATGCTCCCGCTCGTCTCTAGAATAGGCGCGTCGTTTCCATCATGCAGCCAGCACGGCTGGCTTTGCAAATTCCACGGCAAACCGTCCACAATCTGCTGTTGTAGCCGGCATCGTTGATGCCGGCCGGACCGGGATCATCGATCCCGGCTACAGGTCCCACGGCAACGCATCAAGATCCACATTGCCTCCAGTCAGAATGACACCGACGCGTTTTTCTCGGAGGTCAATTTTGTTTTCCATGATTGCCGCATACGGAACCGCCGCTGACGGCTCAATAACGATCTTCATCGTTTCCCAAATCGTGCGCATCGCCGAAACGATTGCTTCCTCGCTCACCGTCACGATGTCGTCTACGCATCTCTGAACGATTTCGAAGTTCGGTTGGCCGATATTCGTACGCAGACCATCGGCGATGGTGAACTTCTTTTCGGTAACAAGCCGGCGTCCTGCTCGAAACGATTGCGCCGTGTCGTCCGCGTTGGCCGGCTCGGCTGCGATCACCTTGATTTGCGGCCGCATCGATTTTGCTGCGATCGCCGTACCCGAGAGCAGACCGCCACCGCCGACCGGGCACATGATCAATTCAAGACCCGGAATGTCTTCGAGCAACTCCACCGCTGCTGTCCCCTGCCCCGCAATCACGTTCTCGTTTTCGAAGGAGTGAAGCAACGTCGCGCCGGTTTTCTCGATCACCTCCGCGCATTTCGCTTCACGCGCCTCCTCCGTCGGCTCGCAGAAGACAATGTGCGCGCCATAGCCCTCGACTGCTCGAATCTTCACCTTTGCTGAGTTCGATGGCATCACAATGTGCGCAGGAATACCGCGCAACTTCGCCGCGCGCGCCACGGCGGCGCCGTGGTTACCGGATGAATGCGTCGCCACGCCGCGCTTCGCAGTCGCTTCATCGAGCGTAAACACCGCATTCGTTGCCCCGCGCGCCTTAAACGCGCCTATCTTCTGAAAATTTTCGCACTTAAAAAACAATGACGCCCCGTTCGTCTCATTCATTCGCTCACTTGTGATGACGGGCGTACGATGAATGTATGCGCGAATCCGCTCATGCGCCGCGCGAATCCGATCAACATCGATTGATTTGCTTAATTCGACCATCGAAAAAAGGCGTCGATGACGGCGAACGTGTCAATGAATCCGTGAGCCAAAATGCAGGCCCAAAGATTTCGATCCGCCGCCATGTATGCCGCTCCCAAGATCAAAAAAGGCAATTCCGGAATAAATTATTCCAGCCGCACGTTTATAATAATGGCCGTAACCAAACAAAACAGACACGAGCACAATCCCAAGCCAGTAAGCTGTTATTGATCTCCTTCCATGGCAGATTGTCTTCCCTGGGCTTGAAGGAAAGGAAATATTCGGCGATAACGAGAAAGGCGATTGGCTTTTCATGTTCGGCGGAAAGCGTTGTAGCCGGGGCGGCGACGCCAGCAAGAAATCATGCAAGGTTGTCGCGGCCGAGGTCAACGCCCTCGCCTACAGTAATGCTCGGGACGAGGACCGATGCCAATAAAGCGTGCAGGAATTTGTCGCAGAACTGGAAACCATTTCAGCAGGCGAAATACGAGCGGGAGCGAACTTTGGCGACCCGATGTTGCACCAGTGACAACTCGACGGTGAATAAAGACCTGCATTGCTTGAATCAGGCGCGTCGGCCATTCGCGGCGCGCCTGCACTTTGCGTAAATCATCCATGGAAGCCGGACCGTTCCGCAATTTGTCGCCAAGCAGATTCGCAGTCGCGACGGCATCCTGAATGGCGAGATTAATTCCGACGCCACCTGCCGGGGACATGGCGTGTGCCGAGTCGCCAATGCAAAGCAATCCCTCGCGGCACCAATCCTGTAAACGATTGATTTGTACCGTAAGTAATTTGATTTTGGACCAGTCGTCCAGCTCAGCCACTCGGTCGCGTAGAAATGCGGCGAAACTGACGATGTCGTTTTGAAATTGCGGCAGGCCACGTGCTTTGATCTCGTCAAAGCGGCCCTTCGGAATGACAAAGCCAGCCTGCCAATAATCACCGCGATCGATCAACACTAGGAGCTTGCCGTGTTGAAAAAAACCGAATGATTGTTGAGGGTCGTCCTGTTTCTTTGAGATGCGCATCCAGAGCACGTCAATAGGGACGCCAAACTCGCGTTCCTTAAACCCTGCCCGCGCGTGAATCGTGGAATGCCGTCCATCCGCGCCAATAACAAGATCGCTCTGCACTTCAACTTCGCCGCGCGGAGTTTTTGCGCGCACGCCCGTCACGCGGTCGTTCTCAAAAATGAGCTCGACAACTTCATGTTCCATAAGCAACCGAAAACTCGGAAACCGTTTTGCGTGCGCAGAGAGGAAATTGAGAAAATCCCATTGCGGCATGAAGGCGATGAATTTGCAGCGCGTGGGCAGCTTCGTGAAATCGGCAATCGGCACGATCTCTCCGTTGATGACGGCGCGTAGTTCTCGTACTTCCTGATGCGGCTGCTTTAGAAATTCATCGAGCAAACCCAGCTCGTGCATTAGCTCCAGTGTGGACGGATGAATCGTGTCGCCGCGGAAGTCTCGAAAAAAATCGGCGTGTTTCTCTAAAACGATCACCGGCACACTCGCCCGCGCGAGTAGGTAACCAGCCATGATCCCCGCTGGTCCCCCGCCAGCGATCACACAACGCGTTTGCAGTTTTTCAGCCATGCGCTTTCAATCGAATACCGCCCAAATTAGAATGAAAGCAAACCTGCCGGAGAATGCGCAAGCTTGCGCTGTGTTTACGTATAATGCGGCCGCAGATTTCTTCGACGCATCGCCGCTCAGTTTTTGGGACCATTTTGGACGGCGGACGATCGAACTGGCCGCACTTCCGAGTGGTTCGCGAGTGCTCGATGTTTGTTGCGGGACTGGAGCTTCTGCTCTACCAGCTGCGGAGGCAGTCGGACCTACGGGAAAAGTCATAGGAGTTGACCTCGCGACGGGGCTTTTGGAGTTGGCTCGCGCGAAAGCAGATCAGCGGGGTCTTAGTAATATTGAATTTGAAATCGGCGACATGCTCTCAATGAGGTTTGCGGTCGCGAGTTTTGATGCGGTGGTGTGCGTGTTCGGAATTTTCTTTGTACCCGATATGGGCAGAGCTGTGAGTGAACTTTGGAGTCGCGTTCGACCAAGCGGCAAGCTGGCCGTGACCACATGGGGACCGAACTTCTTCGAGCCAGGGAGTCACGGATTCTGGCGCTCGATTAGGGATGTCCGGCCAGATCTCTACAAAGGCTTTAATCCATGGGATCGAATCGACAATCCACTAAGCCTAAGAAAGATTTTGGACCAAGCCGGGATCGCATCACCAAAAATCATTCCTGAAAATCGCAGGCACTCCATTAATTCGGCTGAGGATTGGTGGGCGATTGTTTTAGGCTCTGGATACCGCGGAACGGTCGAACAGTTAAACCTGGCGGAGCGACAAAAAGTCAAAGAAGCTAACCTGGCTTTCATTCGCGATGAAAAGATTTCAGCTATTGAAACAAATGTTCTCTACGCACTCGCGACGAAATCCTAAACCGCGAAGTTGAAGTGAAAACTCATCAGCTGCTTTTCCTCAACGAGGAGCAAGTTCGCGAACATCTCCGGATGAATGAACTGATTCCAGCGATGGAGAAAGCGCTAGTCGATTTCTCTGCCGGCAGAGTGATTCAGCCGGTGCGCTCAATCATATCGGTCGATGTCGCGCCGGCGACAGGATTCCTGGGTTTGATGCCGGCTCTCACGCCTGATGGCCTCGGACTGAAAGCTGTCACATTCTACCCGTCCAATGCGGGGCGTGGAATCCCAACGCACATGGCCACGGTATTTCTGGTCGATCCACAGACGGGAACACCTTTGACGGTAATGGATGGCAGGTTAATCACAGAAATGAGAACCGCTGCAGTATCCGCCGCAGCGACAAGACTGCTGGCCTCGCCTGATGCTAAAATCCTCGCCATTCTCGGCAGCGGAGTGCAGGCACGCAGCCACATCGAAGCGCTTCGGCTCGTTAGGTCGTTTGAGGAAATTCGTGTCTGGAGTCCGAACAAAATACACGCCGAAGACTTCGCGAATGAAATCAGGGCGAGTGCAGGCTCGTGGCATCGGCATCCTGCTGATCGGACATTGGCTGGAAGCCAATGCCACGCCATGGCCGCTGAAGAAGCCGTGCGCGATGCAGATGTAATCGTGACTGTGACCAGTTCGAAAACGCCGGTGCTAAAGGGCGCGTGGCTGAAACCCGGCTGTCACGTGAATGCAATCGGTGCATGTCGCCCCGACTGGCGGGAGCTTGACGATGAAGCGATGGCCAACGTTGTCTTCGTTGATTCGCGGGAAGGAGCGATGAAAGAATCGGGCGACGTGATTCTTTCCCGCGCGAAAATCTATGCTGAACTTGGCGAAGCGCTCGCCGGTAAGGTCCCGACGCCGGCAAATGAAACAACAGTCTTTAAGTCGTTAGGGATGGCGGTGGAGGATATCGCTGCTGCAATGCTCGTGTATCGAGTGGTGACGAGAGAGAAGTAGATTATCGGACGACCGCTTCGGTTGCCCGTTTTCAGCAAGCGGAGCGCTTGCCCTACAACACCAGGCTGCGTATTTACTTCGACGGCAAAGCGGTCAGCTGATCACAAACTAATTGCCAGCCAGCGGGACCTTTTACCCAAAAGAGTGTACTTCGGTAGAGTCCATCCACGTGCCGACCACTGTATTGCCCCTTGATCGTGACCGGGGTCGTGGTGACAGCACTGTTTTGATAGACGCGCACCGTCATACCGTCCTCTTCAACCATTGTATCCAGTTCGGTTGCACCGGATTTGATGTTCGCGAGATTCTGCTCCTTCGTCAGCACCTTTCCCGACGCGTTTACGAAGACGGAATCTTCAGCCCAGATCTTCTCCAATGCGGCGACATCGCGCTTCATGAATGCTGTCTCGTAATTTTCGAGTGCTTCCCAGACGTCTCGTTTGCTGTCGCTGTTTTGTTGAGAATCTGCGGACTCACCGAAAGTGGCTAACAGCAGAAAGATGGCGCTCGGCAGATATCGGATGCAGCGCTTCATGTGTGAACTCCTTTTGCGGTTTGATAGCGACTTAAAGCTGAAGGTGCAAGTCCGATTGCGCTGAGCCGCATAGAGTGCTTGCAAAGGCTATTCATGCCGGAACAGTTGCCACCGATGGCAGGTGACGTTGAAGAGCTAAACTCGAGAATCGAACGCGCTGTTGCTCGCAGACAATTACTGGAATCGTCGGCAAAAAACATTCGCACCCTTCTCGCCGGAGCATCTTTGGATCTTTATTTGCGAACAGTGGAAGAACTTCTCAACGCGGCTGAATGGTCAGAATTAAACGATCGTTTTTACCAGACACTGGCATTTGGCACGGGTGGGCTGCGCGGGCGCACCATTGGCAAAATTGTGACCGCCGCGGAACGCGGGAACGCGCGCGAAGGCGAACGACCGGAATTCCCCTGCGTCGGCACGAATGCGATGAATTTTTTTAACATCAATCGCGCCACCCGGGGACTCGTTGACTATTTGCACGACTGGAACCGGCGCGAGCAAATTTCGACAAAGCCAAGGATTGTGATCGCGCACGATCCGCGATTTTTCTCGAAAGAATTCGCCGCACTAGCCGCGAAAGTTGCAGCCGAAAACGGCTGCGACGCATTTGTGTTCGATAGCCCGCGTTCTGTGCCAGAGCTTTCATTTGCCGTGCGGCATCTGCACGCGAGCGCGGGCGCAGTCATCACTGCGAGCCACAACCCGCCATATGACAACGGTTTCAAGGTGTACTTCAACGACGGTGCACAAGTGATCGAGCCGCACGCGAGCGGGATCATCGCCAAAGTGGACGCGACCACCAGCGAATCGTTCAAACCGCTTCCAAAAGAGGGACAAGGAAAAGTGACGACCATCGGAAAAGACATCGACCAAGCTTACATGCGCCGGCTCGAAACGTTGATCCTCGACTCACAATTAGTTCGCGAGGCGAAATCGCTGCGGATCATCTACACACCGTTACACGGCACCGGCGGCGTCATCATCAAACCGATGCTGACACGGCTCGGTTTCAATTTCCGAGTGGTGCCGGAACAGGATTGCCTCGATGGCCGATTTCCCACTGTGAAATCGCCAAACCCCGAATACGGCGAAGCGTTAACAATGGCGATCCAACTTGCGGAGTCGGAGAACGCTGATCTCGTCGTCGCCACCGATCCCGATTGCGATCGGATGGGCGTGGCAGTTCGAACAAAGGGCGGCAAGATGAAGTTGTTGACAGGAAACCAAGTCGGTTCGCTCCTCGCGTGGTATCGAATCAAAACGTTGTTCGACAAAGCTGTGCTAAATAAACAAAACGCAGAGCGCGCGGTGATCATCAAAACTTTTGTCACTACCGATCTGCAAAATGCGATCGCGGATCATTATGGTGTTCGCTGTGTCGAGACGTTAACCGGCTTCAAGTACATCGGAGCGAAGCTGGCGAAGTACGAGCGCAAGATTCCTGAACAACTGCGCCGCAGCTATGCCGAGCTTGCCGAAAATGAGACGCGACGGCTTCGACTCGCATACTCCTCGCTCTACGTTTACGGCGGCGAAGAAAGTTACGGCTATAGCGGCGCTGATTTCGTTCGCGACAAGGACGGCAATGGCGCAGTGATCATGTTTTGTGAAGTTGCCGCTTACGCAAAATCGTGTGGGCAAACCGTGGATCAATTGCTCGACGAAATATATTCGCAATTCGGTTACTTTGCGGAAAAAACCAATTCGCTCGTTTTTGAGGGCGCGGAAGGCGCGAACAAAATTGCCAGCTTGATGGAGTCATATGCCGCCGACCCGGTCCGCGAAATCCTGGGCTCGAGAGTGGCTAACATCAGAAATTTCGATGCGGACGAGATCAGAGATATCGAGGGCGATCTGATTCCGAAAACCAAGATGTTAATGTTCAAATTGGAAGATGAAACGCGGATTGCCGTGCGCCCCTCAGGCACCGAACCAAAGATAAAGTATTACTTGTTTGCACAACGCCAGCCGGAAAACGAAAAATTCGCGCAAAAAGACCTCGAGCAAATTAAAGCCGACGTTGGAAAACAACTGAACGATCTTTGGGATTGGTTGCAGAAGGATGCTGATTTGCGGCTGCAAGCCAAACCCGGTGCAGCAGGACAATGAAAACGATGCGAATGCGCATCGCACTCCAAAGCACTTCGTGCAAAATTGACCGCCTTCATGTGTTTCGTTTCACGGGAGCTTTTGGAGTAGGCACGCCTCCTGGCGTGGCTTCTGTGCAGCATCGATGACAAGATTAGTAACAGCGTGGCCATGGCTGGCGGCGATCTGTAGTGGGTTTTTGTACGCGGCCTGTTTTCCGCCATTCAACCTGACGTGGTTGTGCTGGATCGCGCTGACCCCTTTGATTGCCGCAATTTGGTTTTCCGGCGGGGAATCACGCCATCCGTGGCTCAGGAACCTGCTTCTCGGTTATGTAACAGGGCTAACGTTCTTTTGGATCGTATTCTCCTGGCTCACCACGGTGACCATTCTTGGGTGGTTTGTACTTGAGTTTTACATGGCGATTTATGTTGCCATCTGGGCATGGTTTTGCGGCCTTGTGCGGCCACGACCAAAAATAAACCGAGTAGGCTGTAGCAAATGGGATCAGTTGCTTTCACAAGCCCGAATCAGTGCGACTCCTCCACAGTCGCCGTGGAAAAAGTAGACAAACAATCTGCGACTCGCTT
>Ga0137359_10002756_pt1 | contig 14102 bp, 10 predicted proteins | sample Mad1_40_16metaG_FD_108281 | JGI IMG/M metagenome (GOLD analysis project Ga0137359, IMG submission 108281) | Vadose zone soil microbial communities from Angelo Coast Range Reserve, California, USA - Mad1_40_16 metaG | ecosystem: Environmental > Terrestrial > Soil > Vadose zone | place: USA... | reverse complement strand
TCCGGAAGTTCCTCGATGGGGCAGGGGCCGGAAGCACGCAACGGTCCCGGCGGCGGCCTCGGTCCGCCCATCGACGCTCCCGACCCTCTCCAGAAATATCGCTTGTGGATCATCCTGGCATTCGTGGTTGCCCTGGCCGGAGGCGCATACTACGTGACCACGCGGCAACGTGCCGCGGTTGCCGGCGGAGCGGGCACGGATTTTGAACCTCCCGAGACGCCCGCACAACCGATCATCCCGCGCGTGACGCGACCCGCCACTCCGCCACCCGCCAGAGTGGCTCCGGTCGCCACGCCCGCGCCCGCCCCCGCCCCCCGTTCCTCCCTGCTGCTCGAAGCGCTGAAAGAAGAACTGTTCGAGCTGGAAGTCGAGCACAAACAAGGCAAGATCGCTCAGCAGGAATACGAGAAAGCCCGGGCCGCTCTCGATGGCACGCTCGCGCATGCCCTCAAACGGGAGGCGCAAAAGAACTAACCACCCCTGTTCACCCGCTCAGCCGGCCGGGCGAAAGCTCGGCTGTTTTTTCCCAAGGCACCTGTGGAACCAACTTTGCGTTCCATCGCACCCCTTACCGTGCACCCCGAGCCAAAGGCCTTGACCCGAGCCGCGGTCGCGAGGCGAACTCTTAGCATCCGACACTCACATCTTCTTCGTATGAAGCAGAAGCTAACTCCGCTCCTGCAAGCGCCGTCCCATCTCTATCTTGCTGACAACAATTGGCTTACTCACCCATCGAGCGAGCGATCTTTCTCAAGCATCCCGGACGAGTCTCGAACATCAAATCAAGCAACTGACTCAAGGATTCACCTTATGGGAAACACATTCAAAACAGCCCTCCTGCTGACGTCGCTGACTCTGCTGCTGATGCTCATTGGGGGCTACTTCGGCGGACAGCGCGGGATGCTGATCGGCCTGATCTTTGCCGGCGTGATGAACTTCGGCTCCTACTTTTTCTCCGACAAGATCGCTTTGGCCACCTATCGTGCCCAGCCGGTCACGCGCCAGCAACTGCCGCGCGCCTATCAGGTCGTCGAGCGGCTCACACAGAAGGCTGGCCTGCCGATGCCCAGGATCTACGTGATCCCGAGCGAGTCGCCCAACGCCTTCGCGACCGGGCGCAATCCCCAACATTCTTCCGTAGCCGTCACTGAAGGCATTCTGAACCTGCTGAGTGACGAGGAACTGGAAGGCGTGCTCGCGCATGAACTTGGCCACGTTAACAACCGCGACATCCTGATCAGCTCGGTCGCGGCAACGCTGGCCGGCGCGATCACATACTTGTCCCGCTTCGCCATGTTTTTCGGCGGAGGCGACCGCGACGACCGCCGGGGCGGCGGTCTGGGCGCGCTTTTCATGATGATCCTGGCCCCGTTCGCGGCCATGCTGATCCAGCTCGCCGTGTCGCGTTCGCGCGAGTATCAGGCCGACCAGACGGGTGCTCATCTAACCGGCAATCCCTACGCGTTGGCCAGCGCCCTGGCGAAGCTCGACGCCTATTCGAAGCGCGTTCCGCTGGCCGCGACCCCGTCGACGGCCCACCTGTTTATCATCCAGCCATTGTTGGGAGTGAACGTGGGCAGCCTGTTCTCCACCCACCCCCCGATTGCCAAGCGAATCGAGCGTCTCACCGGCCGCCCCGCCGAGTTCCAGAGGGCCAGCTAAACAAAGAGAAGAGGAGTCGCGCGGTTACGGGTAGACGCGGGACTTCTTCGCAGCCCAAACAGAGACGAAGCGGCGCGCTTTTTTTGTTCGACGAAATGAGCGGAAGCGAAGGGCCAGGAGCAAGACGGCAAGAGCTCAGGAAGTTCCCCGCTCGAAGCCTGTAGCGCACAGCCAGCAGCGGAAAGCTCCGGCGGTGACGTTGGTAACAGACTCGCCCATGGACCCCATAGTAGAATCGCCTTTCCGATGTCGCCTGAGACCGCTACCGCCGCTTCCCAGCTCGCTGCGCAACTGGAAACCACCCTCCGGAAAGTCATCCGCGGCAAAGACGAGGTCATCCGCCTCGCCCTGGTTTCGATCTTCGCCCGTGGTCACTTGCTGATCGAAGGCGTCCCCGGCGTTGGCAAAACCACCCTCGGCCAGGCCCTGTCCCGGGCGCTCGATTGCAGCTTCCAGCGCATCCAGTTCACCAGCGACATGCTGCCCTCCGATGTCCTGGGGATCTCGATCTACTCCGCCATCGAGCAGCAGTTCGAGTTCAAGCGCGGCCCGGTGTTCACCAACATCCTGCTCGCTGACGAGATCAACCGCACCACGCCCAAGACGCAATCCGCATTGCTCGAAGCCATGAACGAGGGCCAGGTCACGGTCGACGTGAATTCCTACCCGCTGCCGCAACCTTTCCTGGTGATCGCGACCCAGAACCCGGTGGAACATCACGGCACCTATCCCCTGCCCGAATCCCAGCTCGACCGTTTCCTGATGCGCGTGCACATGGGATACCCCGACGGCGACGCCGAACGCGAAATCCTGCGTTCCTCCGCCGGCGCCGCCAAGCTCGACACCCTGAAGCCGGTTCTCGCCGGCGCCGATGTTCTCGAGATGCAGCAAGCAGTCACGAACGTCCGAGTCGACGACTCGCTCGTCACCTATGCGCTCGCCATTGTTCGCAAAACCCGCGAATCGGAGTACCTGTCGCTCGGCGTCTCGCCCCGCGGCTCGCAGATGCTCTACCGGGCCGCTCAGGCGATGGCTTTTCTCGAAGGCCGCACCTTCTGTACTCCCGAAGACCTGAAGCCGCTCGTCGTTCCCGTGTTCGCGCACCGTGTGGTCGTGAGCGGCTCTTATTCGTCCACACTCAAGAAATCCGACCAGGCCGAGCAGGTCATGCGCGAAATCGCCGAGACTGTACCGGTACCGGTGTAGCCTCGGTTTCCGTGTCAGCGGTTCGCCTCCAGGTTGCTTTCACTCCAGGCTCATGATCGCCAGGACCATTCCGGAAGCCTAAGACGCGGTCGGCAAACAGGTGCTCCGCCCCTTTGATCGGCGGCGCGGTTCTCATCCCACATTCCCCATGGGCCGCTATGTGAACCAACCGCTAACCGTAACTTGCGTGGTTCTCACAGAGGTTCGCCGGTTCCTCACTGAATGCCAGCCTGTTTCCGACCAGGAGCAGTTCTTCGCCGACAGCAGTTGCTACCTGGTCGAACCGCAACTGAGCTTGCTCGGGTGCGTCCCTGCCTCGACCGAGCACGCTCCACTAGCATCCCAAGTTCTCGGTATCATGGAACAACGAAAAGCTTTCCTCCTGCCAGCATGCGGACCTCGGGCCCAGCCCAGGCCCACTCGAACTGGCAGAGCTGGCCCCTGAATACTTCGCGATCTGGGGACGCTTCTGGACTCGGAACTTCTGGAAGATTCCCGGGATGCTTGGGTGGTCAGCCAGAAGATGCTCGGGGGCTTCCGCTTGAGAAAACTGACCCGTTAGTCCCCTCGCCCACGTCTATAATCGCGTGCAATGAACTTTCTTCGCTTTCTGATGTTCCTTGCCCTCATCGTCTGGGTCGGCGGAATCATCTTCCTCTCCTTCGTGGAAGCCCCGACCGCTTTCTCTGTGGCCCCCACCCGCCATGTGGCGGGCACCGTCGTGGGTCACTCGCTGGGCATCCTGCACTGGATGGGCCTGTTCTCCGGCGTGATCTTCCTCGGCAGTTCGATGCTGCTGTCCAGCCTGGCGACGGGCTCTGCGCAGCCTCTCGCCGCCCGCCACGTCCTGGTGTGCGCCATGCTGCTGCTGACCGTGGTCTCACAATTCGGAATTTCCCCAAAGATGGCGACCCTGCGGGCGCAGTTCGGTGATATCGACAACGTCCCGGTCACCGATCCGGGCCGTGTGCAATTCGACTCTTTGCATCAATGGTCAGTGCGGCTGGAAGTTGCGGTGCTCGCGCTGGGATTCGTTGTGGTGTATCTCATCGCGCGTCCGCTGCCTTAGAAGTGCTTGGCCACTTCGGTCGCGCGGCGGCTGAGTTGGTGGAGCTGCCTGCCCTTTTTCTGACCATCGGCCAGCGGCTCGATTCACGTCCTCGCGGGTTTTTTCTTTTAGGGACGCCTGGTTCGCGGCTTCAGCGCTAACCTTCTTTTTCGGCATGCGAACAGGTTCCTACCGGGCGAGCGCCGGCGCTGCCTTGGTGGATTTCAAACTGCACCACTCCCCTTCCGTCCTCCCGTCCTCAAATTTTGGCCCCCTGCCCACCCGTCATTTATTCTGTAATGTTTGCGATCTCTCCGCCTACGGCGCCGATGTGCCGACGGCTGAAAGCTGACTCATGAAATCCGGCATCATTGGCCTGCCCCAGGTAGGCAAAACCTCGCTATTCCGCATGCTCACCAAGGCGACTCTTTCCGCCCACGCCCTTGCCAACCCCCGCGAGGCCCACATCGGCGTCGCCAAGGTCCCCGACGACCGTCTCGACCGCCTCGCTGCCGTCTACAAACCCAAGAAGCTCACCCACGCCTCCATTGAATATGTCGACGTCGGTGCCGTCGGTCAGGAAGCCCTCAAGGAAACCGCCTATATCGGCCACCTGCGCCAGGTCGACGCCCTGCTTCATGTCCTCCGCGCCTTCGAGGACGACTCCATCCCGCACGTCGGCCCCATCGACCCCCTGCGAGATATCAAGAACGTCGAATTCGACCTGATGGTCAGCGATCTGGGCCAGATCGAAAAGCGCCTCGAGCGGCTGGTCAAGGACCTCAAGAAGATGCGCTCGCCCGAACTCGAAAAAGAAAACGAGCTGCTCCTCAAAGCCAAAGCGCATCTGGAAACCGAGAAGCCTCTCCGCGAAATGGAGATGACGCCCGAGGACAAGAAGCGCATTCGCGGCTTCATGTTCCTGAGCGAAAAGCCGATCCTCTACGTGCTGAACGTGAGCGAGACCCAGGAACTGGGCAAGGCCCTCGAGGCTGCAGTCGCCAAATACAACCTGGCCGAAGTCGCCTCGCGTCCGAACTCGGGCGCCACCGCCATCTGCGGCAAGGTAGAAGCCGAACTCGCCGAAATGAGCGACGAAGATGCCGCCGAATTCCTCTCGAGCTACGGCCTCACCGAGAGCGGCCTGGTTCGTCTGATTCGCAACACCTATCACCTGCTCGGCCTGATCTCCTTCCTCACCATCGGCGAAGACGAGTGCCGCGCTTGGACGATACCCTTGAACACCCGCGCCGTCGAAGCCGCCGGCGCGATCCACTCCGATCTTGAGAAGCACTTCATCCGCGCCGAAACCATCCGCTGGGACCAGCTCCTCGAAGCCGGCTCCGAAGCCAACGCCCGAGCCAAAGGCCAGCTCCGCCTGGAAGGCAAGGACTACATCGTGCAGGACGGAGACGTGATGCACATCCGGCACAGCGGCTGAAGAAAAACCTTTCTCGGTGATCAGTTCGGCGGGGGTTCGGCGCACAGATGTTCAGGCGTCTGTCGATCAAAACGTCCGCATCATGCCGTGCGCCCGCGGGGCTTTTTGAAAAGAGCCGTCTTTTCCATCGGAAAGCTGCGGGCCGAGAACCGAGAACTGTTCTGCTATCATCGCGCAGCCAATGTCCCCGATTTTCACTTCTATCCTCCTCGGCCTTACCGCCGCCGGCGCCAACATCTTTGGCGGCGCCATCATCGTCCAGAGGAACTGGGAGCGCCGTTACCTGAAATACTTCGTCGCCCTGGGCGCAGGGTTCATGCTGGCCACCGCCATCGTCGAAGTGATCCCGACCAGCCTACAACTGGGTGGCCGCTACGCAGCCTTCCTCATTCTGCTCGGCTATCTGATCATTCACTTCTTCGAGCACACGGTCACACCCCACTTCCACTTTGGCGAGGAAACCCACGAAGAGGAGTTTGTCCACCCTCACAAAGGATTCTCGGTCCTCATCGGCCTGATCATTCACACCTTCTTCGACGGCATCGCCATCGCCGCGGGCTTTTTGGTCTCCAACTGGCTCGGCTGGATCATCTTCCTCGCCGTCTTCCTCCACAAAATCCCCGAGGGGTTCACCGTCGCCTCTGTGATGCTGGCCAGTGGCCGCAGTCGCTGGTCCGCGTGGCTGGCTTCGGTGATGCTGGGAGCGGCAACCTTGGCCGGAGTCCTCACCATGGCCCTGTTCCGCCACCAGGTAAACGCGGGTCTGCCCCTTGCGGCCGGCGTGACCATCTACGTAGCCGCCTCCGATCTCATTCCCGAAGTGAACAAGGAACCCGGCGCGAGCACCGCGCTGGTGGTTTTTCTGGGAGTGGGCTGCCTGTTCCTGCTGGATCACTTCGTCCACGGACACTGAGAGAGGCAGGCGTCCGGTCTCGGGGGATTGAACCAAGGGTGTCGAACACCGCGGCGCGGTGCCTGGACCGGGAACTGGCAGCCCAGAACGGCTTTCATTCCACCTGATGCTTCGCCGTGTACCCGTCCCGCGCGTAAACCACGACCTTCACATCCTTGCCCTTCTGGTCCTTCACCTTGAGCTGGCCGCCATCGGGCGCGATTAACTCGACTTTCAGTTTGCGGTAAGTCCCGTCCAGCTTCGGGTTCGTCGGATGGTAGGCAATGGAGTACTCGTTGCGGATGTCACTGCCGATATCGTGGAAGATTTCGCCAAATTCCGCCTCGAACCTCGGGAAATACGCGCGCCCGCCCGTCATCCTGGCGAACGTGTTCATCTCGTTATCCGCCTGCAGGTAGTCCATCTGGTTGACCGGGATTCCCATCCCGTGCGTGTATCCGCAGGAATGCACCTCGCAGTAGTTCCGCAACGCCCATCCCACACTGATCGGGTAGATGGTCACGTCCTTGGTAGCCTTGATCTTCTTCATCACCTGGTCAAGGTTCAGTTTGCTGAACGTGTCCACACCCGTCGTGATCAGGATAACGAATTTCTTCCCCTCGATGCCGTCCAACCGGTCCAGCGTGTCGTACAGCGCATCGAACAGATTGGTCTCCGAGAACCCCGGAATCCGCATCTGTCCAATCGCTCCCATGACCGCGCCCTTGTCCTGCGTGAAGTCGGTAAGGATCTGCGGCTTCATGTCGTAGGAAATCACCGCCACCCAGTCATCTTTCTTCAGGGTCTGCGCGAACGTATAAGAAGCGTTGACCGCGTCCCGTATGAACCAGTAGTTTGTCGATGCAAACTCCACCAGCATGACCGCCGTGATCGGTGCGGTCGATTGATTGAAGTTCGAAATCGTCTGCGGCGCGCCGTCTTCGAAAATCTTGAAGTTCTCTTTCTTCAGCCCGGGAATAAACTGCCCGTCCTTGGATGTGACCAGCACGTCCAAATTGACCAGGGGCACATCCACCTTGATCGAGTAATCCGGCATCCCCTCGACCTTCTTTGGCTTCTCCGGAGCCGGGGGCGGGGCTTCATCGGTCTTCCTCGGGATCGAATACGGTCCTACATCATTGCCCGGCCCGCCGGCCTCGGCAGGCGCGTCCTGCTTGTTGGGATTTTGCTGGGGATTGGTCGGTCTTTGCTGCGACTGGTCCTGGGCCCACAACCGCTTCCAGCTGAATGCACCCGCGCAGAAGACTAGTATTAGCAACAATTTACGAACGGTACCTGTACGCATGGTCCCGACCACGCTCCGAGACGTAATTGTGAAACTAAACATTCACTCGTAATATTCTTGATGGTAGTATAGACGCAAAGCTTCGCGATTGGGATGTTTTGCTTGGTCCTAAAGGTTTCGCCTCTCCCGGCAACGACTTGCCATCGTACGGAGTCTAATCGCTAGTTGGGCTGAGCCGCGTGGGCAGGCTCTTCGGGGCTAAATTGCATGAGAAATGTTGTCTTCTCTCTCGCCGTGTTGTTTTGTTTCTCCACCCTTTTTGCGAACGCAGCCGAAACACCGGTCTTGGGACCTGCCAAGACGACCGAAACCATCCCCGTCAGTCAATTGCACGCGGGCATGCGCGGCGTCGCCTACACAGTTTTTGAAGGCACCAGGCCCGAGTCGATGGAGGTCGAGATTCTGGGCGTTCTCAAAAACATGAACGGCCCCAAGGGCGACATCATTCTGATTCGCCTGCACGGCACCAAGGTGGAATACACCGGCGTAGTCGCCGGCATGAGCGGCAGCCCGGTTTACTTCGATGGTAAGCTCGCGGGCGCGCTCGCTTTCCGCATCGGCGAATTCTCGAAGGAACCCATTGCCGGCGTCACACCCATTGCCGACATGCTGGAAATCAATGCCTTCGATAAGAGTCCCGGCGGTGCCGTGAATGCCGCCAGCGCCAGCTCCGCCAATGCCGCAACCACGACCTCCGGCCCCGGTCTCGCTGCCAATCTCGCCGTGCAAGGCTATGCCAACTACCTGAAGCCGATCGAAGCGCCCCTGGTGTTCAACGGTTTCAGCGAAGAGACTGTGAGGCTTTTTAGCTCCCAGTTTGCCTCCGCCGGAATCGTTCCGGTGATGGGCGCTGGCTCGGTCAGCGATCAGAAACAGCCTGAGCCGCTCGAGCCCGGATCCGCCATCAGCGCCATCCTCGTCCGCGGCGACATGGACATTGCCGCCACCTGCACCGTCACCTATCTTGATCCGCAGCGCCTGCTGGCCTGCGGTCACCCGCTGTTGCAGTTCGGCAGCGTCGATCTGCCCATGAACAAGGCCGACGTCCTCGCGACGCTCCCTTCGCCGCTCAACGCCTTCAAAATCGTCAACACGACCGAACCGGTCGGCGCCTTCGTGCAGGATCGTCACACCGGAATCATGGGCTTGCTCAACAAGCAGCCCGCCATGATTCCCGTCACGCTCAATATCCATAGCGGAGCTGCCACCAAGGAGATTCACTACGAGGTGCTGAACAATGCGCGCCTCAGCCCGGTCGCGATGATGGCCACCGTCTTCAACGCGCTGCATGGAATCAACGATTACGGGGAGGAGACCACCTACCGTCTGAAGGGCCTTATCAGTGTCAAGGGCTATCCGGATGTGGCTCTGCAGAACATCTTTACTCCGACCGACACCGGCCAGCCCGCTGCTTTCCTGGCGGCCCTCGCTCTTGGCGACCGCTTTGGTCGTATCTACGACAACCCGTTCGACGCCCCCTCCGTGAAGGCGGTCAAGCTCGACTTCGACTTGGTCAAGGAACGTCGCTGGGCGAGACTGGAAAGCGCCCGCACCGACCTGACCGAAGCGCGCCCCGGCGACGAGATCACGGTGGAAACCGTGCTCGCTCCCTACCGTGGCGAACGCCTCGTCCGTCAAATCGCCATCAAGATTCCGACCTCGGCTTCCAAGGGTCCTTTGCGCATCCTGGTCAGTGACGGAGACACTCTGGACCGCATGCGTCGCGGCATGCCGATGCTGGCCCGCAAGCTCGACCTGGCCTCCACCATCGCACTGCTCAATAAAGAGCATTCCAACAACCGCGTCTACGTCTCGCTGCTCGAAGCCGATCCGGAAGCCATGGTGGCCGACAAGGTCATGCCCACTTTGCCGCTCTCAGTCATGAATGTGATGGACGGAATGCGAGGCACCCAGGAGATGGTCGTGCTCGGCGAATCGCAGGTCAACGAGGCTGCAACGCCGCCGCTCGATTTTGCGGTCGCCGGCGCTCAGGTCCTGACCATCACGATCAAGTGAGCGTCGCCCGGGGTTTTGGGATCTGAATCGCAGGGGTCTGCTGAAATAAGATCTGCTGGAAAAGGATTCTGCTGGAAAAGGATCTGCTCAGAGAATGAGACGCCCGACCGACCGTGCATGCTCCTGCGGCGTGTACCTCCGCATCGGGTTGCCTCCGGAGCCCGTGTTACCCTGAACGTTCCCAACGCCACCAATCACCTATCGAGGTACAAGACTTGCACATTCATCCGCGGAAATTTGCCGCCGTCCTGGTCGCTCTCTTCCTGACAACCGCCGCCCTTGCTGAAGGCACCCGCACCTGGGAACAATCGAAATTCGAAGACCTCAGCAAAGGCACCGCCACCGGCGTCGCCATCCACAGCACCGGCGGTCTCGAACTGGCCCCGGCTTTCAAATCGATTTACACCGCCCCTTCGACCTATATCTGGTCGATCGCATCCGACGATGCCGGCAACATCTACGCCGCCGCAGGATCGCCCGCCCGCGTGTATCGCGTCACCCCGGACGGTCAGGCCACGATCATCTTCGAGCCCACTGAACTCCAGGTGCAGGCCCTGGTCGTCGACAACAATGGCTCGGTCTATGCCGGTACCGCACCCGACGGCAAGGTCTACAAGCTCGAAAGAAAAGGCGCAGCCAAGACCGACTCCAGGACTGCTGTCGACAAGTCCAAGCCGCAGCTCGATCCCAGCTGGACCTCGTCGGTCTACTTCGATCCCCGCACCAAGTACATCTGGGACCTCGCGCTCGACAACTCCGGCGATCTGTTCGTCGCCACCGGCGATCGCGGCGAGATCTACCGGGTCACCCCCAAGGGCGATCACACCGTCTTCTTTAAAAGTGACGAAGCCCACATCCGCGTGATCGCGCTCGATCCCAGAGGAAACCTGATCGCCGGTTCCGACGGCAGCGGCCTGGTTTACCGCATCGCGCCCTCCGGTGAAGCCTTCGTGCTCTACAGCGCGCCCAAGAAGGAAATCACGGCGCTCGCTCTCGACGAAGCCGGCAACATCTACGCAGCTGGTGTAGGCGAAAAACGTCCGGGCCCGGGAGTAATGCCCGGGTTCGGACAGCCCAGCGGTCCAACACCGTCCTCGTCGCCGGGCGTGGTCTTGCAGCCGGGAGTCGTGGTCAACCCGACCCAGCCCGTGATGGGAGCGATGATGAACTTCCCCGCCCCCGGCGCCGGGGCGACCGGCGGCTCCGAGGTCTACAAGATCGCCCCCGACGGCTCGCCTACGCGTCTCTGGACTTCGCGGGAAGACATCGTCTACGCCCTGGCGTTCGATCCCCAGGGTCGTCTCCTCGCCGGCACCGGCAACCGCGGACACACCTTCGCCATGAAGAATGACGACGACTTCACCGATCTGCTGAAAGCCGGCTCTTCCCAGGTCACTGCGTTTGCCAAGGCTCCGGGCGGCGGCCTGTACGCTGCCGGCAGCAATCTGGGCAAGGTCTTTGTCCTGGGTCCCGCTCCGCAATCGGAGGGCACCTACGAGAGCGACGTCTTCGACGCCAAAATCTTCTCCCGCTGGGGACGTGCCGACCATCGCGGCACGGGTAACATTGAACTGTTCGCCCGCAGCGGAAACGTCGACAATCCCGATCGCAACTGGAGTCCCTGGAAAAAAATCGATCCCCAGAGCGGTGACACCGGAATTCCCGCAGCCCGCTTTGTGCAGTGGAAAGCCGTCTTGCATTCTGGAAGTCCCGCGCCGCGTCTCGACAGCGTCGCCCTTAACTACCTTTCCAAGAACGTGCCGCCCAATATCGACGACGTCGGCGTCCAGGTGGGCTACCGGTACCAGCCCCTCCCCAAGCCGATGGGCGTGCCCCTCGACATGAGCGGGGGCGTGTCCGCCCAAGGCCAGCAACAGCCGCACTTTGAACCTCCCGTGCCCACTGCCCGCGACCGCGATTCGGTCGGCGTCAAGTGGGTCGCGCATGATGACAACGACGATCAACTCGTCTATTCGCTCTACTACCGCGGCGACGGCGAAACCCGCTGGCTCCTGCTGAAGGACGACTTGACCGACAAGTTCTATTCCTTCGATGCGAGCCTGCTGCCCGATGGCGGTTACACCTTCAAGGTCGTCGCCTCTGACGCCCCCTCGCACTCTCCGGGAGAAGAACTCACCGCCGAGAAAGAGAGTAGTCGCGTCGAGGTCGACACCACTCCCCCTCACATCGAAAATCTCGCGGCCGCTGCCGAAGCCGACCGGATCCACGTCACCTTCCGCGCCGCAGACGGCTTCTCGCCCATCAAACGTGCCGAGTACTCCATCGACGCCAATGACTGGCAATACGTCGAGCCCGTAGGCCAGATCGCCGATTCCAAAACCGAGAACTACGATTTCAAAGTCCCGATCCCGACCAATGCCGCAACACCGGCTGGAATCAGCGCGGCAAAAACCAAAAAGAACGACTCCGGGGCCGGGCAGGTCGAGCACGTCGTGGTCGTCCGCGTATACGACCGTTTCGAAAACATGAGCACCGCAAAAACGGTCATCCGCGGCAGGTAAGAGGGCCGGACGTCGGTGTGTCTTCGCGGCCACGCAGCGATGAATGGAAAAGAGCGGGCTGGCCCCGTCCCGGACGCGGGCAAGCGCCTGTTGCCTTCCTCTTCCTTCTTGCGTATCCCTTCGTGTCCCTGGTGGTCAAACGCCTTTGCCCACCGACGGATGCAACTCGGCGGCGTGCCGCAACTCCGGAAACAACCAGGCCCATACTGCAATCACGCACAACGTCCCCACCCCGCCCAGCACCACTGCCGGAACCGTCCCGAACCAGTGCGCGGTCAGGCCGGACTCGAACTCTCCCAATTCATTCGACGCACCGATGAACAGCATATCGACCGCGTTTACCCGGCCCCGCATCTGGTCCGGCGTTGCGACCTGCACCAGCGTGGACCGGATGATCACGCTGACCATGTCCGTCGCCCCCACCAGCAGCAGCGCCACCAGCGACAGCAGCAGGTTCCGCGAGACCCCGAACAGGATGGTGAATACCCCGAATCCCGCGACGCATCCCAGCATGGTCCACCCCGCGCGTCCCCGGATCGGCCGACGCGCCAGAAAGATCGCCATCGCCGCGGCACCGACTCCCGGAGCGCTTCGCAGCAGCCCCAGCCCCCAGGGCCCGGTCCTCAGAATTTCGCTCGCATAGACCGGAAGCAGGGCTACAGCCCCCCCAAGCAGCACCGCAAACATATCGAGCGAGATCGATCCCAGCACCACCTTCTCGCGCCACACATAGCGAAACCCCGCCATTACGGTGGAAAAACTCATCTCCTCTGCCGGCCGCTCCTGGCTCTTCGAACCGATCCGCAGCGTCGCCACCAGCGCAATTGCGCTCAGCACGGTCGCAGTCGCGTACACCACCGACGGCCCTCCCGCCAGCGCGTACAGTACTCCGCCCAGCGCCGGCCCCAGGATCGTCGCCGCCTGAAACGTGCTTGCGTTATACGCCACTGCCTTCGAAAAATATTCCATCGGAACCAGCTGTGGCAGCAGAGCTCGGCTCGCCGGCCAGTTGAAGCAGCGCACGACCCCCAGCACCAGCATCACCACGTAGATCAGGTGGACCGACCGCGAGCCACGCAGGGTCAATGCCAGCAGCAACCCCGAGCAGACGATGAATCCGCCATAGCAGAGATTGAGCAGCCGACGCCGGTCGTGCCGGTCGGCCGCGTGCCCCGCCACCAGGAACAGCACCACGCCCGGCAGGAATTGCGCCAGCCCGACCAACCCGAGATCCAGCGCCCGGTGGGTGATCTCGTACACCTGCCAGCCCACCGCCACCGACTGCATTTCCAGTGCAGCGACGATGAAAAACCGCGCAATCTGATATAGCGTGAAATCCGGATGCGTGACGGCATCGGTCGAGGCGAGTGAGCGTTCCGATTCCCCCATTGTTCTCTACTGTGCCACAAAAGCGGCTCCGGCGATCCGCTTGCCGCGACTCGGAATTCCGTGCCGGCCGTCCTCCCGAACATTTTCCGGCTCCAGCAACGTCTATAATCTCGCTTTGGCTGAAAGCTGATGGCCGACAACTGATCGCTTCTTCATGCGCTTCGAACTGTTCATCGCAACCCGTTACCTCCGGGCCAAACGGCGCCAGGCCTTCATCGGCATCATCACCGCGATCTCGGTCTTGGGCGTCGCGGCCGGAGTGGCCTCGCTCATCGTAGCGCTAGCCATCAACAACGGCTTCCGCCAGGACCTCCAGCAGCGCCTCCTGGGCTCGGCCTCGCACGTCAGCCTGCTGCGCGTGCAAAGCGATGGCATCAAGGACTGGCCCCCGCTCCTCGAGCGACTCAGCAAGGAACCCCACGTGGTCGCTGCCGCACCAGCGATCTACGAACAAGTCCTCATCTCGCGCGGCCCGCGTGCCCGCGGCGCCGTGCTCAAGGGCATGATTCCGGCCTACGAGCGCAAGGTCAGCGATCTGCTCAGCACGGTGAAGATCGGCTCTGCCGACGCGCTCAAGGACGCTCCGCCCGCTTCCGCCCCTCCAACAACTTCCGGCCAAG
>Ga0137359_10002754_pt1 | contig 14110 bp, 14 predicted proteins | sample Mad1_40_16metaG_FD_108281 | JGI IMG/M metagenome (GOLD analysis project Ga0137359, IMG submission 108281) | Vadose zone soil microbial communities from Angelo Coast Range Reserve, California, USA - Mad1_40_16 metaG | ecosystem: Environmental > Terrestrial > Soil > Vadose zone | place: USA... | reverse complement strand
TCGCGCCGTCGACGCGGCCCTTCGTTGACCCGTTCCGAGACTATCCGCAGTTATTGCGAAGCCCCGTCGGCATCGACCTTCTCGTCTACACGCCCGACGAGTTCGGCCGCGAGCGACGCTGGAACCGTTTGTGCGCCACGCCGTCCGTGAAGCGCGCCGGTTGGTGTAGCGAGATCGTAGGGGTCGTAGGCTGACGGGCGGCGACTTCGGCTCCGCAGTGACCCCGAGCACGGTGTGCTCGGGCGCGCGCGGACGGTACGCGTGCACCGACGCGGCAGCAACGGCGGACGAGGGCGCCATGCCGAGCGGCATGAACGCGGCGAACGCTCCGCGCCACACTGCGAGTATCTGTGCCGCCGCGAGAGACGATGACGCGACGTCATTGCTGGCGGCGGATCTCCGGAGATTGAGCTCCGATCAGCGAAGCGCGCGCACGTGCCCCGCACGAGCATAGGCGAGGATGCGTTGGTCGGCGGTGACGATCGTCGCCCCGAGATCTCGTGCGGTGGCGACGATCATGCGGTCTGCCGGATCGGGATGGAAAGGCTCAGGCAGACGGCAACTCGCCGCCGCGATGTGCGGGGTCAACGCGGCGACGTTCAGGCCCGGCGCCGCCAAGGCGTCGTCCAGCCAGGGCTCGAGCGCTTTTCCCAGCCGGACCCGGCCCCGCGAGACGAGAAGCCCGATCTCCCAAGCGCTGATCGGCGACACCATGAGCGCGCCGGCTGCCGCAGCCTCCGCAATACGCGTCGAGTGGCGGCGCGTCAGACGACGATCCCCCGCTGCCAGCCACAACCAGATGTGCGTATCGAGCAGCAGCGTCAGTGCGCTGCCTCCCACTCGACATCGAGAGGGCTCACGACGTCGCCGAGGATCTCGATTGTGCCGGCCATATAACCGAAGAGCTCGGGGGGCTCCTCCTCGACCGGAACGAGCTTGGCCACGGCACGCCCACGCTTGGTGATCACGAGCGGAACACGCTCGCGCGCGACTCGCTCCATTACGGCGAGGCAGCGGGCCTTGAACTCCCCAGCCGGCATCGTCGCCGGCCGCAATCGCGGCACTCGGGGGCGCGACTTTTTCATGGTCACGAGCTTATAGTCACGGACTGCTCGGCGCAACCACGCGGCTGCCGAGGACACCGTGCCGAACTCGTGAACGCGGCGGACGCTCCGCGGCACGCTGCGAGTAGTGTCGGCGCGCGAGACGATCGCGCAACGTCTCTCAGCTCACCCCGCCTTACCGGCGATCACGACCATCTCATCGCCAGGGTTGAGCGGCAAATTGATGCGCTCGGCGACACGAGAAGGAACGACGAAACGCGCGACGGTACTGACGAGCTCGCCGTAGGCACGCACCTTCTCGAGGGCGACGGCGAGATTGCGAATGCGGCCGATCGCGCGCAGATACTTGATGCGGAAGCCGGTGCGGGTCAGCAGCAGATCGATCGTGCGGCGGTCGAAGTAGTTGAGATGCTCGTTCGGTTTCAAATGCAGCCAGCGCGAACCCGTGAGGCGCGCCAGCAGCGAGCCGACGTCGGGGGTGGTGATGAAGAGGACGCCGCCGGCCGCGAGGAGTTCGCCCGCCGCTCCCAGCGCCGCCGCCGGATCGGGGAGATGCTCGAGGAAATCGTTCATCACGACGACGTCGAACCGCCGCCCAGCCAGCACGGCGCTCGGGAAGACGTCGCAGATCGCCTCGAGTCCGAGCTCGCGGCAGCGCGCGACCGACTGTGGGTTCACGTCGAGGCCGACGGTCCGCCAGCCGCGCGCGCGCGCGACGGCGGAGAACGTGCCCGGACCGCAGCCGAGGTCGAGGAGCGTGCCTGGATCACGGAAGCGCTCGATCAGCGCCAGGCGCTGCGCGAACGATGCCTCGTCCTGACGCGCCGTCCGCACGTAGTACGCCGCCGGCGAGATCTCTTGGCCCTCATACAGCGCGGCGAGCGCCGCCGGCGTGAGGCGCGGGTTCACGTAGACGAGCCCGCAGCCGCGACAGCGGACGATCGCGAAGCCGTCTTTCGTGAACCGCGTCTCGTCGTCGCTGCGGCCGCAGACGGCGCAGGCGACGCGCTCGAGCGCACCATCGGTGACCGGGGCAGCGGACTCCACGCGTCGAAGCAAACAGACCGGGCGCGCGGCGTCAAGCAACGATCGTGCGTCAGTTGGGCGTATTCTCGACGAGATTCCAGCACGCCTCGACGTCGCCGTCCGGCTCATGACCTCGAGGCGCAGGTCGTGGTGGGTCGTCGAGCCTGCCACTACGCGCGCGGCTCGCGCGTCACCACAGCCGCTCGACGTGGAGGATGTTCAGCACGTACACGTACCACGCGTTGAGGATGATGCACGCCGCGATCAGGATCTCGTGCCACCAACGGATCGGCCGATCCATGCCGCGGATCGTGAGCAGAACGAGCAGCGGGTAGAAGTCCATCGCGAAGCGATACCCGAGCTGGGTCATGCCGACGCTGCCGAACTGAAAGAGCTGCGAGAGGAACAGAACGGTCCCGATCCAGCAGGCCGCGGTCAGCCGGTCGAGCGGCGCGCGAAGGGCGTAGATGAACACCGGCGTCGTGTATTGAATCGCCATCGCGCCCATCGACGGCGCCAGCCACGGAAACGTCTTCATGTAGATCGGCTTCGCCTGGAACATGGCGAACTCGTGCCCCTGCCAGTACCGCCATGACATGAGCCCATAGGGGAACATGCCGCGCACCTCCGGCTTCTCGACGAGCATCTTGTATGCCCAGTTGCCGAAGACGCCGAATCGCACCCAGTTGTAGAGCGAGTTGAGCACGACGATGCCGACGACCGGCGCGGCGAACCACAAGAGCCAGCGGAGTCGCAGGCGCGGCAGGATCTCGTCGACGCGCGAGAAGAGCCACCGATCCGGGCGCGCTATGAGCACGAACGGCGCGGCGACGACCGTCTCCAATCGACACCAGATCGCCGCCGCGAGCCAGAGGCCGAGGAGAAACGGACGCGCGCGAGTCAGCCACTCGGAGATCAGCAGCCACATGAACATCGCGTGCGCGGTCTGGGCGACGTACCACACGGAGCCGATCGTCGCGTGGTACCAATAGATGCTGCCGAACCCGAAGAGCGCGGCACCCCAGTTGGCCGCGCGGCGGGTGACCGGAACGCGGCCCAGCGCGACGCGCGACAGCGCGACGCTCGTCGCACCGAGGAGCAGCGAAAGAAACGTCTGGATCGTGCCGAGCGGGATCTCCCAGCCGCCGTTCCACTTCAGCAGTCGCTCGTGGAACGGCCAGTGCTCGCCGAGCCAGATGAACGGCAGTAAGAGAATTGCCGGCGTCGGCGGATTACTGAAGTACGCGCGCCCCTCGTATTCCGCCATCTCGAGGTGCGGTGGGCGGTGCGGCAGCGACAAGCTGCCGTGCAGCATCGCCTGCGCGAAGCGGGCGTACTGGTCGTATGCCGTCGAGCCCGGACACGTCAGCGCGTAGAGCGCGAGCGCGACGACGAAGAGGCAGAGCGCGTCCTTCCGGCCATGCGGCTCGGGGGGGCGGCCGAGATCCCAGCCGCGTGCGCGCGCGGCGCTCACTCCCGACGGACGACGTCGAGGGCGCTGAAAAAGTACCCGATCTCCGTGCGCGCCGTCTCGGGCGCGTCGGAGCCGTGCGTCGCATTCTGCTCGACGCCGGATCCCAAATCTTTGCGAATCGTGCCTGCGTCGGCCTTCGCGGGATCGGTGGCGCCCATGAGCGTGCGCCAACGGGCGATCGCACCGTCGCCTTCGAGCGCCAGCACCATCACCGGCCCCGACGACATGAACTCGGTCAAGCTCGAGAAGAAAGGCCGCTCGCGATGGACGGCGTAGAAGCCCTCGGCGTCCGCCTTCGTCATATGAAGAAAACGGGCGGCGGCGACGCGCAGGCCGTCCGCCTCGATGCGGCGGATGATCTCACCGATGAGGTTCCGCCGAACGGCGTCCGGCTTGACGATCGCGAGTGTTCGTTCGGTCATGCGTCCCCCATGCGCGCGCCGTGCTCTATCACGCGCGGAGCGCGGCGGCCATCGTGCTGCCGAGCTCGGCGGGACTCTTCGCGACGCGCACACCGGCAGTCTCGAACGCGCGGATCTTGTCGGCGGCGGTGCCGCGTCCACCGGCGATGATTGCGCCGGCATGACCCATGCGCTTCCCTTTCGGTGCGGTCTGACCGGCGATGAAGACGGCGACCGGCTTCGTCACCGACGCCTTGATGAACGCCGCCGCCTCCTCCTCGGCCGTGCCGCCGATCTCGCCGATCAAGATCACACCCGCGGTGCCGGGATCCGCTTGGTAGAGACGCAGCACGTCGATGAAGCCGGTGCCGATGATCGGGTCGCCGCCGATGCCGACGCACGTCGACTGGCCGATGCCGAGCTTCGTCAGCTGGTGCACCGCCTCGTACGTGAGCGTGCCGCTGCGCGAGACGACGCCGATCGTGCCCGGCTTGTGGATGTAGCCCGGCATGATCCCGATCTTGCACTCGCCCGGCGTGATCACCCCGGGGCAGTTCGGGCCGACGAGACGCGTTTTCTTGCCTTCGAGGTAGCGCGCGCAGCGCACCATATCGAGGGTTGGGACGCCCTCGGTGATGCAGATCGCGAGCGGCAGCTCGGCGTCGGCGGCTTCCATGATCGCATCGGCGGCGAACGGCGGCGGCACGAAGATGCAGGTCGCCGTGGCGCCGGTCGCGCGCACCGCCTGCTCGACGGTGTCGAAGATCGGGATGCCTTCGAGATCGGTGCCGCCCTTCCCCGGCGTCACGCCGCCGACGATCTGCGTGCCGTATTCGCGGCACGCTTTCGCGTGGAATTGTCCCGTCGCCCCGGTGATGCCCTGGACGATGACGCGCGTGGAGCGATCGATCAGAATGGACATTTGATTACGCCCCCGTGCGCGCGGCCGCTGCGCGGCCGTGCTCCGATGGGCGTCGGCGCGCGAAGTGAATTCGCGCGCCTCCCTTCGCTCCCTTCGCTCCCTTCGCTCGCGTTCGCATTATTGCGCACCCTGCGCGGCGGCGACGGCGAGGTGGGCGCCTTCGGCCATGTCGGCGGCGGTTTGGATCGCGAGACCGGACTCGGCGAGGATTTGTTTGCCGCGGTCGACGTTCGTGCCTTCCATCCGCACGACGAGCGGGACCTTCAATCCGATCTCGCGCGCCGCGGCAACGACACCCTCGGCGAATACGTCGCAGCGCAGGATGCCGCCGAAGATATTGATGAAGATGGTGCGCACGCTCGCATCGGCGAGCAAGATCTTGAACGCCTCGCGGACTTTTTCGGCGTTGGCGCCGCCGCCGACGTCGAGAAAGTTTGCGGGCTCGCCGCCCGCGTACTTGACGATGTCCATCGTCGCCATCGCGAGGCCGGCACCGTTCACCATGCAGCCGATGTTGCCGCTGAGCGCGATGTAGCTGAGGTCGAACTTCGCCGCCTCGCGCTCGCGCGGGTCTTCCTCGTTTTCGTCGCGATACGCACGCACCGCGGCTTGGCGGAAGAGCGCATTGTCGTCGACACTCATCTTGGCGTCGAGTGCGACGAGGTCGCCCGCCTTCGTGACCACGAGCGGGTTGATCTCGGCGAGCGACGCGTCGCAATCGTGGAACGCGCGCACCAGAGCGCCGAAGAACGCGACCGCCTTGTTGATGAGCTCCTTCGGCAGCCCGAGCTTGAACGCGAGGCGGCGGCCCTGGAATCCGGCGAGGCCGACGAGCGGATCGAGCAACTCGCGATGGATCGCCTCGGGACTCCGCGCCGCGACCTCCTCGATCTCGACGCCGCCCTCCTGCGACGCGATCACGGCGACGCGGCCGCTCCCGCGATCGACCACGACGCCGAGGTAGAGCTCGCGCGCGATCTCGCAGCCCTGCTCGACCAGCACCTGACGCACGATGCGGCCCTCGGGTCCCGTCTGGTGCGTGATGAGCGACTTGCCGAGCAGCTTGCGCGCGAACTCCGCCGCCTCTTCGGGCGAGCGCACGACCTTCACGCCGCCGCCCTTCCCGCGCCCGCCGGCGTGGATCTGCGCCTTCACGACGACCATGCCGCCGAGCCGGCGCGCGATATCGGCGACTTCCTCGGGCGTACGCGCGACGCCGCCCTCGAGCACCGGAACGCCGTACTTACGGAGGATCTCTTTCGCCTGGAACTCGTGAATATTCACGCTACACTCGTCCTCATCGTCGGAAGATGTCGCGGAAGAATTTCTTCGTCGTCTGCCGGCCGGCGTCGCCGATCGCGCGCGTGAGCGGCACCTCTTTCGGGCAGACGACGACGCAGTTCTGCGCATTGCCGCAATCGACGATGCCGCCGACGCCCATGAGCTCGGCGGTGCGCTCCTCTTTCGTGAGCGGGCCCGTCGGGTGGAGATTTTTCAAGATTGCCTGGCCAACGGCCGCCGGGCCGATGAACGCGGAGTGGTCGTTGTACTGCGGGCACGCCTCGAGACAGCAGCCGCAGGTCATGCAGCGCGAGAGCGCGTACGCGTACTGCTGCACCTCCTCGGTCATCCGTGGACCCGGACCGAGATCGTAGGTGCCGTCGATCGGCACCCAGGCGCGGACGCGTTTCAAGCTCTCGAACATCCGGCTGCGATCGACCGCGAGGTCGCGTACGACCGGGAACTTCTTCATCGGCTCGAGCACGATGGGGCGCGCCAGCGTGTCGACGAGCGCCGAGCACGCCTGGCGGATCTGGCCGTTCACGAACATCGTGCACGAGCCGCACACCTCTTCGAGGCAGCTCGCGTCCCACACGACCGGCGCGGTGCGGGTGCCGTCGACGCGCACCGGATGGAGCTGCACCTCCATCAAGAGTGAGTGCACGTTGTGCCCCGGGCGATACGGGATCTTGAACTCCTCCCAGTACGGCTCGGAATCGGGGCGCGCTTGCCGCTTCACACGGAGGAGAATCGGATCCATCAGCTCGCGCTCTTGTCGACGTCGTATTTCCGCGGACGCGGCTTGATGAGCGACACGTCGACGTCCTCGTAGGAGAGAGTCGGGCCGTCCGACGTCCAGCGCGCCTTCGTCGTCTTCAAGAAGTGCGCGTCGTCGCGCTCGGGGAACTCGGGCTTGTAATGCGCGCCGCGGCTCTCGTTACGCGCGAGCGCGCCGAGCGTGATGACACGCGCCAGCTCGAGCATGTTCCACAGCTGGCGCACGAAGCTCACCTCTTGGTTCAGCCAGCGGCCGTGGTCGTTGATGCCGATGCGGTCCCAGCGATCCATCAGCTCGACGATCTTGTCGTCAGTGCGCTGGAGGTCTTTGTTATGCCGCTCGACGGTCACGTGCTGCGTCATCCATTCGCCGAGCTCGCGCCAGAGCGCGTAGGCGTTCTCCGCGCCGTCCATGCCGTAGATGCGCTCGTATGCTTCCTCGTCGCGGTGCCGCGCGCGCTCCACCTGCCCATTGGCAACGTCGGCGGCAGAGCGCTTCAGGCCCTTCGCGTAGGCGAGCATCTTCGGTCCGCAGACCATGCCGCCGAAGAGGCACGAGAGCAGCGAGTTGGCGCCGAGGCGGTTCGCGCCGTGGTATTGGTAGTCGACCTCGCCGACGGCGAAGAGACCCGGAACGTTCGTCATCTGGTCGTAGTCGACCCAGAGGCCGCCCATCGAGTAGTGCATCGCCGGGAAGACCTTCATCGGCACGACGCGCGGGTCGGCGCCCTTGAACTTCTCGTAGATCTCGAGGACGCCGCCGAGCTTGCGCGTCAGCTCCTCGGGGTCCTTGTGGGTGACGTCGAGGTAGACCGCGTTCTCGCCGTCGACGCCGAGGCCCATCTCGAAGACGACCTTGAAGACGGCGCGGCTCGCGATGTCGCGCGGCACGAGGTTGCCGTACGCGGGATACATGTCCTCGAGGAAGTACCAGGGCTTGCCGTCGCGCAGCGTCCACATGCGCCCGCCCTCGCCACGCACCGACTCGGAGATGAGCCGCAGCTTATCCTCGCCGGGGATCGCCGTCGGGTGCACCTGGATGAACTCGCCGTTCGCGTAGTAGGCGCCCTGTTGGTAGGCGGCGCTCGCCGCGGTGCCGGTGTTCACGACCGAATTGGTGCTGCGCCCGAAGACGATGCCCGGCCCGCCGGTCGCGAGCGCGACGGTGTCGCCGACGAACGCCTCCACCTTCATGCTGCGGAGGTCGAGCGCGGTGAGGCCGCGGCAGACGCCGCCGTTGTCGACGATCGCGCCCAGGAACTCCCAGGTCTCGAACTTGCGCACGAGCCCTTGCGCCTCGTAGCGCCGCACCTGCTCGTCGAGGGCGTAGAGCATCTGCTGCCCGGTCGTCGCGCCGGCGAACGCGGTGCGATGGTGCTTGGTGCCGCCGAACCGTCGGAAATCGAGCAGGCCCTCGGAGGTGCGATTGAACGGCACGCCCATGCGGTCGAGGAGGAAGATGATCGCCGGTCCGGCGTCGCACATCGCTTTCACCGGCGGCTGGTTGCCGAGGAAGTCGCCGCCGTAGATCGTGTCGTCGAGGTGGATCGCGGGCGAGTCGCCCTCGCCTTTCCAGTTGACGGCGGCGTTGATGCCGCCCTGCGCGCACACGGAGTGCGAGCGCTTCACGGGCACGACCGAGAAGAGATCGACCGCGCCGCCCGCTTCGCAGATCTTGATCGTCGTCATCAGGCCGGCGAGACCGCCGCCGACGACGAGGTGCCGTTGCTCAGCCATGCGCCGCCGTCCCGCTCACTCTGGATGCTGCCGCGAAGCCGACCGTCGCGCGCCTCATCGAAACGCCGCCAGGATCGTCACCGCGCCGAGGCCGAGCACCGCGAAGAGCGCCAGCGACGCGCGCTGCACCAGCGCCTGCGAGCGCTCGCTCACCGTCAGCCCCCACGTGATGCAGAAGGTGAAGATGCCGTTGCAGAAGTGGAAGACGGCGGAGATCACGCCGAGCACGTAGAACGCGAACCACCCCGGGTCGGAGAGGATCGAGTGCATCAGCTTGTAGTCGATCTCGGTGCCGCGGAAGTAGAAGGAGAGGCGCAGCGAGTACACGTGCCAGGCGATGAAGACGAACGCGACGACGCCGCTGATCCGCTGCAAGGTGTAGAGCAGGCCGTTGCGATACGCGAAATGCGTCGCGGTGCCGAGGTCGGCGCCCGCCATCACGACGAAGCCGTAGAGCGCGTGGTAGAGGATGGGCGCCCAGAGCACGGTCACCTCGATCGCCAGCAGGATCGGAATCGGGATCGTCGCGATGCCGGCGACGAGCTGATCGAACTTCGCGCCGCCGCCGAGAATGAAGGCGTTCTCGAAGTAGATGTGCACCAGCATATACGCGCCGATCGGCACGATGCCGGTGATCGAATGCAGGCGACGGAGGACGAAATGCAGGCGATCGCGATCGATCGCCGCCACCCCACCCGTCACCGCCGTGTCGATCGCCATGCCGTCAGTGTATGTGCCGGTTGCCGCCGCGACCAATCAGTACGCTTCGCGCCACCCATTAGCGCTACTATTGACGTGCTTTCGTAGCATCAGCTCCGCTGTCGACACCCGCCGTCCATCAGCTCGGCTGTCCGCCACCGGCGATGACCTTGTCCATCGCTTGGACGAGCTCCTCGACATGGCCCACCGAGACGCGGAACTGCTTCTGCTCGTCGTCGGTGAGCGCGATCTCGATCACCTTCTCGACGCCGCCGGCGCCGATCTGCACCGGCACGCCGACGTAGACGCCACGCACGCCGTACTCGCCGTCCAGGTACGCGGCGCACGGCAGGATGCGGCGCTGGTCGAGGAGGTAGGACTCCGCCATCTGCACGGCGGCGCCGGCCGGCGAGTAGAAGGCCGAGCCGGTCTTCAAGAGATTGACGATCTCGCCGCCCGCCTTCCGCACCCGATCCTCGATGGCGTTCAGGCGCTCGGGCTTGATCAGTTTCTCGATCGGGACGCCGCCGACGCTGCAGTAGCTACGCACCGGCACCATGTCGTCGCCGTGGCCGCCGAGGACGAGCGCCTGGACGCTCGTCACGGAAACGCCGAGCTCCATCGCGACGAACGTCCGGTACCGTGACGAGTCGAGCACGCCCGCCATGCCGACGACGCGGTGCTTCGGGAAGCCGGTCACGCGCTTCATCAGCGTGACCATCGCGTCGAGCGGGTTCGAGACGACGATGACGAACGCCTGCGGCGCGTGCTTCTTGATGCCGTCGCCGACGGCGGTGATGATCTTGGAATTGGTCGCGAGGAGATCGTCGCGGCTCATGCCCGGCTTGCGCGCCAGGCCGGCGGTGACGATGCAGACGTCGGCGCCCGCGATGTCGTCGTAGCGCGTGGTGCCGGTGATCTGCGCGTCGTAGCCCTCGATCGGCCCCGACTCGATGAGGTCGAGCGCCTTTCCCTGCGGCAGGCCGTCGACGACGTCGTAGAGGACGACGTCGCCGAGATGCTTCAGCGCGCAGAGATGGGCGAGCGTCCCGCCGATGTTCCCCGCGCCGATGAGCGCGATCTTCTTCCGTCCCATGGGCCCTCTCTACATGTTGGCCGCGATCGCGCGGCCGAACTCGGAGCAGCGGAGCAGCGTGGCGCCGGGCATCTGGCGCTCGAGATCGTAGGTGACGGTTTTGGCCGCAATCGTGCGCTCGATGCCGTGGACGATCTTCGTCGCCACCTCGGGCCAGCCGAGGTGCTCGAACATCATGGCGCCGGAGAGGATCACCGATCCGGGGTTGATCTTGTCCTGATCGGCGTACTTCGGCGCGGTGCCGTGCGTCGCCTCGAAGATCGCCGCGTGATCGCCGATGTTGGCGCCGGGCGCGAGGCCGAGGCCGCCGACCTGCGCCGCGCACGCGTCGGAAAGATAGTCGCCGTTCAAGTTCGGCGTCGCGAGCACGCTGTACTCGTCGGGGCGCAGCAGCACCTGCTGGAACATGGAATCGGCGATACGGTCCTTCACCAGCACCTTCCCCGCCGGCGGCTGGCCGCTGCCGAGCTCCTCCTCGAGCACCACCTGATCGCGGAACTCGCTGCGCGCGAGCTCGTAGCCCCAGTCGCGGAACGCGCCCTCGGTGAACTTCATGATGTTGCCTTTGTGGACGAGGGTGACGCTCGGCTTCTTGTGGCTGATCGCGTACGCGATGGCACGGCGCACGAGGCGCTGCGCACCGGTCCGTGACATCGGCTTGATGCCGATGCCGGAGTCGGGACGGACCTTCTTGTCGAGCCGCGTCGCCAGGAACTCGATGAGCGCGCGCGCCTCGGGTGTGCCCTCCTTGAACTCGATACCCGCGTACACGTCCTCGGTGTTCTCGCGGTAGATCACGACGTCGAGCTTCTGCGGCTCCTTCACCGGGCTCGGCACGCCCTGGAACCAGCGCACCGGCCGCACGCACGCGTAGAGATCGTGCACCTGCCGGAGCGTGACGTTGATGCTGCGGATACCGCCGCCGACGGGGGTCGTCAGCGGGCCTTTGATCGCGATCTTGAACTCGCGAATGATCTCGTTGGTCTCGTCCGGAAGCCACGCGCCGTCGCCGTAGACGTGCGTTGCCTTCTCGCCGGCGAAGATCTCCATCCACGCGACCTTGCGACGGCCGCCGTACGCCTGCTCCACGGCGGCGTCGAAGACGATCTGCGACGCGCGCCAGATGTCGCGCCCGGTGCCGTCGCCCTCGATGTACGGCAGAATCGGGTGATCCGGAACTTGCCAGCGACCGTCGGCAGCGATCACGATCCGCTCACCTTCACGCGGAACCGTGACGTGCTGGTACGTGCTCATGCGTGCCTCATCGCGAGCTCGCCGATGAGCGCGCTCGGTCGGATTCGCATCGTCGGAAACGGAACGAAGGCGCGGACAGTAACGAATGCAGTATGGACTGTCAATTCGCAGCGCCGCGTTGGCGCTGCATCGACGCGTGCTTGGCGTCATGCGTATCCGTGACGTGAGCATGCTTGCCGTCTCGCGCCGTCGTCCGTATAAGCTCGGCTCATGCGACTCATCACGGCTGCGTTGTTGCTCGTGCCGATCTTGCTCGTCGTCGCGGGTTGCGGCGGCGACAACTTGTCGTTGTGCGACGGCTGCTCGACACCGTCGCCGGCCACACCGACGCCGACACCGACAGCAACGTCGACGTCGCTGACGCCGACGCCGGCACCGACGCCGAATCCGGGCTCGTCGTTATAGGCGCAGCGCTAGCGGCGTAGCGCGTCAGCGCCCGGCGGTAGTGCGACGAGCGTACACGGCATGGATATCGTCGTTCGGTCGCTCCGCGAGGACGATCTCGCAGAGGCGGATCGCATCTTCCGCATCGCGTTCGGCACGTTCCTCGGTCTGCCCGATCCGCCGACATTCGCCGGCGACAGCGACTGGATCGCGACGCGCTGGCGCGCCGACCCGAGCGCTGCGTTCGCCGCCCAGGTCGACGGGCGGCTCGCCGGCTCCGTCTTCGCGACGAGCTGGGGCAGCGTCGGCTTCTTCGGCCCGCGCCATGCATCGCCCGAACGCGCACGGCTTCGATCATCCGGACGCGTACGTGATCGCCGACTGGCGCTGACGTCTCGCGAAGACGGCGGGCGTGGCGCGTCGTGCGCCGGCGCCCGCGAGGCTCCAACCCGGCTCCCGCTCGGTTACGCACGAGCCCGCTTTCCTACTGCGCCGTCTCGCCGTGTGCCTGACTCAGCAGCTGCCCACTGTGCTGGACCACTCGCGGATGATCGTCGACAGCGCCGTCACGCCGTCCGTGACCGCCGCCGGCCCCGGGCTGAGGACGAGCGCCGACTTCACCTCGTGCAGCTGTCCGTCGCGCACCGCGGGCATCGTCTCCCATCCGGGTCGCGCGCGGACTTTCGCGGGCTGAAACTTCTTCCCGCACCACGAGCCGACGATGATGTCCGGCGCACGACGCACGACCTCCATGGGATCGGCGATCGTGCGCTCGGTCGCGCTCTGGCACCGCGCGAGCTCGGGAAACACGTCGTCGCCGCCGGCGACGGCGATCAGCTCCGACACCCAGCAGATGCCGCTGATCTGCGGCGCGTCCCACTCCTCGAAATAGACGCGCGGCCGGCGTGGTAGTGTCGCCGCGGCGGCGCACACGTCCCCGAGATGACGCTCGAGCTCGGCGACGTACGCCGCCGCCCGCTGCTCGGCGCCGACGAGCCGCCCAACCGTCGCGACCATCCGGAAGATGCCGGCGACATCGCGCTGATTGAAGTGATGCACCTCGACGCCGGCGCGCACGAGGTCGCGGCAGATGTCGGCTTGCAGATCGGAGAACGCGAGCACGAGGTCGGGACGCACCGCGAGGATCCTCTCGATACGCGCCGTCGAGAACCCGCTCACCTTGGGCTTCTCGTGGCGCGCGCGCGGCGGCCGCACGGTGTACCCCGAGATACCGGCGATGCGGGCGTCCTCGCCGAGCGCATAGAGCACCTCGACGGTCTCCGTCGAGAGACACACGATGCGCTCCGGCAGCCGACTCACGGTCCCTTTTGCAGGACGATGCGCTTCGCGGCGGCGGCCACCGCGTTCGGGACGTTCTTGCTCTTGGCGAGCCCGCGGACGTCGCGGTCGGTGAGCGCAGCGACGAATCGCAGCGCCAGCGTGATCGGGGTTTTCGGATTCATCACGAGCGCGAAGCGGACCTGGTAGCTCTTCGTCGATTCGCGGCTGTTGGCGATGATCCGCAGGATCTCATCGTCGGTGGAGCGGTTCTTCGCGAGCGCGAGGATCTCGTCCTCACCGATGCGCGGGTTCTGCAGGACGAAGCGGCGGATCATGCGGTTGCCGTCGCGGATGAGGTGCATACGCGCCTCACGATTGCCGCGGAGCGCGAGCTTGATCTTCTCCGCGACCGTCATTGATTGGATGCGCTGCAGGAGCGACGGCGGGGGGGGCTGCTCGACGACGAGCTCCGCCGGCACGGCGATCGCATCGGTCCCAGCCGTCACGGCTGCGGCGATTACCTCCTCCTCGCTCGTCACGTCCGGGCTCACCCGTCCTCCTGTCCGCGGCGGCGTCGACGTCGGCGTTTCGACGTCGCCGCCGCCGCCGCGCCGCTACTCCGCGTGATGCGCCGCCGCGCCGCGCTGCTCGCGCACTTCCTTGATGACGCGCTCGGAGAGATGCGGCGGCACCTCCTCGTAGTGCGAGAAGCTC
>Ga0137359_10002753_pt1 | contig 14110 bp, 12 predicted proteins | sample Mad1_40_16metaG_FD_108281 | JGI IMG/M metagenome (GOLD analysis project Ga0137359, IMG submission 108281) | Vadose zone soil microbial communities from Angelo Coast Range Reserve, California, USA - Mad1_40_16 metaG | ecosystem: Environmental > Terrestrial > Soil > Vadose zone | place: USA... | reverse complement strand
GTTTGATCCATCGCCGCATGCAGCCCGAATCCCTTACCGTGGCCCACGACTTCAGTGGCTTCGGAAAGCAAAACATCGCGAGCAGGGCCGCGCAAACTTTTTCCGGTACGCTCAGCGACTATCAACAGCGCCGCTGCTTGCCAGTTACCGGCGAAGGCCAGACCGGGGACAACGATCAAATTTAAGAAGTATCCCAGAGTGGTGATCGTCCAGTAAGCGCGTGTCTTATCCGCCAGACGACCGGAGAAATAACGAAGGCTGGCAGCGATCATCTCACCCAGTCCGGCAATGATCCCCACCTGCGTAGCGCTGGCGCCGAGATCTTTCAGCAACGGACCGATGACGCTGTGCGCGCCTTCGTAAGTCATGTCCGCGAACAGACTGACGAAACCAAGCGCGATGATAAATCGAAAAGCGCTTTTTCGGTCCTGCTTTGAAACCTTCAAAATGTTGACTCTAATGCCTGAGTTGGATCGCGACGATGCGGGTTCGCTTCGTTAGCTTGCGCCCATCACTGTAAAGCAGTCAGTACCGGGAGCGGTAGCGACCGGGTCCCATCTATGCGACGGTCGAGACGTCGTGTGGTACGACCCGGTCGCTACCGCTCTCGGTACTGACCTCACAACTGCGACTCAGATTTTCTCAAACAAGATTTCCAGGACCGAGAGCGCTCCTAAGACCAACAACAAACCTACAGCGGCGTAGCGGACGACCTGAGGAGCAATTCGATCCCTAATCCACCTGCGAAAGCCCCCGCCCAGAAACGCCGCCAACGCCCCTTTGGTGATCATTGCGCCGACCGCTCCCAGCCAAACGACCAGCGGCCGGTGATATTTTGCCGTCAGTGCAGCCGCTGTGATTTGACCGACGTCTCCCCATTCTGACAAGAAAATCGCCGCGAACGAAACCGCCGCCGCCTTCGAGGCCCGATGTTTGTCTTTCGCCTCAGGCGGCCGGTCAGGCTTGCGCCAGAGCGCGACGGCTATGCCGAGAAAGCTGAGCGCGGTAATCGTAGCCACCAGCGGCCGCGGCAATTTCGACACCGCATCGCCGACCAGCACGGCCACACCCATCTTGGCCATGAAAGCGACCGCCATGCCAAACATGATCGGCATGGTGCGGTAGCGCGCGGCCAGGATGCCAGTCGTATAAAGCAACTTGTCGCCGACGATTTCGGCGACAAAGACTGCTCCGAACGCGGTCAGGAGAATCAGAATCATACTTTCCAATTGCCCGCTAAAGCCGCCGCATTCTAAGATGACCAACTCGACTAAGCAAACAAAGTGAGACGGCGCTACGGAGGCTGGTAGTAGAGACTTCGTAACTATAGGCTCTGCAATTCTCATTAGCACCGCACTTCAGTGCGGTGATCAGGCACCGATGATTCGACCCGAAACCGTCTGAAACGGTTTTGGGAATCAATTGCCAGAGGAGCCACCTGGCTGAAGCCGGGTGCTAATGAAACCAGTTTCGACCTTATAGAGTGAAAGCAGCGCAAAGCGATCCTTGGAGCGCGAGTGTGCGGTGTCTTCTTATCTCAATTCGACATGGACGAGTTCTTAAAAGTTACAGGCGTAACCAAGTACTTCAAACGGCGATGCGTGCTTGATGACGTAAGTTTCTCTGTGCACCGAAGTGAAGTGCTGGGATTGATCGGCCCCAACGGCGCCGGTAAGACTACGCTGTTTGAGTGTCTCGCCGGACTGATGCCGGCGGACGCGGGAACGATCCGCTCCGGAGACAAGGTCCTGCCCGCGTCGCACCGCAAAGCAACTCTGTTCTATTTGCCCGACGCGATCCTTCCCTGGGCTGAGCAGACAGTCAGCTGGACTCTGCACTTTTTCGAAAGGCTATACCAACCAACAAAGATCACCGTGTCCGATCTGATTCGCCCGTTGCGGCTGGATGAAATTATGCGCGCACGCATGTCATCACTATCGAAAGGCGAGCGCAAGCGTCTGCTGCTCGCCCTCGGATTATTAACGCCGCAAGAGCTACTCCTGCTTGATGAGCCCTTTGATGGACTGGATCTCAGACAAACCCGCGACGTCATGGCTCTGTTTCGGAGTCATGTAGATAACGGACGGACGCTGATGCTCTCGATTCATCAGCTCGTCGATGCCGGACGCGTTTGTGATCGATTGGTAATGCTGAGTGCCGGCAAGGTGGTGGGTGAAGGAAGCATCGACGAACTGCGCGCGCAAGCCAAGCTTTCCGACGGCGGAGTCGAGGAGATTTTTCTTGCGCTCACATAGCTTCAGCCACCTACTCGCCAAAGAATGGCGTGAGTTATTCGCTTCGCGCTCGTACTGGCTTCTGCTGCTCATGATCGGACCTTTGGTTGGTCATGGATTCATCACCGCGGTCGGTTTGTACGCCGAAGCGAGTGGCAGCGGGGGCGGTTCCGCAGCGCTGTCCCAAGGCCTGACGCCCCTGGACGGAATACTTGTGCCGACGTTCGGCGCATACGATCTGGCCGCTACATTTCTCTTTCCCTTCGTTGCGATACGTATGATTGCAGCGGAGAAACAAAGCGGCGGACTAAAGTTATTGCTGCAACTCCCCGGCAATCTAGCAACAAAAGTCGGAGCGAAAGTGCTGGTGCTGCTGGCCGGATGGATGGTGACATTGCTTCCGGGCCTGCTCGCGGTCGTCTTATGGAAATCTTATGGCGGCCATCTGCACACGCCGGAAACGTTGAATCTCATGCTGGGCCATTTCCTGCGCGCTATGTTGAGCGCGGGCCTCGCAGTCGCCGCGGCAGCACTTGCGGAAAATGCCGCCAGTGCCGCAATCGTCACCCTCGGTTTTACTGTAGGCACCTGGGTCCTGGATTTCATCGCGACCGGTCGCGGGGGATTTTTACAACAGTTGGCGGCGTACACTCCTACCGCTACGCTGCGTTTTTTTGAACACGGGCTGCTGCGCTTGAATATTTTAGTGGCCATGTTGGCATTCAGCGTTACTGGTTTCGCCGTAGCCGGTATTTGGTTGCACACCGGTCGCACGTGGCGATTTCGCTTGTTGGGAACACTGGCGCTGGCGATGATTCTGGCCTGCGTGATTGTCAGCGCCAACGCCGTGCGCGCAAGTTGGGACGCGAGTGAGAACCGGCGCAACTCTTTTTCCCGCGCAGACGAAGCGGCCCTCAGTCAGATTCAGCAACCGTTAAGAATCATAGTGGTACTGTCACCGGAAGATCCTCGGCTTAGTGACTATGAACAGAATGTCCTGCGCAAGCTAAGCAGAGTTCTGCCGCGACTCGACGTTGATTACGCCGGCAATAGCCGCATGGGCTTGTTTGAAAAGCCCGAAGATCACTATGGCGAAATCTGGTACGAGATGAACGGCCAAAGGGTGATGGAGCGTTCGACCATCGAAGAAGTTGTGCTGGAGCAAATTTACAAACTGGCAGCGATCACCCCGCCGGCGCATTCAGACGAGAACACCTTCAGCGGTTACCCTTTATCGGTCAGACCGCGCTGGGCAGCCTGGAGCTTTTATGCGCTGTGGCCGCTGATCACGATCGGCGCGTGGTGGGTTGGGAACCGCCCGCGGTAGGAGGCAAGTAGTAGCACAGACTTCAGTCTGTGATTCCAAGCTCACGCAGGCGCAATGAGGGAATTTCTGAACAGTTACTTTCGACGCTACGCGTCGGATGAATTTAGCTCGGCCTTTTCAAGGCCGGGAAAGATCAGGGTAGTGTTCGCGTTGCGTAGCGACGCCCGAAGCCGATGCGAATTCAACCGTCGCTACGCGACGAGAACTCGCTAGAACTCGGTCCCGGCGTTAAAACGCCGGGCTAAACTCATCCGACGCTACGCGTCGAAGAAATGAGATGAGCGGTTTCTTTGGCCCGTGGATCGCGTGGGCACATCACAGACTGAAGTCTGTGCCACTAGAGGGAGTCTGTGTCGGTTCCCAACACACAAGGTTTGATGACTTCACTTAATCAGGAGATGACCATGCGTTTTCGAGGATGCTCGACTTTACTGCTGCTCACACTCACACTCGGCATGCCCGCGTCCGCGCAGCGAATCAGCCGAGGCGGCTCAGCTTCGTCAGGAACTATTCGCGTGGACTTGTCCCGCGAGCGCCCCGGTCGCGAATCCACAAGGTTTCTCGCCGTGGTCGGCAACTGGTCGATCGTCGAGGATGGTGGCAAGAGAGTTCTGGGCGTTGACGGCCGATCATGGTTGCGCGGTCAACCGGCCGGCAGTCTGGCTGAGAAGGCCCGCGCGATTTACGGATCGCGCAACGAAGAGTTCATCGACAATGTGAAGGCGTGGGCTTACTTTCCGTACGCCGTCGCCAGAGACATCTCCGACTTTCATGACGGCGACATCAGCATTCGTTTCAAGATCGTCGCCGGACAACTCGATCAATGCGCCGGGATTCTGTTCAACTTGAAACCCAATGGCGATTATCTGACCGTGCGCTTTAATGGCATGGAAGACAATGTCGTGCTGTGGACATTTAATAAAGGCGTGCGCAAATTCGTCAAAAAAGGTTCAGAGAATGTCCCATTGGCTCGTAATCAATGGCACAGTCTGCAGATCTCAGTTCACGGAACCAACCTCCGGGCCTCTCTTAACGGCAAGCATTTGCTGGATTACACGTTGGCCGAACCAGTCTCGGGAAAAGTCGGTGTGTGGGCCAAGACTGACAGCGTGAGTTACTTTGACGACTATACGGTGACGAGGTAATTTGGAGTCGAATTTCTTTTCCCCTCTCCCTTTCGGGAGGGGGGCAGGGGAGAGGGTGCGAAGCTTGGCGTGAGGCATTTCTTAACTACCGATCGTGTTTGCCCGACAACAGACGGTCAAAATGGGTTCTGCCCTAATGCCCTCACCCCAACCCTCTCCCAAAAGGGAGAGGGAGAAAAAACGAATTCACAACCTCACCTTTGCTTGAAACTGAAACTCAAATCGATCATTCGTCCTACGAGCCCTGGTAGTAACTCTCGCTCACACCTAAAGTCAGTAATTTCGGAAAGCCCCAGCAATTACTTATCGTGCGATTTGCGCCCAGCGACTTCTGGGCGAGAACCGACAGTACAAGCTATTCAAAAAAACCGGTGATGACAGTGAAAGCCAGGAATCGATTCCGCTTGCCGATACTGCTGATTGCGGTGTTTGCCTTCATCGCAGCGACGATGATCACAGCCGCCGCACAGTCGCCCAACACTGCAACGTTGATTGTGGTGGTGGTCGATCAAAACGGGGCCGTCGTGAAGGACGCCAGAGTCTCGGTGGTGAACCCCGCGACCGGCGCGATGCGCGAGGCCGTCTCTGGCAGCGACGGCAGCGCCACGATCTCGGCGCTGTCGCTGACGGGAACTTACAAAGTCAGCGTGTCCAAAGACGGATTTGGCAACGAAGAGCTGGACAACATCACACTGCGATCGGGAGAGACCGCAACCTTGAAGGTGAAGCTGCGTGTCGGTTCCGAGAAAGCAGAGGTCACCGTCTATGGCACGACTGAAGGCGTGCGGTCTGATCCGCAGATCGGCCACCGCCTCGACAGCCAACAGATCGACGAGACGCCGATCCTCGGCCGCAAAGCTTCGACTGTGCCACTTCTCAATTCGGCGTTCCGCCAGGCCAAAGGCACGGGAGATCTCTTCGTCAACCAAACGTACTTTGTTACCGGCGCGGGTTCACGTCGTACGACTACGACCACGCTTGACGGCGCGAATAACGACGAGGCGTGGGGCCGGCAGACAATGATCGCCACGGTGCCGCTCGGCGCTATTCAGGAAATGACGGTGCTCTCGAACGCTTTTTCTTCCGAGTTCGGCTGGACTGCCGGCCCCGCTTTGAATATCGTCACCAAGTCCGGCACCAACAGCCTGCACGGCGAAGGACTGTTCATGAGCCGTCCCGGTCGCCTGCAGGCGAAGACATTCTCGACCCGGAACTTCTGCCCGCCATCCGTGCCGAGTTGCGTTACGCCCACCACGCTAACCGCTATCAACCCGGTGGACATTCCCGATGCGCTTTCGCAGGTCTCCGGCTCGATCGGCGGGCCGATCGCCAGGGACAAGACATTCTTCTTCGGCACGGCTGACTACACCCAGCAGAATCGAACCACGTTCCTATCGACCACGCTGCCTGCCTTCGTGTTGCCGGCGGATGGCCATCTCGACTACACGGGTCACTATCGCCAATTTCTTTTCAACGGACGGCTGGACCACAAGCTCACGTCGAGCCAGACATTGATGTTTCGCATGAATGTCGATCGGTTTTTCGACGATAACCCCCAGGACGCCGTGGGCGGCACCAGCGCACCCAGCGTCGCGCGCCGGTATTCGCGACGTTCCTGGACGACGCAGGTCAATCACACGTGGGTGGTCAGAGCGAGTCTTCTCAACGAGGCGCGCTTCGCGTACCTGAATGGCGACCCGGTCACCCGCTGGGAAGCTCAGACCCTGTCCACCACTTACACGCGTGCTGGGACTGTGCCGTTCACCATCGGACAATCGCGAGCCTCTGACCTGTGGGGTCATCAGTTGCAATTCTCTGACACGGTGTCCTCGTCGCGTGGCAAACACTACTTGCGCTTCGGTGGCAGTGTAGTCCATCACAGCTCAGGCGGCTTCGGCAGCGAGCCTGGCACCGCGATTCTCGGCACGTTCACTTTCAAGAACACTACGACGGCGCCTTTCGGTCAATTAACACTGGGAGACGTGCAGAACTACACGCAGCCAGTCAACTTTGGGATCAGCAGCTACCTGCTGAAGCAGTGGCTCTATGCGGGGTTCGTGCAGGACAGCATCCACGTGCGCCGCGATCTGACCGTCGATCTTGGTCTGCGCTACGATCGCCAGACTTTGACGGACGCGTCGCGTAATTTCGCGCCGCGTATCGGCTTCGGCTGGAATCCGCGAGGTGATTCGCGCCTGTCGATTCGCGGTGGCTACGGGATGTATTACACCCAGATTCAATCAAATTTGATTGCCGGCTATTTAGTAAATGGATTAGATGGGCTGACGACTTACACGGCCTCTCCAACTGGCGCCACGTCAATCGGATTCCCGACCTGTCTGACATGCGTTCCGGTGAACGTTGATTCAAAGACACTTCCGGCTTCGGAAATTCCCGCGCGCGACATCACGATCCAGGCCGGCCGGCGGGCTTTCTACAAAGCACAATTCGCAAGATACGGGCTGAACTTTGATCTGCTGCCGAATTATCCGGACAAGCTAGTCAGTCCCCGCAGCCAGGTGATCTCAATCGGCGCCGAACGCGAAGTAACCAGGGGATTGTTCGTCGGCGGCGACTATGTGCATCAGCACTGGACCGGCCTCGCTCGCACCGTCGATCTAAACGCCCCGGCCCCTTTCCCCCGCACTTTGCCGGGCACGACGCAGACCGTTGCCGCCGCCAACAATACCCGTCCAATCGTGCCAGTCCCCAGTGGTGTGCGCCAGGTCAATGTGTTGATGAACCTCGGCGTCGCCGATTACAACGGCCTCCAGACCCAGATCAGCTATCGCGGTAATTCAAAAATGTACGCCGCCATCAGCTATACGTTCTCAAAAGCAACCAACACGACTGAGCCGGACGGCAACGGTATTGGGCCGAACGAAGCCAGCATCGCGACGCTCGGCGAGTTTGAACGCGGACCGAGCGTGCTTGATCAGCGTCATCGCGCGGTCATCACGTTCAGCTACAAACTGCCTTACCACTTCACGGCCGGCACCGTAACCCAACTTGCTTCATCGCGTCCGTTCAATGCGACGACAGGCGTGGATAACAACGGCGATGGCGCGAACAACGACCGTCCCGTCATCAACGGCCGGGTCATCAGCAAGTCGGCGTTCCGCGGCACTCCAACGCAGGATGTGTCGATCTTTGTCGAGAATCGCATTAAGCTGTCAGAACGCGTGGCAGTCCTGCTTAGGCTCGAGGGTTTTAATCTTCTCAATCACGGAAACTTCCTGGGCCGCGGACAGACAATCTACGGCGACACGGGCACGCCGAACGCGACGTTCGGTCAGTTCGTGAGCGGTGTCGGCACGGCCACGAACGCGATCCCGGCTTTCGCGAACATCGACCCGCCGCGGATGGTCCAACTGCAAGCGCGGGTAATTTTCTGAGTGAAAGCGGCCGAACTAGGGAGAATGAAGAATGCCGTGCAAGGTTGTGCCTTTTTCAAATCAGCAACGCCGTTAGTGCGAGGACCAGGCTTTTGAGCTACAGGCGGAACTGAATTGATGATTTTCAAAACAAACAGAGTCTGTTAGGCTTTACAATTCGATGGAACTGGTATTCGATTGGGACGAGAACAAAGCTCGCCGCAACCGAGTGACCCACAAGGTCAGCTTTGATGAAGCCAAGACGGTATTCGGTGACCTGTTCTTAGTTACATTCCCCGATGAGTATCATTCTCATCAAGACGAAAGATACATCAGCATTGGCACGTCATCGAAAAATCGGATTATTCTTGTGGTTCACACTGAGGATGAAGAGGATGGTACCATCGTCATTCGCTTCATCAGTGCGCGGAAAGCGACCGCATTAGAGCGCAAAGTCTATGAAGAAAAGAAAGCCTGAAAAACCGCCCATCGAAGAAATGCTTTCGGAGTACGACTTCTCTGGAAAGAAAGGCGTTCGAGGGAGATACTATCGCGCTTATCGCCGTGGGCATACAGTGAGGATTCACAAAACCAATGGCTCGATCAGTGTCAAATACTTCACGCTTGAAGAAGGTGCAGTCATGCTGGAGCCAGATGTGAAGAAACACTTTCCCACCTCTCGATCAGTGAACAAAGCCCTACGTGCTCTCATGCCAAGCCAGCCGTCAAGGCAGAAAACAAATCATAGAACCCGCTGACACGGCGTTTCGGCCTTCGCTTCACTTCCCAAACCACCCAATCGGCTTGCCCGAAAGATCGACCCAAACGCTCTTAACCTGCGTGTAGAGTTCCAGCGCGTGCTTGCCCATCTCGCGGCCATAACCAGACTGTTTGTAGCCGCCAAACGGCGACGCCGCATTCATCATATTGTAGGTATTGATCCAGACCGTGCCGGCTTTAACTGCGCGCGCGAAGCGGTGCGCCCGCGTGATGTCGCGCGTCCAGATGCCCGCCGACAAACCGTACATCGTGTCGTTGGCCTGCCGCAGGAGATCGTCGTCGTCTTTGAAAGTGATCGCACAAGAGACAGGCCCAAAGATTTCTTCCTGAGCCACCCGCATCGAATTGTCCACATCACTAAAGATGGTCGGCTGAAAGAAGTAGCCTTTCTTAAATGCGCCTTCGAGTTCCGGCTGTCCGCCACCGGCGAAGACGGTCGCGCCTTCCTCGCGCGCGATGTCGACGTAACCTTTGATCCGGTTCAACTGCTCTTCGGAAACCTGCGGTCCCATCAATGTCGCTTTGTCCATCGGATCGCCAACCTTGATCTTATCCGCCTTCTCTTTGAATCTTCCGAGGAATTCTTCTTTGACCGACTCTTCGATGAAGACGCGCGAACCGGCACAGCACACCTGGCCCTGGTTAAAAAAGATTCCCATCATCGCGCCATTCACGGCTTGATCCATATCCGCATCGGCAAAGACAACGTTCGGCGCTTTGCCGCCCAGCTCCAGGCTTACCTTCGTCAAATTTTCAGCCGCGGCTTTCGCGATCAGTTTGCCGACTTCACCAGAGCCGGTGAACGCAATCTTATCGATCCCCGGATGCGATGCGAGCGCCGCCCCTGCCGTCTCGCCGAAACCCGGAACCACATTGACGACACCTTCCGGAAAGCCCGCTTCCTGAATTAACTTGGCCAACTCGAGCGCGGTGACTGGCGTTTGTTCCGCGGGTTTCAAAACCACGGTGTTACCCGCGGCCAAGGCCGGAGCTAATTTCCAAGCGGCCATCAACAGAGGAAAATTCCAGGGAATGATCTGACCGCAGACGCCGACTGGCTCGCGCAAAGTGTAATTGAACATCTGGCCGGGGACCGGAATCGTTTCGCCTTCTATCTTGGTTGGCCAACCGGCAAAGTATTCAAAGTTCTCGACGACACCGGGCAGATCTATATAAGTTGCTTCCCGAATCGGCTTGCCGTTGTCCATCGTTTCCAGCTCTGCCAGTTCAGCCGCGTGGGCTTCGATCAACTGTGACAGTTTGTAGATCATGCGCCCGCGTTCACGCGCGCTGATCTTTGACCACTTGCCTTCGAATGCCTTGCGCGCGGCGGCCACGGCCTTGTCGATATCGGCTTTGTCGGCTTCGGCGACTTCAGCAAAAGTCTCTCCGGTGGCGGGGTTTGGGGACTTGAAAGTCTTGCCTGATTCGGCATCGACGAACTGGCCGTCGATAAAGAGTTGATAACGACGTGGATTAGTCTGCACTGGTTGCGGTGATGACATGGATTGCTTCCTTGATTTTTAATTTGATTGTTTAGAGTGAGAATCTAACACCGAGTGATCGGGAAAGTCTAAAGCGCGAAAGTGGCAGGGGCCGCAAAAGATCCCATGTTTCACGCTGAAAGCGTGAAATGTAATAGCCAGGGGCAACGCCCCTGGTTGGCATGAAATGGAATTCAATAAGCCCTGAAGGGGCGACATAAGATTGCGCGCCTTCAGCGCTCCAAATAGTTTCAAACATTACCCAACCCTGGGGCGATGCCCCAGGCTATTGCATTTCGCGCCTTTGGCGCTGGAACCAAGCGCCCCTTTCCTCCAACCTCTGACCGGCCCACAATCGCTGGTCTATCCATCAACTTCGCGGTATGTTTACTAGTCATGACCAACGGTCCCTGGCCTTTTCTAATCCTGGAAGACTGGCAAGACACTCTTGCCACGCTGCACATGTGGACGCAGATCGTCGGCAAGATTCGTTTGGCGACGACCCCGCTGGTAAATCATTGGTGGAATGTGCCGCTCTATGTTTCGGCGCGCGGCCTGACCACCTCAGCCATGAATTACCAGGATCGCGTCTTTGAAATCGAGTTCGACTTCGTCGATCACAAGCTGGTAATCGAGTGCAGTGACGGCGCAGTCAAGGTTCTGGCCCTGCAGCCTGAGTCCGTCGCCGATTTCTACGAGCGGGTGATGGCCGCACTTGAAGGCCTGAGCATTGACGTGAAAATTTGGCCGATGCCGGTTGAGGTCGCCAATCCAATTCGTTTTGATGAGGATGAAACCCACGCGTCTTACGATGACGAGTACGCCAATCGATACTGGCGCGCGCTGGTTAACGTCGATGAGGTCTTCAAAGAATTCCGCTCGCGCTTCATCGGCAAAGTCAGCCCGGTGCACTTTTGGTGGGGCAGCTTCGATCACTCAGTCACGCGCTTCTCGGGGCGGACCGCGCCGCCACGGGAAGGCGCCGACAAGATCACGGTCGAAGCTTATTCGCACGAAGTGATCAGCCACGGCTTCTGGCCCGGCGGCAATGGCGTCGAAGCCGCGTTCTATTCCTACACCGCTCCCGAACCCGCGGGTCTGCCTGAATCATCGATCGAACCCCGCGCCGCGTTCTACAGCAAAGAAATGAAAGAATTCCTCCTGCCCTACGAAGCGGTGCGCAATTCTCCTTCGCCGGAAACGGCTCTGATGGATTTTCTCCAGAGTACGTATGAGGCAGGAGCGAATCTCGCCAAATGGGATCGCAAAGCGTTGGAGCGACAAGACGCGACACGTTCAGTGACGGGGCGGTAGCCCGACCGTGAGGGAGGGCTCCTTATCATGATCGAGGCGTGAGATAAACAGCCCCAAATAGGTCAGCGGAAATCATCGACATTCAAGCCCGAACCTTCAATAATGCTTTTCAAAGTGCCGACGGGGATTTGCTTACTGCCATGATCAGGCACAATCACCTGTTGACCATTAGGATGACGCCATTTCTGATGACTGCCCTTCTGTCCCACTTTCACAAAGCCGTTGCGCCGTAAGACACGAATGACACCGTTCGCGTTGCAGATAGGAAAGCGCTGGCCCATTTAGACCGTGACTTCGACGAGCTTGGCTGAGTCGTCCAGCGGAATATCAGTCGGTTCAAACCATAGATCGAGAGCTTCTTTCGCATTCGCGATGGCTTCGTCTTCGGTGTCACCCGCCGAAGCGCAACCCGGCAGTTCAGGAAAGACAGAGGAATAGCGGCCAGTCTCGGGATCTTTTTCTACGATTAGGCGAAGCTTCATAATGGTAATGATAGCGATGTTTGGCGAGAGCGTCCACCGGTGTTCGTCGCCAAAGATAAGGCTGAAGATTCAAGGAATGGGTATTAGGCGGGAGCTAGCGAGATGTTAATCGCGGCTCAGAGTCAGGCTCCAAGGTCCCGTATCAACCTCTCGATCGCCGCTGAGTAATGATCGACCTCTTGCCAATGGCGAAAATCACCGATGTACTTCGCAGTAACGTCTGCCTTGCGGTGATGTTGCCAGCCATCCAAGACATAATCATCTAAGCGAACGGGTAGTAGAACGTCGCTCGGTTCATTTCTACGTGCGAGATCGTCTTCCTTCTGGAGCGCGCGCTCTAATTCACGAATGACTGGCGGCGAATTGAGTGAGTGTTCACTGCAAATAATAATCACCTTATCGTGAATGCGAATGGCCTCATCAATTGCACGCATAATAGGTTCGCCCCATCTTGCATCCTCCTTCCATCTCCAACAACGTACTCCCGCTTTCTGTAAATCACCGTATAGCCTTTCGGAAAACTCATCATCAGGTTCGGCAAAAGATATGAAGCATTTGTAAAACTGGAGTACGTCGCGAGTCAGATCGGGAATGTATGCGATGAGCGTCTCAGGTATGCCGGCTCCTTGCAAAAACGCATTCGGAATCCTTCCTTCCGAACGATATAGTGTGTCGATGCCTATCGAAGAAGGAAACATGTGCTCCACAGTGTCGAGCCCAAGAACGGAACTGAGATCATTGTTGCCGAGGATTGTCCAGCCCAAGGTAGCGTTCGTGAGATTTACATCTTCCATATTGGCATCGAAAAAGTTAGTGAGAACCAGATGAGAACGACTGAGATCCGCGCCCTGAAGGTTACACCTGCTAAGATTTGTGTTTCCTAGATCGGCGCCACGAAGGATCGCCTGCCGAAAATCCATATTGAAGAGATTCTTGCTGCCTAGTCCTGTGCGCTCAAGATTGGCATAAACAAACGTCGCCCCACTCAATTCGAGATTCGAAAGGTCGGTTCCACTCAAATCAGGTATGACGTCTTGATTGCGAACCCTCCACCAATTCCACTGATCGGGACCTCTTCGGAGAATCTCCAGATGTTCAGGGTTCGCCATTTGAGTAAAGAATTCTGCCAAGCTGCGTCTAGAACCCAGTAGTCCCCGCCAACAACTGCCTCAACACATAAGGCAAAATTCCGCCGTGCAGGTAGTAGTCAATCTCAATCGGTGTGTCGATGCGTAGGGTAAGCGGTACTTGTTCGGTTGATCCATCAGCGCGATGAATGGTGAGGATGACGTCCTGTCTGGGCCGGACTTCGCCGCCTTCTAATCCGGTGATGTCGAATGTCTCAGTGCCGTCGAGATTCAACGAAGCAGCGTTCGTGCCTTCCTTAAACTGACAGGGCAGCACGCCCATGCCGACGAGGTTGCTGCGGTGGATGCGTTCGAAGCTCTGGGCCACGACGGCTTTCACTCCCAACAACCGAGTGCCCTTCGCCGCCCAGTCGCGCGATGAACCGGTGCCGTATTCCTGCCCTGCCATAACGACCAGCGGCGTGCCTTCGCTTTGATACTTCATTGCTGCGTCGTAAATGCTCATGCGTTCGCCATCAGGTTGGTGCTTCGTGACTCCACCTTCCGTGCCCGGGACCATCAAGTTCTTGATGCGCACATTCGCGAACGTGCCGCGCATCATGACCTGATGATTGCCGCGCCGCGAGCCGTAGCTATTGAAGTCGGCAGCCGAAACGCCACGCTCTTGCAGATAGACGCCGGCAGGTGATGTGGCCTTGATTGCTCCGGCAGGACTAATGTGATCCGTAGTTACTGAATCACCAAAGATCGCCAGCGGCCGCGCGTTGTGCAGGTCTTCCATCTTGCCGACTTCGGCGCCAAAGCCTTCGAAGAACGGCGGCTCCTGAATGTAAGTCGATTCCCAATCCCATTGATAGGTCAAACCGGTCGTCGTAGGTATCT
>Ga0137359_10002748_pt1 | contig 14116 bp, 7 predicted proteins | sample Mad1_40_16metaG_FD_108281 | JGI IMG/M metagenome (GOLD analysis project Ga0137359, IMG submission 108281) | Vadose zone soil microbial communities from Angelo Coast Range Reserve, California, USA - Mad1_40_16 metaG | ecosystem: Environmental > Terrestrial > Soil > Vadose zone | place: USA... | reverse complement strand
GATTACCTCAGAGGCGCAGCGCAGAATCTTCCTTATCGGCGAAGTGTGTTGACTATGTGGATAAGAGTTCCGCCGAAGAAGCGCGGCAATCCAACAATGAGCGCCCTCACTGATTTCGGAGATGCTCTTCGACAAGAAATGAGAGAGCGAGGAATTGTTTCAACTCTACGAGACCTAGCTCAGATCTACTCTCGTACGGCCGACGATTCAGTAGTACGACGCACCCTCGAAGCTGAGCAGCAAGCGTACAACCATGCAAATCGAGTATGGAGACTCTTTGAGAATTCGTCTCCGCTTACACTGCGAAGATTCACTCGTCAGGAGCTTTGGGAAGCTGTGTTCTTCGGGCACTGCCAGAACAGCAACTCAGCCCCTATTTTGCCTGACAGACCAGGGAGAGACTTACGTGATTATCTGTGCGGCGAGACTGTCGAGGGTGAACTGAACTATCTGATGCATGGGGAATATCCAGTGACGATAGTTTCAATGTTCATACCGCCAAACGAGTTCGTGACAGCCGATGCGCTCAGAAGCTTAATAGGACGCCGCGATTTCAATCTCCGTCACACGATCGTTACCGAGTATCTTTTCCCTGAACAGCGCAAAGAGACTAGACGTCTGGATCGTCGCATCAAGCAAGTCAAGCGAACGTTTACCAGGAAAGATAACCCTGAGGGAGCAGCGGCACTAAGAAGTTTGTGGGCCGTGCGCGAAGAAGTTTCCGGCGCACGCGAATCGCTGCTGCCGACCCGCTTCTATGTTCTCCTAATGAAACTCGCGATGCCATTCATGCTTGCTGGTATCGAGAAGTACAGCGCTGAGGCAGCAGCGTCTATTAATCGTCAAGCTGAGACCACCCAATACAACGCCGGTTATCAGGCGGACATGACAAGATCAGCGGGACAGTGGGAAGCTGGGAACTTGCGCGCACAAGGTCAACGCACTGCCCAGCTTGCTTCCATTCAAGCGGCCTTGACGGGTCAAGTGGCAGCGACACAGGGTAACGCGACGACTCAAAGACTGATCATTCAAGCCTCAGCGGGATTTCAGAAATCCCAAGTGGGTGCAGAGGTCGCACGCAACGTTCGTGACACTAACATTGGTGCTTCCTTAGCAGTTGGAAACATTGTCGCTGGAGCAAAACGCAATCTCTACATGAACGCCGGTAATACGTCCGCAGCGAAAATTGATCAAGGCGTGAGCTTGGCTAACTCGATGATTCCGCCCGAAATACCAATAGCTAGGGGTCTGATTGAGATCCCGAAGTACGATGCCATTACGAAGCGCAACCGTACGGGAAATGAAGCGACGACAGAATTCAGCGCGGAGACGGTGCAAAACCAAGAGACCAACGCAAATCGAATCGTATTTTCAGCGCAACAATACGAAAAAGCCATAAGTGGAGCCATTGATAAGCAGGCAGGAGAGCAGGTGGCGGGGGTAAACGCCGGCGCTGGTCAGGCAATCGGTGGTTATCAACCAGGGGCCAACCAGGCAGGTTCCGGCGTGGACCAAAATTACCAGTTAGAACTTGCAGCTAACAGGCAGGTCTATACAAGCCAGGTCGATGCTGCTGGCCAGATTCGTAGCGCTGGCCTCGAAGCCGCCAAACTCCGACAGACAGCAGCTGTGATTGCGGCTGTGGGGCGCGAGATTTCAAGAGAGGTTGGTCAGGGGATGCGTGTTAGGTTTTGACGGTTTTTCAATTCGTGGGCCCATGCACACAAAGGTCGACGATGGTTGGCCTATAAACATGAACGAGCGCAGCATAAACCTCCATTTCTTCTCTTGTGGTGAGTTGGGTAAGTAGGTTGACCTCACGGGCCCGGTCAGATAAATCAACGATTGACTGCGTTAAGCTTGGCTTCGAGCCTTTGCCGACAATTGAGATGGGTATAAGCTTAACGAGCGTTTCTGATTTTCACTTCACTGTCGTAATCTGCGCTCTCTCCGGGCGCGCTTCTCTGTCATGTGTCGCTCGTTGCGCTTAAACTTGTTCTATCGCCCCCTAGTCCGAAATGAAAAGAGAACGTGGTCCGACCCCCGAAGAATTTGAGAAACTGCTTGGCTGGATTGATCCCGACCGCGAGGCGGCGGGTCATAAACTTCAGTTAATCCTGTCGAGGATCACGAAGAGTTTTATCTCGCGCGGCTGTATCGACGCGGAAACTCTGACGGATGAGGTTAGCAATCGAGTGGCCGTCAGAATTGATAAAGTAATACAAACGTACCGGGATCCGCTTCAGTGTCTGCTCGGTTTTGTAGACAATGTCCACCGGGAATCTCTCCGCGAACAACACGAACAGGCCCATGCTCAGGCGCCGCCGCTTCCTCGACCCTCGGAAGTGCTTGAAAGTGAAGCCGAATGCTTGACCGAATGCATGGGAACTTTGCCGGCAAGGGACCGCGATCTCTTTTCGCGCTACTTTGGTATAGACAAGAATACTAAGATCCCAGTTCGAAAAAAGCTGGCCGAGGAGCTCGATTTGACCGCAAACGCTCTAAGAATTCAGGCTCATCGGTTGCGTAAAAAACTGCTTGATTGCTTGCAAATTTGCCTTGAGCCAACCTGACTCCGAAACAATCATGGATTTTGCGTCATATTAGCTAGCAGGTCACCTCAGGATTGAGGTATTCAACCATGGTGCGGAACAAACGAGAGCAGAGTTCAGTTAGGCGTTATCTGCTCAACCAACTCACTGATGCTGATCAAAGAGCGGTTGAGAGTGAACTGCTTACCGATCAAACCTTTTCGGAGGAGTTGGAGATTGTCGAGGATGAACTAATTGATGAGTACCTTAACGGGGAACTTTCTCGCGAGGAGAGGAAGAGGTTTGAGAAGTTTTTTCTGGCTCACGAGACGCGAAAGCGCAAACTGCGAGCCGGGGAAACACTAAAGCGACATTTCGACAGGGTCTCGCCGTCACCGTCCGCGTCCAGCAAATTTGGCTCTTTAGGAAAGTGGTTCAATCCGTTCTCACTCTCACCTTCAGTTGCGGTAGCGTTAGCAATCTTGATCGTGGCAGTTGTCGGCGCAGTGACTTGGCGCGCGCTTTTTTACCAGTCCGATCTCCAAAAGGGTTTAATTGCGCTGAACGAATCCTATCGCCAGGGACGTCCAGTAGAAGCAAGAATCTCAAATTTCGCTTATGCACCCTTCAGTCCCACCCGTGGCGAACCCAGTAAAGTGAACACTCTCGAACAAAGTCGCGCTGAACGATTATTGTCAGAAGCCTTTTCAGAGAAGCCCGACGCAGATGCAGATCATGCCCTGGGCCAGATGTACCTCTTGCGACGACAGTTCGACAAAGCGATCGAGCATTTCGAACAGGCGAAACGAGCGGGCGCGAACAACGCCAGCATCTACGCCGATCTCGCCGCTGCCTATATGGAGAAGGGCAAGCTCGATACTAGCTTGGGCCCGAATCAGCCTACTTTCCGGCTTAGCCTCGAGAATCTGAACCGTGCACTTGAACTAAAGCCTGATCTTCGTGAGGCACTCTTTAATCGCGCGTTGGTCCACCAGTATCAGGGGCTGAATGATCAGGCTGAATCTGATTGGCGAACTTACTTGGAACGAGATTCGAACTCTGCATGGGCCACGGAGGCGCGCGACAATTTGCGATTGCTTGAAGGGCGTAGATCGGTAAGATAAACGGTCTTGTTGTTGAATGCCGTTATGAATTAGCCTTGTGTGGATCTTCTGTGGCTTTGCCTCAAAGGTCATGCATCTGACTTCGAAGAGGCCGATAGCATCCGCTGTAGCGGGATATTACCGACCTCCTCCAGCGTTAATGACTTTTTAGCAAAGCCGTGCCTGAGAAACCGTTAACCGAGAGGCTCTTCCCCTCCAACCAAGATGCCACCACATTTGAACGGATTAGGAGTAAACTTTTTCGCTTCAAGGCAACGATCGCGTGGTGGCTCGATGATTGGATTCTCATGCCGTTTGAGATCATACCTGTCGTTCTCCTGGACTCCCTTAAACAAACGGTCGTAATACAAGTGGAAATGACCCTCCATAATGGGTGTGCCCTCTGGCGGCGTGTTAAAGATGGAAATCTGATAGGACACTTCATCAGTTCGTTGAAGGCGAAAGATCTCAACCTTTTCTCCTTGCTGATTTAAAAAATTCAGCACGGGTTCTTGACCCTCTGACGTGTCGATCTTCAGGCCGATGCCGCCTGCGATGAAGCCAAAGTCTCGCGGATCATGTTGACCTTGGATCGTGTCAACGGAGTCCGTTTTACAACTCGTAAAGAGCGTTCCCTGCTTCAGACGGATTACAGGTTGAAGTGCGTTTGGTGTTCTTGTAAGTGGCTGGTTATGGAACTCATCATTCTCCAAATTGATGATCCAACCAAGATCTCTGTCATTTTCGCGCCTTGGGTCTTTTCTGTCGCCTGGTTTGTCACGCCTTGCCTCAATACCTAAGCGTGAACTCCCCTCAACTTCCAGTTGCCAGCGGACGTTTCCATTTTGAATGTGCTGTTCGAGGTCGTCTTGAGGTATCTGCCATGGTTCTCGCCCATCTGGGGATATCTCGATCTGCAAAAAATGAGGTTCATGCGCATCTCGTGCTCTCAAAATACCGACTTCGTACTCTTCGGTAGCCGGATCGCGACGGAATACAAGTAGTCCTGTGAATGTGATATTTACTGATGTTGGCATTTCGAAACTCCTTTATCCGAATCTCTGTCTCTCATCTGGAAATGATCGGCTGGGCCGGTTTATTTCGCGCTATTTTTTGAAAGTTCTTAACTGAAGAGTGTTCGGAACCTCCGAGAACTGAAAACGCTGACCAATAATAGGGATGACGGAAACGATTCTCCGGTGAGCTGAGGAGCGCTAACTGAGCTCGCCTCAATGCTTCTGCCGTGGAAAGACCTTGTTTACGAAGCCTATGAAAGTTGAACATCAGTTCTGACGTTGCTTGTGAGTCGACCGGCCACAGGCTGGAAACAACTACTGGCACGCCCGACACGAGGAAGGCGCGTGCCAGACTCAGAGTGCCTTCGCCCGCGTAATAGCGACCAGAACCGGTTTGACAAGCACTTAACACCACCAAACGAGTTTTTCTCAGCTTCAACTGATAAATCTCCCGGGCTTCGAGATCATCGTCGCCACTCTTTGTTTTCGTCTTTGCCAGGGCCAGCCTGGAATGCATCTCGTCCTGTTCTTCCTCAATCGCGTGGACAGCAAAATGCACTACATCCGCGTCGATCAGTTCAGATAGAACTGTTTGCTTGGTCGCGTCTGCTCCGATCAGTTTGTTTCCACGCTGGTAAAACTCCCATATCTGTTGCACCTCGCGCTCGGCGTCCTTGAGAGTCGGAAGCAACGGGTATCGATTGTCTTCCAGGCGTGGATTACCAACGGCGAGGATTCTTTCGGGTCGTAGCGAATCAATTGTTTTCGCTTCAGTCGAGACAATTGCCAGGACCGTAGCACTGGGTGCATACGAAATGGAATAGTCTTCAACCAGCAATCTGCCGGAAGCTGAGGTGATGAGAGAATTGAAGGGAAGCGCATTCAGAATCTTATCTGGAACGATGTTCAGTTGCTTTTCTTTATCGAGCCATGGTTCGACTGGTCGAATCAGCAAATCGAACAACTCCTTAGCCTGCTTGCCAATATCGTCCAGGCTGGAATTGCGATCCGATACCGACTGGAGGTAGTGGCGGACACGAGTTTCGAGCTCGCCGCGACTGATTCTCGCCACGCCGACTTCGGTGATATCCCGATCGATAATCCAGATCAGCGTCTGGTCTTCAAGCACTGTGTACTCGAGGATTTGATTTGCAGACGGCAGTTGCTGCTTGATCGCCTCCAACGATAAGGGTGTGAATACCTTCGCGTGACGCACACTGGCAGGGTCAATGTTCCGGCCCTGTATATGGTCTAGGAGAGATCTGGCTCGAGATGCTTCCGAGTATCGGAATGCTTCGAGGCCATCGGGCAATTTTTGAAAGACGTAACCGATCGCCAGATCGTAGACGCTTTGCTCGACGTCGAAAAACTTGTTCCGGTTGTCGTCTTCAAGGATCGTGGATCGATTGTCCTCCATCAGCGCAACCGTCTGTTGTAGTTCCGCCTGTATCAGCGCGTCGTTCTTCTCTTTGAGATAACAGATCAGACGTCCTTTGTGTGGCTGGAAAACGTGCGTACGGTACTTGAGCCGATCGTAAATCTCGATTGATTGACTGTAGTTCTTAAGTGCATTTTCACAGTCGTTAGCTTCCCGATAAAGGTGGCCCAGTTGCAAGGACACGTAGGCCAGCATGGCGGTTCTGTCTTCGGATTCCAGAGCATGTTTTGCAGCGATCTCATAGGCGAATCTGGCGCTCTTCAGGGCCTCAGTAAAATTTCCCAGTTTCGCATACATCAGTCCAAGATGTGCGTACGACAAACAGATCATCGATGTGTCGCTGGAAGCCAGAGCCCGACGCAAAGCTTCCTGCTGGTACTCGATTGCAGCGTCATACAGACCGGCCGAATAGAATGCCATTGCTACGATGCCGTAGTGTCGCCACACCTTGATCAGGTTGAGCGCGCAACACCCCAATAAGCGCTGGCTGCGAACAACGGAATTAAACGACTGCCTGGGGTTATTGATAACTCTGAAATATTCTGTGAGTAAGTCGAGAGCGTTAAACTCTCCGATCTTATCCCCTACTTGTTCTGCGAGTGCGAGTGAATTTAGTGAATACTCAATAGATTTCGAATATTCCTTCAAATTATACTTTGCACTCGAGATCGCGTGGGTTGCCCTCATCACTAGCCAACGATAGTTGAGTGTCGAGCAGTGGTCGGCCAGTTCAGTCAGTTGGGCCATACTTCGCTTGCTGTCGAGATTTTCAAGCAGACAGTATGCAATCCAAAATTTTGCGTGATTGACCTCAACACGATCTCCCGCCGCTTCGAAAGCCTTTTCCGCCATCTCAAAAATTTCCAGCATGTCTTTCGTTTTGGCAGACCCTCCGTATGCTTGGTACCCAGTTTTCATCAGGCCGCGGGCCCTAACTAATGTCACTTTCTGTTTTAGTGTTAGTGACTGACACAAGCTTGCCAGATCTCGAGTGTAATATTCCTGACCTCGCGTAGCTTCCAGATCGCCAACGTAAGTGAGAGCATCAATCAGGTGTTTTTCATCGTCTTTTCTGTTGTTAATCGATGCATTGAGGTACTGGTCCAACAACTGCTGCGAGATACTGGTGCCTGAGAGATCATCGCGCGTGACGCTTATCAACTGCCACGCTTTGTCGTCAGCGCGAGATTTGTAGGCAGTCAGGAAATCTGTGAGTACTTGATCGTTTGTTTGAGAAGAGTTCTCACGTAGTTGCTGCAGCAGCTTGAGATGCTCGCGTGCTTCCCCGGACCAGGGTGAGCTTGAGTCGGTATCTAAATAATGCTGCCATTCCTGCGCAGCTTGATGAGGAAGGAGCAGGTACTCAAAACACAAAGCGCGATTAAAGATGCCCGCCGGCAGATTGCTGTCATGGGCCAGGGCCTGATTGATATATGTCAAACTTTTGCCCAGCGCTGCGAGACCGCTTCCGGCATTTGGGTTACCGGTCTTTTCTTTATCCAAATCGCTCTTGCCTTTCTCAAGCCATGCCGCGCCCAGGTCGTTGAGAAGATTCGGGTTTGTTGAAGTAGTCTTGACCGTTTCCTCGAGTTCTCGAATCGCGCTATCGAAGTCTTTCTGGGTGATGTAAAACTGACCAAGTGCATGAAGCACCTCCGGTGTCGGTCGCTTGACTCTGGCGTCAAGCAGAATCAATTCCGCTCGGCGTTGCTCAGCCTCTACAATCTGGCTGGTGGGACCGCGTTGCGTGGAGAGTCGAGCGTAGCTAAGAGCTGAGATGCGCGACTCTACAGGTCGAACTTTGCTGTAAGCGGCATTGAGCGCAGCCAATCCTTTAGCTACTTCGGATGGTGCGAAGAACAATTTCCAAATACCCGTGCTCAGGCCGGCAAGGAAGAGAACGATAGTGAGTAATAGGAGATGTGAAGACAGAATTGATGTTAATACATGCTTTCTTGACGTGATGGTAGTATCGGGTTTGAAGGCCATCGGAAACACAAATAGCGATTAATCAGTTAGTTCGAAGTTCCGTCTTTGGTACTCCTTTCCTGCACAGCAGGCATTACAGCTCTCCATTCAAAATCGGAGGAGTAATGGAAAAGGTGCCCTAGTTGGAAATAACTAACGCAGAAAGTAACTTGGGAACGAGGCTGCTTGAAACTATCTCAGGTGCTGGTTATATGCAAGGTTTGGGGCACCCAATTTTGGCTCCCCATATCGGATGGACATCGTGAATAGAATTGTAGTCCTGTGACTAACCTTTCGCGATTCATCTGAGACGACAGGTAGATATACAATCAGAGATCGGCAATCGAGAGTTTGCGCATCATTGTTTCGTTCTCAAAGTCGCGGCTTCCCCATGGTCATAGCCGGCAGATTCTTTGGTGCATCCGTATAGCAACCTAAGGTCTGCCATTTAGGCCTTCGTTATGCGTATTAACTTGGTTATTGCATTAATAAAGTGGTAGTCGCCGGAGGTTTGTACGATGAAAGGCTGGTCAATCGACAGACTCTGCGTCGTACTCGGCGTACCCGCAACTATCTCGGCCGTGATTTTTGCTGCGGCGGCATTGACCTAACGCTATTGCGCACGATCAAGACTTATTTACCGGCGTTTCAGCCGTTAAAACTTACATCCGACTTGGTCCCAGACATGAAACTCGCCATCAGTAACAGTGTCGCGAAACTACTACCTGATGACTATGGCGCTCTTAATTAGGAGGCGTGGTCGTCCGGTGTTCGGATCAGATTCAACCCGCGCTACCACGCGAACGTTCTCGTTCAGCACATCTCCAACGGCTGCCTTGTAGGGCTCTTTATCCGTCTTCACAACTTCGAGCGGTAAGCGGATACTTACCGGAATCGAACCACTCGAATCCGAAAACTGAAAATCGCGCCCCTTTCGCAGTTGAAGGTTTGCGCCTTTGTTTTCAAGCGTGCCGACGACCTGCACTTCTCTGTCCATAAAACGTTGGGGGTTCGCGAGTATCTCTGAGACTGAGGTCGTTTGTCGATTCTGTTGAGGAGGCGGAGAAGCGTTTGCGGCAGCAGTGGTTACTGGAACGGCAGGGTTAGGCGCTGGTTGCACCACTGTTACATCGCCAGGACAAATGTTTGAACCAACAAGGACATGTGTCAGCGCTGTATCACCCGGCGCAACTATTTCACATATCGCTGATGTAGCGAAGTTCCTTGGATTTGTCGCGGAGTCAAACTTTCGCGTGCCGCTCTCGCCTGGAAAAAGATCACCAGGTCCACCGCGGAACGTTCCAGTATGTAACCTTCTCAGACCATCGGCTTCAATTAGGTCCACGCCATAATTGGCCGGATCAAAGTTCACCCTGTTTGATGGCAGACCTGCGTTTACCGTAGTTTGATTCACGAGCCAGATTTGCAGTCCAGCGACTGGAAGTTTTGAATTGGAAAGCTTTTTGCCAATATTGTCGATGAGATAATACTGCGTCGAAGAAATTCTTAGGCGATAGACATCGGGATGATCTTCATAGGTCGCAATCGAAGCTGGGGTGAGGTCGCCGGTAATATCTGTAGGCGTTATCCATCCTAATAGTTCCTTGGCCCATGGTGACATGTGAACCGGCTGATCCGGACTTTGACCGTCGCCACCCCATGAGCCACCACCCATCAGGCACCAGTTTCCTACTCCTTGGCCTCGGCCCGAAGTATCGTACAGATCTGGAAGCCCGAACGCATGACCGAACTCGTGCGCAAACACGCCTATCTCATTTGGTGTTGTCCCGCCGCAACCATATGCCGGCTGAATTGTGTAGTCGTCAATTCTTATGAAACCACCTTTAGCACTTGACGATTTTGTTACATAGTCGGAGCCAGTCCAATTGCTTAAGCTGGATCGATGTGACCAGATGTTAGTTCCGCGATCACACTCCGCACCGTTTTCGGCATGTGCGAAAGCAACGAAATCAACGTAGCCGTCGTCATCACCTGAATTCGGAATGCCGTCGGGACCATCATTGTCATACTGCGCCCAATCGATGTTTGGATTTAGGTCGAGTGCCTCCTTGATCAGATCACCCAAGTGAGCTGAAGGGCACAAGCCATTGCAGTGCTCTAAGCCGTGGTCACCAATGTAATCCTGCCCTTCGTAGAATGTATCTGGCCTCGGAAGCGCCTTCCAGTCGTAAACCGTTCCGCGGACGTTAAACAGACCATAGGACATTTCACGGTAGAGGGTTCCGATCGTTCTTCCGGGATGATTCGGATCTCCGTCGAATAATTTCTGTTGCAGCGTGGATAATGCGAACAGCGGATGACCGCTTTCGTCCGCTGCGGTATTGCTGAATTTTAGTAACAGTACTGGGATACTTCTGCTCCCAGAAACTACCGGCGAGCCCTGAACTGAAAGAGCCTCGAGCGCTGCCATGTTGCTAAGGATTTCAAATGCGCCGGGACTCTGCAATGCCGCTCGGTTTCTGAGGACGGTAGATAACCAGGGCATCAGGGCTCGCTTGTATGTGAATGCCTTTGGCCTCTGCTGTTGAACGCGAAGATAGGCGTCTGGCATTGGACCCCCATCTTTCGGCGGCGTGGTTCCCAAGAGGTGTGTATTCAGTGCAAGGATTAACACAAATGCAATCAATGTTTGCTTGAACATGATTTTGTCCTCCAGTCCCTTCACAAGCAGTAATTAGTCGTTGCTGTTTTTGCGCGACTCAGCAACTAATGAAGAAAAAGACAAAATCATTTCATGTCGGACTTTCTAATCTGTCTTGGGTGAAATGTTTTTGGCTGTTTCCTCATGTAGCTATGAAATCGGATTTAGATTCAAAGACGATGGTCGATTTGGGAGGCAGTCATGAGGATCAGATCGCTGCAAATGTTTGTTGTCGTCGTAATGTTCCAGGCATTCGGCGTTGGCCTTTACGCGCAGAAAAGGACGGAGGACCCTCCTTTAAACAAGATAAAGATTGGGACCTGCAACTCCGCTAATCTGACTACGTTGATCGAAAAAGAAAGGAAGCGAGGGTTGGTGATCGATGCGCGGCCCTTCGCGATAAATCAGTCAACCGGGAAACTGCTTTTCAACGGAGAGACGGGACGAGTGACAGTGGTCCACATGAACCCGTTCCTGTATCAGTACAACATCTCGGTCGGGCAACAGGAGCTCATTAGCTCGGCGGTCACCGATTTTCTCGACATCTTGCTGCCCCCTGGCCTGCGTATTGGCAAGGAGGCACAAGCTGCTGACAAGAATAATATGAAAGCGGCAGCAAGACTTGTTCAAACAGCGAGTAGTTCCGGACCCGTCGCCACTCGTCTTGGCAATTTCGATCCCACAAAGTGTCCCAACAACGATGTCTGCGAAGCTTTAACGACTATGAACGACGAGTTCATTGATATTGAGCACCTGCTTGCAAGCGCAAAGTTAGACACCACGATAGTCGCGCCCACCGAATATCCTGCATTTAAGCAGAATTTGATCACACTTCGAGAGGAGGAGTCAGATGCTTCCACCACTTGTACGAATGCGGGAACTCTGTATAGCGGGCTCAGCGCATGGAATGCTGATAATTACCTGCAAGGGCTCGACAAAGCGCGGAAGTACATCAAAGAAATTCATCTGCTCGCCAACGATCTTTCGGCTTTGGCAGACAGGTATCTCAAAGACAATGATCTTAAAATGAAGAACGTCGTGAGATGCGGCGGATTTGGTTGTGCCGGCGAGTTCAAGGCCTACGCTGAGGCCGTGAATGGGCTCCTTGATATTTACGATCACGAGTTGGACGATCTAATCGCGGTCGGCGAATTCATGAAAAAAATGCAAGACCTTACGGACCCGGCAAAAGCCAAAGAAGGTCTCTTCGCCCGTACCTTCGAGATCATCAAGAAGTATGAGTTGTCGGAAGCCACTGTCAGTATCGCACGCACAAAGATTGAAACGAAATCTGAATCGACAAAGCAAGAAACTGACGACGAGAACAATAATAATCAATCCAGGAACCACGCTCTATTGAGTCCTACCGCGAGTATTGGCGACCGCGGTCCAAAAGATGATCAGAAAGGCAGTGATGAAAAAGAAAAAGATGACAAAGGCTCGAAGAGCCAAAACGGAAACAGTCTTACTGCTGACATAAACGAATCTATCCAAATTGGTCGTCCGCGCTTTCTCCTATCGGGGGGATTAGTCTTTTCTCCACTACGACGCCAGACGTTCGACAGTGTAAAAGGTTTCGTGCGAGATGCGAATGGAAATCCGACTGGTGATGGTAGCAAGAATGTAGTTGGTTTTGGCGAGAATTCCCCGCGTCGACTGATGCCGATGGTAATGCTGAACACACGCCTCACCAACTTCGATCCGACGAGCGTCTATTTTTCTCTCGGTGTCACCGCAAAACATGATGACAATGTCGATGTCGAATATCTTCTCGGCCCATCAATTAGCTTGTTGAATGAACGCGCACTGTTTACGTTTGGCGGATACGTCGGTAAGGTCCAGAAGCTTGTGCCGGATCTGAAGATTGGCGATGAGATTCCAGACACCGTCGGCGATGCTAAGTTATTCACGAAGCGTTACTCATGGAAACCCGGGTTTTCGTTCACGTATGTGTTCTCCCAAAACCAGCGAAGTGGTGAGGGCAGCAGTACCGATGATGGCAACGGAGGCGGAGGCGACGTAAAAAACGAGATTCGCATCGGCGGCATCCCCTTCAACCTCGCGATGGGTTTAGCCTACACGTCGCTTGAAGAACGTACTTACGATGAGATCGTCGGCTATGCGCGCGATCGCGATGGAAATGTGACGAATGGCCAGAACCTGACTCGAATCGTCGGCCTCACGTCGAGCTCGGGATATCGATTAGCTCCTTTGGCCCTGCTACATACGCGGTTGTTCGATTTCGGCAATCGCAGCTTTTACTTCTCGACCGGCGTTACAGGTAAGAAAAGTGACGACAAGCTTGAGATTGAGTACCTGCTCGGAGGTACGGTAAACGCGTATCGCCGGAAAATCTTTGTGACCTTTGGCGCGTTTGCCGGAAAGCAAGCTGTCCTCGGTGGGGATTTCTTTCTCGGAGCAAAACTGGACAAGGACCAGAACGTGACCACTTCGACGCGTTATGTCTGGAAGCCTGGCTTTGCTATCAGTTATGACATTTCAAGAATTCTGCGACGAGGCTCCCAGTAGCCGTTACGATCATTGCGGCTTGAGAAACGTAAATCCACAGCGAGTTCCAGTCAGGCGGCTACACTTTTGTATTTGTATTCCGGAAGCTATGACATTGCGCGGCGGATCCATCAAAACTTTTCGGGGTAGCTTCGAGCGATTTGGACGGCCGATTGCATGTGCGACTCGAATGCTTAACTTTGACTAAAGTTCTTCGACAAAGCCACATCTCGAAGGCGCGTCTTGACTGAAAGAGGCACAGCTACAGGATTGCTGTGTCGCAGCACCGACAGATTACGAAGCCGCTGAAAAGGCTATCTTCCAAATTCTTAAACCTGAGCAATTGAGATGTTACTTGGGCAGCCACAGCCATTCATTGTGTCCAACACGTTTCTGGCGGACACGCTCAGAAAAAAGTTTACGAATGAGCCAGTTGACGATCAGCAACTGAAATCTATTGCAGGTCGCAGTTTCAATCTTTCTGATCTGAAAGGCAAAGTTGTGCTGATCGACTTTTGGGCAACCTGGTGTGGTCCCTGTGTCGCGGAGATGCCTTTTTTGGAGAAACTGTACGAGAAGTACAAGGAGAAAAGCCTGGAGATTCTCGCAGTCTCTATAGATGAGGACTCCCGTAAAGTACGCCCGTTTGCGACAGAGAACGATCTCAACTTTCCGGTCGTACACTCTGTGGCCCTTGCTAAACACTTTAATGCGCCCACTATCCCTACCAGCCTGTTTATCGACAAGCATGGCAACCTTCGTTATCGGAAGGTCGGATTCGCAGAGGGAGATGAGCGCGAAATCGAGGTGGTAATAATGGAACTATTGAAATAGCTCGGGGAGGTCGACTGCCTTTCGCGTCGAGCTTCTAACGTATTAAGAATTAGTGT
>Ga0137359_10002741_pt1 | contig 14127 bp, 10 predicted proteins | sample Mad1_40_16metaG_FD_108281 | JGI IMG/M metagenome (GOLD analysis project Ga0137359, IMG submission 108281) | Vadose zone soil microbial communities from Angelo Coast Range Reserve, California, USA - Mad1_40_16 metaG | ecosystem: Environmental > Terrestrial > Soil > Vadose zone | place: USA... | reverse complement strand
GGAAGCACTCTCGGCCTCGTCCTTTCCGGCGGCGGCGCCCGCGGCGTCTTCCAGGTCGGCGTCTACGAGGAGCTGCTGAACGACCCGCGCTTCGCCGGACGGCCGATGGTGCTCTCCGGCACGTCCGCCGGCGCGATCAACGCGGCGCTCATCGCCGCCGGCAAGACGCCGCGCGAGATGATGGACTTCTGGAACGTGATCGCCGACAACCCGCCAGCGGTCGCGAGCAATCGGTTCTTCCGCACCGCCGTCCGCACCCTTGCCAGGCTGACGCTCCGCGAGTCGCTCGCGTGGATGCGCCCGGGACGGCGCTGGCAGGCGCTGCTGCAGCGCGCGCGCAATCACGTGCCGCCGCGCCCGGGCAGCATGTTGGCGCTCGCCGTCGAGTTCCTCCTCAGCACGCGGTTCGAGCTGATCAGCCAGTTTCTCGAAGGCATCGAGGAGCCGTTCCTCGCCGACACGGCACCGCTGCGTCGTCTCCTCGTTGAGACCTTCCGCGGCGATCATGTGGTGAGCGTCGGCGCGCACCTGGCGATCAGCACCGTCGACGCGCATACCGGTCGGGTCGTCCGCTTCACGACCCGCGAGACCCCACTCACGCTGCCGCCCGACTACACGATCGTCGACGCGATCACCATCGACATGGTGTTGGCGAGCGCCAGCATCCCGCTCCTCTTTCCGCCGGTCACGATCGGCTCGCACCTGCTCTGGGACGGCGGTCTCCTCGTCAACACGCCGCTCGCGCCGGTCGTCGCCCTCGGCGCCGACGAGATCGTAACCGTGCTCGTCACCGAGCCGCCCGACCCGACGGCGCGCCGGTTCGCGAACTTCGGCCGAGCCGTCGAGCGCACCGTCGATAGCTTCCTCGAGAACGCCTACAACGTCGACCGCAAGCTGCTCCTCGAGCGCAATCGTCTCTCGCGCCTCGAAGACCGGCATCACTATCGCGACGTCACGCTGTACGAGCCCGTACGACCCGCACGCGAGTGTTTCAACTCCGGCTCGTACCTCTACTTCGAGCGCAGCACGATTGCCGCCGCCTACGAGGCGGGCCGCCGCGCCGCGCACGCCTGGCTCGCCGCCGGTCCGCGCATCGACGACCTCGACGACGCGCGCGCCGGGGCCGCCGCGTAACGCGCGATCCGGTCGCTACGAGCGCGGCGGACGCGCGTGACCGCGGCGCCGCGACGCGACGCCGCGGTGCATCGACGTCGGGCCGCGTGCGCCGGCGAGCTTGCGCGCGACCACGACCTTCGACACGAAGTGCGGCTCGACGGACTCGACGCGCAGCCCGGCGTCGGCGGCCGCGGCCGCCAAGTCGTCGCGGACGTAGTCGCGGTAGAACGGCTCGTGGAACTCGGCGGCGAAGCGGCCGAGGAAAAAGGCCAGCTCGCCGCTCTCGCCCAGCTGCGCGGAATCCACGATGACGAGTAACCCGCCCGGGCGCAGCACGCGGTGCATCTCGGCGAGCACCGCGCGGCGAGCCGGACGCGGGAGCTCGTGGAAGAGAAAGACGCTGGTCACCACGTCGAAGTAGCCGGAACGGAACGGCAGCCGCTCGGCGTTGTCGGCGACGAGCGACACGTCGGCGACGTCGGCGAGCACGCGGCGCGCGACCTGCAGGTAATACGGGCTCAGGTCGAGACCGTATAGGCGCAGCCGCGGGTGGGCGCGCGCGATCTGCGCCAACGTGCGGCCGGTGCCGCAGGCGACGTCGAGGAGGCGCACGTCGGACCGCGCGCCGTCGCCGACGACGCGCGATACCGGCGGGATCACCTGCCGCCGCATGACGTCGGCGGTCCCCGCGAACAGCAGCTCGACGGTGAGGTCGTAGAGCTCGGCGGAGCGGCAGCTCAGATAGCCGTCACTCTGCCAGTGGAAGTTGCGCCGGAAGTACGGCGGGTAACGCCCGAGGTCGACGTCGCCCGGCAGATCGTCGTGGTCGCGGGCACGCACGCGGCGCAGGACACCCGGGAGATCGACCAGAAACGTCGGTAGCGTGCGCGCGTAGCGCGCGAACGGGATCTGGTAGAGTAACGATCGCGGGTAGAGGCCCGCGTCGACGTTGGCGAGATCACGTGCCAGCAGCGCTTCGTAGCGTTCGCGCAACGCCACGACCGCTGCCGGATCGGGCGACTCGCCGCCCACGAGCGCGCTCGCGACCGCACGCGTCGTCGCCAGCGGTACGCGGATGGCCGTCTGCTGCGCGCGGTACGCGACGTGATCGATGCGCCGTCGCACCTCGGCCGCGACCTGCGCAACGCCGGCGTGGAGCGCGGTCCACAGCGACGCATCCGCGTCGGGCATCGCCGTTGCGGCGGCGCGCGTGCTCGGGTTCCGCTGCATCGTCCGATCAGGTTAGCGAATCCGGAGGGCGAGACAAAGAATGGTTTTCACTCCGGCGCGGACCCCGGTCACCCGTATGGCTCCCTTATTATTCGGCGTCCAGTCACGTCTCGTCGCCCTTGGAGGCGTCCATGGGCTCGGCTACGGTCTCTGGTTGGAGGACGATCCATGCCGGAAGCGGTTCTCGTCGTCGAAGACGATCCCGATGTGCGCGAGGTCATGATCGCGGTCGTCGAGAACGAGGGGCATACGGCCGTACCCGCCGAGAACGGCGCCGAAGCGCTCCAGCTGCTGCGCAACGGCTTGAACCCGTGCGTGATCCTATTGGACTTGATGATGCCGGTGAAGAACGGCTGGGAGTTTCGCGCCGAGCAGAACGCCGACCCTCACCTCGCCGCGATCCCGACCATCATCGTCTCGGCTGCCGGCAAAGAGGCGATGCGCGAGCTCAATGCCGATGGCACGGTGCCGAAGCCGATCGACCTCGACAAGCTGACGAAGCTGCTGAAGACCCACTGCATCCACAACCACCGCTTCGCCTGAGTCTCAGCGCCGCGCTTCCGGACAGGTGACCGCGATCGCGCTGCGCAACGCGGCGAGATCGAGGGGCTTCACCAAGATCGCCTCGGCGTCGCACTCCGCTGCGGAGAGACGCTCGTTCCCCGAGATCACGATCACGGGCACCGTCGCCAGCACGGGCTCGCGACGCCGCTCGCGCTGAAACGTCGCGCCGTTCACGCCCGGCATGTTCATGTCGAGGAGAATCACGCAGGGCGCGAACCCGCTGCGGAGCGTCTCGAGCGCCGCCTCGCCGTCGTCGGCGGCGGCGACTAGGACCCCCTCGAGCCGCAGGTACTCCTTCAGGGCCTCGCGCGACCCGAGGTCGTCCTCGACGAGGAGCACGCTGTGACGGTGCGACGCCGACCGCCCGGCGGCATGCGCGCGCACGTTGCGTCTGCGCGGAGAATGCTTGCTCGGCAGCGTCGTGTTCATACGTCGCTTTCGCCGCCCTCACGGTAGCTGCACGCGCGCCATAGGCAAGCGCCTCGGGGTACTCAGTCGGCGCGCGACGCACGCGCGTGGCGGCGCTTGCGCTCCCGGTGCCGCGGGGTCAGAAGGACGGGCATGGCGGCCATCCACCACTACGAGGTCGAGACCCATTGGCGAAAGCCGGACGCGTCGACGAATCCGATGAACCATCAGCTCGAGCTCGCGGGACGGCGCGCGATCGACGCGTCGGGAGCGCCGCAGTTCAAAGGTGATGCGTCGAAAGTGAACCCGGAGGAGCTCTTCGTCGCCGCGCTCGTCTCGTGCCAGATGCTCTCGTACCTCGCGCTGGCCGGACGCGCGGGCGTGGACGTCCTCGCCTACGACGATCATGGCGCGGGGACGATGACGATCGCCGACAAGCGGATGCGCATCACCGAGGTGCGGCTGCGGCCGCGAATCACGATCGCGGCGGGCGGCGACGAGGCGAAGGCGCGATCGCTCGTCGAGGCGGCGCACGAGGCGTGCTTCATCGCCAACTCGGTCGCGTGCGCCGTCAGCGTCGAACCGGAGATCATCGTCGGCTGAGCCGACGCGATTCGCGGGTCGCATCCCGTGCCGGACCTGCCGAAGACGAGCCGCGCGATCGTCCAAGAGGGACCGCGGCGTCTCGTGCTGCGCGAGCTGCCGCTCCCCGCAATCGACGCCGAGAGCGCGCTCGTGCGGATCGAGGCGTGCGGCATCTGTGGCAGCGACGCCGAGCAGTACGCCGGCATCCTGCCGGTGCCCTTCCCCGTCGTCCCCGGACACGAGCCGCTCGGCACGATCGCGGCGATCGGCGACCGCGCCGCGCAGCGCTGGGGTGTCGACGTCGGCGACCGGGTCGCGGTCGAGGCGCCGATCCCGTGCGGCCGCTGCCGTGTGTGTCGCGCCGGGCGCTACACGATGTGTCGCGCGCGGGGCGGATTCTTCGCCCACGGCTATGTGCCGCTGCAGCATCCGCCCGGACTCTGGGGCGGCTACGCCGACTATCTCTACCTCGATCCGTGCTCGATCGTGCACCGGGTGCGCGCCGATCTACCGTCGGCGATCGCGGTCATGTTCAATCCGCTCGGCGCCGGTTTTCGCTGGGCCGTCGAGCTGCCGAGCACGGGACCGGGCGACACCGTGCTCGTCCTCGGCCCCGGCCAGCGCGGTCTCGCGTCCGTGATCGCGGCGCGCGCCGCCGGCGCCGAGACGATCATCGTCACCGGTCTCACGCGCGATGCACCGAAGCTCGCGCTCGCACGCCGTTTCGGCGCCGATCACGTCATCGACATCGAGCAGGAGGACGCGCGCAAACGGGTCAAGGAGCTCACCGACGGCCGCGGCGCCGACGTCGTCATCGAGGTCAGCGCCAACTCGCCCGAGCCCGTCGCCGAGGCGCTGCACCACGTCGCCGTCGGCGGCCGCATCGTCCTCGCCGGCGTGAAGGGATTCAAGCCGGTCCCCGACTTCGTGAGCGACCTGCTGGTCGTCAAGGAAGCGCACATGCTCGGCGCCTTCGGCGTCACGAGCCCGGCGTACGAGGCGGCGATTCGCCTCATCGAGTCCGGTCGCGTGCCGCTTGCCGAGATGCACACGCACGACTTCGCCCTCGAGGACGCCGAGCGCGCGATTCAGACGCTCGCCGGCGAGATCCCGGGCGAGGTCAGCATCCACTCCTGTCTGTTCCCGACGCTCTGAGCGCGCCCCGCCTCGCGCGACGTCCGCCCCCCAGCTCTTCGTCGTGACGGCCGTCCCCATGAACGCACTGCGGCTTGAGTACCGGCCCGCGACCCGCTACGCGTGCGACATGTCGGCGCGAGTGCCGGTGCTGTGGCAGTTTCGGCAATCGCACTACAACGAGAAGGCGCGCTGGGCGCTCGACTGGAAGGGCGTCCGCCACATCCGACGCTCGCTCCTGCCGGGGCTGCACATCGCGCGCGCGCTGTGGATGACGCGCCAGAAATCGGTGCCGGTGCTGGTGCTCGACGGCCGCGCGATCGCGGACTCCACACGCATCATCGCCGCCGTGGAAGCGCTGCGACCCGATCCCCCGCTCTATCCGGCGCCGCCAGTGGAGCGACGTCGCGCCCTCGAGCTCGAGGAGTTCTTCGACGAGGAGCTCGGACCGCACCTCCGCCGCAGTGTCTTTCACGACATTCTACCGCACACCGATTACGCGTCGGCGCTCGTCACGACCGGTTTCCCGCCGCTCGTTCGCACCGCCTATCGCGCCGCGTTTCCCGCGTTGCGCGTCGCGTTTCGCATGGACATGCGGATCTCCGACGAAGGCGCCGCGCTCGGCCGCGCGAAAGTGAGCACCGCGCTCGACCGCATCGAAGCCGAGCTGCAGCCCTCGGGCTACCTCGTCGGCGAGCAGTTCAGCGTCGCGGATCTGACGGCGGCGGCGCTGCTGTCGCCGCTCATCAGTCCGCCCGAATATCCGTATCCGCTCCCCGGACCGTGGCCCGAGCCGCTCGCAAGCTTTCGCGCGTCGCTGGCGGGCCATCGCGCATACGCCTGGGCGAGCGAGATGTACCGGCGACATCGCGGCACGTCGGCGGAGATCACGAGCTGAATCGCGTCGCGACCGCCGACGCGATCGCGCGTGGTGGACGCGACCTTGACTCATGACCGCGACGAGACGAAGGTTTCGTCGTGCAGTGCGTCGTCTGCAACGCGGAGTTGCTCGAAGGCAAGCGCTTTTGCGTCGCCTGCGGCACCGAAGCCGCGGCGCGGTGCCCGCAGTGCGGCGCCGCCGTACAGCTGACGTTCGGCTTCTGCCCCGATTGCGGCACGCGCCTCGCGCCCGCTGAGCCCGCGGCAGCGGCGCCGTCGCCGAAGGTCCCCGAAGAGCTGGCGCAGAAGCTCCGCGCCGCGTCGCCGCCGACGCTCGAGGAGCGCAAGCTCGTCACGGTCCTCTTCTGCGACCTCGTCGGCTCGACGGCGCTCGCCGAGCGCATGGACCCCGAGGAGTATCGCGATCTCCTCGAGCAATACATGGCGCTCGCGTTCCGCGAGATCTACGCCGTCGAGGGCATCGTCAACACGCTCGCCGGCGACGGCCTGATGGCGCTCTTCGGCGCCCCGATCGCCCACGAGGACGCTCCGCACCGCGCCGTGCGCGCCGCGCTCGCGATTCGCGACGCCCTCGCCGCCTTCAACGCGACCCCCGCCGCGCGCGGCCTCGAGCTGCAAGTGCGGATCGGGATTCACACCGGTCCGGTGATCGTCGGCACCGTCGGCAACGACCTCAAGATGGACTACACCGCGATCGGCGATACGACGAACCTCGCGGCGCGGCTCCAGGCGGCGGCGCGGCCCGGGACGATTCTCGTCAGCCATGCGACGCAGCGCCTGGTCCGCGACGCGTTCGTCGCCGAGCTCGCCGGCCCGTTCGAGGTGAAAGGCAAGCGCGAGCCGGTCGTCGCCTACGAGATCCGCGGCGCCACCGCCGTGACGTCGCCGATGGCGCTCGCCGAGGCGCGCGGGATGACGCCGTTCGTCGGGCGCGGCGCGGAGCTGACGCAGCTGACGAGCTCGTTCGAGCGCGCGCGGGAAGCGCTCGCGCAGGTGGTGGCGATCGTCGGCGACGCCGGCAGCGGGAAGTCGCGGCTCATCTACGAATTCAAGCAGCGCGTCGCGAACGAGCCGATCGCGTACTTCGAGGCGCGCTGCTCGGCGCTCAGCCAGAACATCCCCTTCGCGCCGATGATCGACATGCTGCGCCAGCACTTCGGCATCGTGAGTAGCGACCCGCTGCGCGAGATGTGCCACAAGGTCTACGCGGCGGTCGCGGCGCTCGAGGACGCTCCCGAGACCTTGCACCCGCATCTCTGCCGCATGCTCGGCATCCACGACGACGGGCCGGCGAACGTGGCGCCCGAGGAGCAGCGGCAGATGGCGTTCGAGTCGGTCGCCAAGCTCGTGGGGCTCACGAGCCAGCGCCGTCCGGTGGTCATGATCCTCGAGGACCTGCACTGGATGGACGACGCCTCGCGCCAGATGATCGCGCTCGCCGTGGCCAAAATGCACAGCACACCCGTGATGCTGGTCGTGAGCCACCGCCCGGAGTACCAGCCGGCGTGGCGGTCGTCGGCCGCGCTGACGCATCTCAACCTGCGCCCGCTGCTGGACGAGGACGTGAGCGCGATCGTGCGCAGCGTCGCCGGCGGCCGGCTGCCGACCGCGCTCGAGGAACGCATCCGCGCCACGGCGGAGGGCAACCCCTTCTTCGCCGAGGAGATCACCCGCACGCTGGTCGAGAACGGCTACCTCCTGCGCGGCGACGACCACATCCGCCTCACCCGCCCCGCCGACGACATCGGCATTCCCGACACGGTCCAGGAGCTGATCGGCGCGCGTCTCGACCGTCTCGGCCCCGAGGCGAAGCGCGTCGCCCAGGTCGCGGCGGTGCTCGGGCGCCAGTTCCGCAGCACGCAGCTCGCCGAGATCCTCGCCGGCGAGCGCGTCGACGTCGCGCGCGAGCTCGACCGTCTCGAGCGGCGCGGCATCGTGCACCGCAAGAACGTCCTCGCGCCCGACGAGTACCGTTTCGGCGAGAGCCTGGTCCAGGAAGTCGCGTACGAGGCCCTGCTCCTGAGGGAGCGACGCTCGCTGCACGAGCGCATCGGGACGCTGCTCGAGCGCGAGAGCGACGGCCGTGATCCGGCGCGGCTCGCGCTGCTCGCGCATCATTTCGCGCGCGGCGACGATCGACGCAAGGCGATCACGGCGCTCCTACAAGCGGCGCACGCGGCCGAGGCCCTGCCCTCCTATAGCGACGCCATCGCGTTCTACCGCCAGGCGTGGGAGCTTGCCGACGCCGCGTTCACCGAGAGCGGCGGCACGGACGACGAGCTGAAGCGCGCGCTCGTCGATGCGACGCTCGGCGTGCTGCGCATCAGCGTCCTCTACGGCCCGACGCACCACGACGAGGCGGAGCGCGCCGCGGAGCGCGGCCGGCCGCTCGCCGAGGAGATCGGCAACATCGACACGCTCGCGAGCTTCCATACCTTTCACGGCCTCGCGCTCATGGGCCGCGAGCGCGAGCACTTCGCGCGCGGCCTGGCGCTCGTCGAGGAGGGTCTCGCCATCGCGCAGCGCGCGCATCTCGATCTCGCCGCGACCAGCATCTCGCGCGGCCTCGCATGGAGCTATCTGCTCGACGGCCAGTTCGAGCTCGCACGCCGTACGATCGACTGGGTCGTGCAGGACCTCGAGGTGCGCGGACAGCGCGCGCTGCAAAGCGACGTCTACTTCGGCGCGCGCTGGGTGCGCGAGGGCGTGCTCTACGGCTGCGACGACATTCCGGCGGCCGAGGAGAGCGCGCGCGAAACCTGGGAGATGGCGCGCAAAGGGGGCAACCGCACGGCGCAGGCGGGCGCTGCGGCGACGATCGCGCAAGCCTGCTTCGAGCACACTGACTACGGCGAGGCCGTACGCTGGGCCGACCGCAGCCTCGAGATCTCGCAAGCGATCGGCAGCCTCGCGGGGATCCGCATCTCCGCCGCGGTCGCGCTTGCGGCGCGCCTCGAGCTCGGCGAGCTGGCCGACGCCGCCGCGTACGTCGACGCGATCGAGGAAGGCCTCGCCCAAGGCGGCAACCTGCCGCTCAATGGGCGGCTCGTGCTCGAGGCGCTCCTCGCGGTCGGCGAGGTGACGCGCGCGAAGCGCATCGCCGACATCGCCAACGGCCGTGGCGGCGGCCGCCTGCGCGAGGCGACCATCACGTCGTCCCTGGGCGACATCATGTTCCGCCTCGGGCCCGCGCACTGGATCGAGGCGGAACGCTGGTACACGCACGCGCTCGGCGTCGCCCAAGCGATCTCCTCGCGCTCGACCGAGGTCGCCGCCTTGCTCGGGCTCGCCGAGCTTGCGATCGCGCGCGGCGACCGCGAGACCGCGCGTCGCCAGATCGCCCTCGCGCTCGGGCACTGCCGCGCGCTCGGCCTCTGCCGCTCGCAGCGTCGCGCCGAGCGGCTCGCCGCCGACGCCGCGGAAGACGCGAAGCAGCTCGCCTGACCTGGACCGACCTTCGTTCTCCGCGCGACTCAATCGCGGTGACACGTCGTTCGGGGTCGCCGCGGCCGTCGGCGCCTTCTCGCCGCGCTCGGCGCGGCGAGGATCGCCTATCTGGTCGTGGTGCGGCCGTGACGGCGGCGCGCGGGGATCGCGAATGCCGCGCCCCGCGATCTGCGTCCGAATCATGTCATTGCGGCGAGCGCAAAAGTCCTGCATACAGGTAAGGCAGCAGCAACCACCGTGCCGCGCCCCAGAGGCCTCCGGCGCTCGTAAGCGCCGTGCTCGTTCCTGGGTCGTGACGTGCGCCTCCGCCGCGACGTCACGTTTCGGCAAGTGCCGCGTGCCGGTGTTTGCAATTTTGGGAAGACGTGGAGCGATAGAATGCCCGTCGTGCCAGAGGAGCATCCGCCGACGACCCCCGTCGTGCCGGAGGAGCACACACCGACGATCCCGGTGATGCCGGAGGACCAGGAGCCGGTGCAGATGCAAGACGCGCTACCGGAAGCGCGTCGCGGACGACGCCGGCGCGGCCGCCGTCGCGGCCGCCGTCATCTGATTCCCGGCGCCGCGCCGGCGACCGGTCGCATCGTCGCCGCTGCCCGCCGTCTCGGAATCGCGCGACTCCGTCCGGAGCAGGAACGCATCATCGCGGACGCCCTCGGCGGGCGGGACGTGCTCGGCGTCTTGCCGACCGGCTTCGGGAAATCGGCCTGCTACCAGGTGCCGTCGATGGTGCTCGCCAAGCCGACGGTGCTGGTGTCGCCGCTCCTCGCCCTCCTCCAAGATCAGCACGCCAAGCTCCTCGCGCGCGGTATCGCCAGCGTCCGTCTCGACGGCACCGTCCGCGGGCCGGCCCGGCGCGAGGCGCTCGCGCGCATCGCCGCGGGCGGGCCCGTGTTGGTCATGACGACCCCGGAGACACTCGGCTCGCCCGAGCTCGCCGAGGCGCTCGCCGGCAGCGGCCTCGCCCTCGCCGCCGTCGACGAGGCGCATTGCGTCTCCGAGTGGGGCCACGATTTCCGTCCGGCGTACCTGCGGATCGGCGAGCAGCTGAAGAAGCTCGGCAGCCCGCCGACGCTCGCGCTCACCGCGACCGCGACGACGAAAGTCCGCGAGGACATCGGCCGCTTTCTCGCGCTGCGCGAGCCCGACATCGTCGCGAGCTCGCCGCATCGCTCGAACCTCGCCTTCCAAGTGCTGTCGGCGACCGGCGACCAGCGCTCACGGGCGCTCGCCCGCTTCGCGTACCGCTTGCAGCGGCCCGGCATCATCTACTGCGCGACGACGCGCGAGGTCGACACCGTGTACGCCGGGCTGTGCGCGCTCGGCGTTCCGGCGCACCATTATCACGGCAAGATGACCGGCAAGGAGCGCACCGCGGAGCAGGAGCTCTACATGAAAGCCGGCCGCCGCACCGTCATGGTCGCGACGAGCGCGTTCGGCCTCGGCATCGACAAGCCCGACATTCGCTACATCATCCATCACCAAGCGCCGGCGTCACTCGAGCAGTACGTGCAGGAGGCCGGCCGCGCCGGGCGTGACGGCCGTCGCGCCGACTGCATCCTCCTCTACGACCCGGAAGACCGCAGCATCCACGAGGCGCTCTTGTCGAAGAGCCGCGTCCGCCCCGATCAGCTCTACAAGGTCGGGGCCGCGCTCGCGGCGTGGGCGGGCGAGGAGCGCGCGCCGTCGGTCGCCGCGCTGGCGCTCTCCGCGTCGCTCGGCCCGCGCGCGACGCAAGCGCTGCTCGCGATCCTCGAAGAGGTCGGACTCATCCGCCTGCAGGACGGCGACGTCGAGGTCCTCGTCCCGAGCGACAAGATCGAGGAGGAGGCGCGGAGCCTCTCCGGCCGTTTCGCGACGCAGCGGACACAGGACTCGCGCCGCCTCGATACCGTCGCCGAGTACACGAGCAGCCCGGAATGCCGCGCCGTCTTTCTCCGTAAGTACTTCGGCGAGGACGGCGGGGCACCTTGTCGGATCTGCGACGTCTGCCGCGGCGTCACCGCCCGCGCACCACAGGTCATCCAGCCGCTGCAGCGCCGCAGACGCATGCGCCTGCCGCGCGGCCTCGCGCGCGCCGCCGCCGCCCGTGCGCGCCAGCTACATCGCCGCGGCCGTCCGAGCGCGCCACCCAGCGCAGCAACGGCCTCCGTACCGACGACGCTCGCCGATGCGCCCCCGGACGCCGTCGACACACCGGTCGCGCCGTTGTCCGGCGCGCCGGTGCCACTCTCCGCCGCGGACGGAACCGCATTGGACGCGGGTGGCCCGGCGACGGCGGCGACGCAGCCGACGGCCGACGCCGCACCCGAGGCTCCGCGGCGCGGTCGGCGACGCCGCCGGCGGCGACGCCGACGTCGCGCCGCCGGCACCGCCGCCGCCGCGTCAGCGCCCTCTCAGCAGGAGTGAGCGCGGTCGCGCGGCAGCGCGCCGGAGCCCGTCAGCGCTCGCTGAATACGCTGTCGGCGATGCCCGTGTCGTACTCGATGTCGCTCAGGGTGATCGTCGTCGACGTCCGCTGCGGAATCGTCTCCATCTTGATCTCGGTCGCGGTCGGATAGCCTCCGATCTTCTTCACCCCGCCGAGCGTGCGCACCTTCCACAGCACGCCGCTGCGGTCGTAGTACTCGGTGCGCAGTGGCAGGTAATTCTTCCTGTCGATGCAACGATCGATGCGGCCGTACCACCAGCCGCGGCTCGGGATCGACTCGACGTGGTAACAGGCGGGATCTTTCGACTCTTTCAACCGGTGTTGCTGGTACTCGAGCTGCTGCAGCCCGAGATCCTCGTAGTTGAAGTCGGTGCCGAGAAAGCTCTCACCGCGGGTGTCGGCGTCGATTTGTCGCACCCGTCGCAGCGACGGCAGGTAGATTTGCGTCTTCGTCGCGCCATCGCCCGCGCGTTCGACGGCGACCTCGGTCCCGCGGAGGTCGATCGGGTCGTCGAAGACGATCCGGAATCGTGACGTCGGGCCGCTGCGACGATAGAGGTGCCCCGTCCACCTCACGACCTCGCCACGCTCGTTCGCGATCGAGAACACGGCCGTCGCTTTCATGTCCTTGCCGGGCTCCGTCGCGTTCCTTGTGCGCGTGAGCACCTCGCTGACATCGATGCCCTGCGCCGGTTGCGCCGCGAACATGACGAGGATCCCTGCCGCGAGCACGCCAATCCACCGCCGATGGTGCATCTGCATCATGCGCCCTCCTTTGCGGCGGGGATTCTCGTGCGAAGCACCGACGTGCGCAAGCGCTCCCGGTGCGGTCACTCGCGGCCGGTACGGATCCAGTGCACGCCGATCGCGGCGAGGAGCAGGCTTACGATCTTCGACGGCGCGCGAGCATCGTGGCGCGGCGGTTCAGCCGGGGATGGAGTGCGCCTCGGCCAGCCAGGCTGCGACCGACGCATCGGCGGGCATGCGCCAGTCGCCGCGCGGCGACAGCGACCCGCCCGAGCCGACCTTCGGCGAGTCCGGCACGCAATCGCGTTTGAACTGATTTGCGAAGAAGCGCTCGAGGAAGAGCACGAGGCGCTCGCGGATCGCCGCGAGCGGATAGCGGTCGCCGAACGCGTGCACGGCGAGGCGCGCGATGCGGCGCGGGCCGAAGCCGAAGCGCAAGAACCAGTAGAGGAAGAAGTCGTGCAGCTCGTACGGTCCGAGGGTGTCCTCGGTCGCCGCCGACACGCCGTTGTCGCCGAGCGGCAAGAGCTCCGGGCTGATCGGCGTCGCGAGCACGTCCTGCAGCGTCGCCGCCGTCGCCGCCTCGTCGGCGAACACGTAGCGCGCCGCCCAGGCGACCAGCGCCGACACGAGCGTCTTCGGCACGCCCGCGTTCACCGCGTAGTGCGACATGTGGTCGCCGCCGTACGTCGACCAGCCGAGCGCCAGCTCCGAGAGGTCGCCGGTGCCGAGATCGATGGCGCGGTTCTCGGAGGCGAACGAGAACAGCAGGAACTTCCGGCTCCACGCCTGGACGTTCTCGAACGTGAGATCGTGCCGCGCCGGCTCGTGGCCGATCGCCGCGAAGACGCTGCTCGCGAGCGCGCGCACGTCGGCCTCGCGGAAGCTCGCGCCGAGCGCACGCACCAGCGCGCAGGCGTTCGCGTATGTGCGCGACGACGTGCCGAAGCCCGGCATCGTGACGCCGAGGAGATGCGTCCGCGGTATCTCGAGCAGGTCGAGCGCATGCGCGGCGACCAGGAGCGCGAGCGTCGAGTCCTGCCCTCCCGAGACGCCGAGCACCATACGACGTCCCGCGTCCGGCAGCGCGACCAGCCGGCGCGCGAGCGACGTCGTCAAGATGTGGAACACCTCGGCGCAGCGCTGGTCGAGACGCGCCGGGTCGGCCGGGACGAACGGGTACGGCTCGACGCGGCGCTCGAGGCGGTGGAACACCTCCGCCCCGCGGCGCTCCGCCTGCCCCTCGACCGCGACGACGCGAAACGCCGTCGCATGGCGCGCGGCGTTCTGGCCGAACGACGTCTGGCGCATGCGGTCCTCGACCAGCACGCGCGGGTCGACGTCGGCGAGCGCGAGCGTCCCCGTCAGGCCGAAGCGCGTGGTCTCGGCGAGGATCTCGCCGCGTTCGGCGATTCTTCACTGTCCGTCCCAGGCGAGATCGGCGGTCGACTCGCCTAAGCCTGCGGCCCAGTACATCTGCGCCGCCAGGTTCTTCGCAGACCAGCTGCGCACCAGCTCGTCGCGGTAGTCGCTCTTCGCCACCGTGACGTTCGACGCCGAGAGGT
>Ga0137359_10002736_pt1 | contig 14135 bp, 10 predicted proteins | sample Mad1_40_16metaG_FD_108281 | JGI IMG/M metagenome (GOLD analysis project Ga0137359, IMG submission 108281) | Vadose zone soil microbial communities from Angelo Coast Range Reserve, California, USA - Mad1_40_16 metaG | ecosystem: Environmental > Terrestrial > Soil > Vadose zone | place: USA... | reverse complement strand
TAACAGCTTGCATGCGTAAGCTGCTCGTCATTCTCAATGCGATTATCAAACAGCAAGCGACCTGGCGCACTTTTACGTTGCTCAACGCTTGACTTTCAACACAGTTGCTCTGCGGTTGATTCCAGCACTGACTAAGAAAACCGCGGAGCGCGCCGAGGACGCAGAGAGACTGCCTTGCGGGCCACGCTAATACATCGCTACCGGTTTTTCTCCGAGGGGATGTTTTTTCCAAGGCCGGCTGGTGACGCGGCAAAAGAAACGCGCGTTAGTAGCGCTCACTTGCAGTTCTCCATACTGCACTGTTCCAGGATTCGGTCGAACGGAGGGGTTGATTACTACTACGAACAAGACCTCGCGCGGGCTGGGGCGCTCTGTTAACTGGCGTTTATCTTCAACTCGCCGTTCTCGACGTCGACATCAAATCTCTCCGCCTCTTTCCATCGCGTCGTAACCGGCAACTTTAGAATTTCGTCGATCGTTCGCTTGAGGAAACGCGCGCCGTATGTTGGGCTGAAGCCTTTCTCAACCAGGTACACAACGGCGGCATCGCTTACAACAAGCTCCTTGCCTTGCCGCTTCATCTGGCGCTTGATGATCCCGACATACAGGTCAGCGATCAGTTTTACTTCATCCTGTGTCAGTGGCGAGAAGACCACTATTTCATCTATACGGTTGCGAAACTCCGGCGAGAAACGCTCTTCCGCCGCCTTGATCACTTCTCTCTCGATCTGTTTGACGTCGGCCAGCGTCTTGGTCCCGAATCCGAGCGGCTTCATATACTTCTTGAAACTGTCCGACCCGAGATTCGAAGTCATGATGACGATCGCATCCGAGAGGTATACCTTCTTGCCGCGACCATCCGTAATCCAGCCTTCATCGAATGCCTGCAGGAACAGATTGAGAAGATATGACGACGCTTTTTCAACCTCGTCGAGTAGCAATACCGTGTAGGGATTGTCGCGAAGCCGCTCAGTTAATATGCCGCCTCTTTCGCTGCCTACGATTCCTCGCGGCATACCGATCAGCTTTTCGATCGCGATGGTCCCATCCTGATACTCTGACATGTCGATGCGGACCATCTTGTCGTCGTCGCCGAACATGAATTCGGCTACCGCTTTCGCCAACTCGGTCTTGCCAACGCCGGTCGGGCCAAGGAACAACAACACTCCATCGGGTTTATAGAAATTCTCTTTGAGCGGACCCTTGTTTAGCCGAAGTCGCTGCGCAACTGCTTTGACAGCTTCTTTTTGTCCGATGACCCGCGCCGACAGCGACGTCTCCATATGAAGAAAGCGGTCGTTGGTATCCCGGAAGATCATGTCGCGGGGAATGTGCGACTCCTGGCTGATCACGTCGATGATGTGTTCGGACCGAACCTCCGATAACTCGGGTTGGCTGATCTCGACTTTCACCGAAGCGGTATCGAGCCAGCCGATCACCTTATCCGGCAAATGTAAGTTGCGATCGTAACGCGGCGCCATCTCGAGGGCTGTCTCAATCGCTTCATCGGAAATCGTCACCGAGTAATTCCGTTCGAGTCGCGGCCGGACGCCGGCGATGATCTTGCGCGTATCTTCAACCGAAGGCTCGTCGACCTTAACGAGTCTGAACCTGCGCGCAAGCGCCTCGTCGTCCGAGATGTACTCCTTATATTCAGTCATCGTAGTGGCGCCGATGATTCGAATCTCGCCGCGAGCCAGCGCGGATTTGAACATGTTGGCTGCGTCGGAACTGGCTCCCAGAGCCGATCCTGCGCCAATAATCGTGTGGGCCTCATCGATAAACAGGATCAGGTTATCGCGCTCTTTGACTTCGCTGATGATGCCCTGAATGCGCTCTTCAAACATGCCTCGAAGCATCGTGCCCGCGACAATGCCCGACATCTGAAGCTGAACAATGTGCGAGCTGCGCAATCGCTGCGGGAGTATTTCCGGCTCGAGCTCGATCTTGCGCGCCAGGCCTTCGACAACCGCCGTCTTGCCGACGCCGGCTTCCCCGACGAGCATCGGCGAGTTCGCGCGCTCCCTATGGCACAATATTTCGATTATCTGTCTGATCTCTTCGTTTCTTCCGATCACGGGCGGGAGCTTATCCTGGCGAGCCAGCTTGTTGAGGCTGACGCCGAAGTGCTTGAGATAAGGCGGAAGCTCATAGCGCCGGCGGTACTTCTCTTCCTTCTCTTCGTGGCTGCGCACTCGCGTGGCGATCTTCTGCATCACCATTTCGCGGTCGGCGCCGAGCCGCCTCAGAAGCTCAACCGGATAGCTATGCGTGTCTCCGAATAGCGCGTAGAAGAGATCGGTCGCTTCGATGAGCCGGCGCCCTTGTTCTCGCGAATGCTTGAGCGCATTCGACAACAAAGTTCTCAACGGCTCGGAGATCTTCATTCCGCGTCCGAGGTAGTCGCGTTGATCGAGTTTGGTCTCGAGCGCCTGAATGACTACTTGCGGATCGAGGTTGAGGCTCTGCATCACTTCGTTGAAGAACGGCCGCTCAACTTCAGCAATTGAGATGAAAAGGTGTTCGGGCGCGAGCTGATTGTGGTCCCTGGCGCGCGCCTCTTCGTAGGCTTTGCGAATCAGCCGCCGGCCGCTCTCGGCTATCTTATCGGTGTAGATTTCCAGATCGATCATTCTTTACGGTTACCCGCTTCCAACTCTGGACCTTCACGCCGGCATGTGTGGTCTGCTGGTCCGCTGATCCACGCACGCAGTATATCAGAGAAAAAAAGGCTACTCAAGAATTGCGACTTTCGGGTCGTGTCCCATTCCTAATAGGACGCAAATTTTTATCGCCTGGTGGATTAGTCTGGCGCGTCGACTCACAGCCTCGCGAGGAGAACGGCAAATGAGGTTGGCTACAAGCGGGATCGCTGCTCCGAACGTCTGCGTGGAGTCACCAGGGCAACCTCGGATTCCGCTCGCTCGACGTTCCAGGCTTCGCGATTTGCAGTTGTGTTCGCGTAGATTCCTCGCCGCGAGCGCACCTGAAGCCCGGGTCGGGTCGGGTAGACGTTGATCGCGTGAAACTTCGTGTCATCACGCGCTCGCTCGGTCGAGTAGGCGAACAAATACTCGGTTCCGATCTCGGTGACGATCTGGGGGCTGAGCTTCGCAAACTCCTCGCGGGTGCCGGAATTCCAAACCGCGCCTCCGGTTTCCTCCGCGAGGCCCTTTAGAGTGATCTCCGCAGCTTCGAGTTGCTTGTAGTAAGCTCGCAGCGCCCAGATTCGTTTACGAGCAACGGGATCGAGCATCTCGTAAGAAGACAGCGGGTTGAACGCGCGCGGCTTAAGCTCGCGCAAGAGGATTTCGTTCTGACTGATAACGTAAGCGGTCGCCCGCGCGCGATGAAGCGCGGTCAGCACCTTCTCAAAATCCAGTTCATTGAACGAGTCCACGCCGTCAGATATCACCACAACACTGCGTAGCCCGCTGACTCTCGGAAGGACCTCGTCGGCCGCGTAGAGCAGGCTCTGATAAAAGTCCGATCTAATACCCGGCTTGAAGTCCCACTGGAGTGCACGATGCAGCGCCGCTTTATCGCCCGTCCATTGTGAAAGCAGGTTGACTTGATCGGAGTAAGTGATCACTGCCGCTTTGTCCTCCGGTCCCATCGAATCAACCATTTTCAACGCGAGATCGCGATTCAGATTCAGATTCTTGAGCGTGCTGTCGCCGCCGGCATCGAGCACAAAGAGAATATTCGCGGAAGTGTGCATGACCGAGTTAATGACTTGTTTCTTTCCGTCCTCGGTGAGAATGAAGTCAGTCTTTTGAAGGTTTGGTGGAAGCTTACCGAGATCGCTGTGAACGCTCACCGGAAGCAAAACTTCTTCGACACGCAAACGGATTGTGTCTTTGTCGTCGTGATGAGTCTGTGGCTTTGCCTGGCCCCGATTCCGCCCGCTTTGCCCATCAACGGTCACTGTTAGAAACACGACAACCCAGAGAACCGCGAGTGCTTCCGCTTTCAACTTGAGCGACATATGGGATCCTCCAAATGAGCGGCGCAACTGACCGGCGCCAACGATTGCCAAAGGTTCCCGACTCGTCTCGGCTTGCGCGCTTGCTAGTTTACTAGAACTCTCAGACAAATGATACGAAGACTTCGTTAGAAAGCAACCGCCCGGCGGGCGTCAGCGTCAGACGGCCGCCATTTCTTTCGATCAGTCCGGCGTCCGCGAGTCTCGGCAGGTCGGCACTGAAACGTTCAATCACATCAACACCGTACTCCGAATGAAACTCGTCCAGGTTGATTCCTTCTTTCAATCGAAGTCCCATGAACAACGCTTCGGCAGCGCGATCCCGTTCACTAAGATCGAGCCTCTCGGCAATGGCATGTCCATTTTTTGCGACGCTTTCGATGTAGGCCTCGGTCTTCAAAGCGTTGACCCATCGCGAGCGCCCATCGTAGGAATGCGCGCCGCACCCTACTCCATAGAATGGCGCGCCTGTCCAATATTTCAAATTATGTTTCGACCTGAGCGAGCTAACCTCGTTGCCGTCGGCTGCATGAGCGAAGTTCGAGATCTCATAGTGATCGTACCCGGCTTTCCCGGTAGCCTCGCAGATCATTCGATACATCTCGGCAGTCGAGTCATCGTCTGGCCGTGGACGCAACCCGCGTTTGATCTGACCGTAGAGCTGAGTGCCCTCTTTGAGCTCGAGCAAATATAGCGATAAATGTTCAGGCAGAATCGACAGCGCTTCGCGAAGATTGAATTTCCAATCCTCGAGGCTTTGGTCAGGAAGCCCGGCAATCAAGTCGAGACTAATGTTCTTGAAGCCGGCGTCGCGGAGCAAGTCCAGCGTGCGCCGCGCGTCGGCGACCGTATGAGTTCGGCTAAGCGAAACAAGCTCATGATCGATGAACGACTGCACGCCAACGCTTGCGCGATTGATTCCGGCGCTCAGCCACCCGTCTACTTTCTGTCTGGAGAACGATGCCGGATTGATTTCAATTGTGACCTCTGATTCGGAATCTACATCAAATGCCTCACGGCAAGCTGCGACGAGGGTCGCCAATTGGAATGGCTCTACTATTGAAGGTGTTCCGCCGCCAAAGAATATCGAGTCAACCTGTAGCCGCTGAGCATTCGGTCCGGTGAGCGACTCTCCCCAGTAAGCAATTTCGCGAACGACGGCTGGAATGTAGCGCTTGGCCAGATCTCCGGAAAAGTCAGTAGTGTCGAAGTTGCAGTAGGTGCACTTGCGTTCGCAAAAAGGGATGTGAATGTAAATACCGGCCCGCTGATTCACGTCGCGATTATATCACGCGGCTGTTGACCGGTGTTCGCTGGATTCAATTCCATTTCAATTTCCAATTCCCGTTTCGTATCACCGTTTGGTATCCTTCCCTCTCTGTTCACAGCCCCGACGCTTGCGGTTGATTTTTACGACGCACCTTATGCGCGGCCTGCGCTTGGTTAGGAGGCGTCGAAACACGGAGCAATTGATGAGCTATTCTGAGAATTTCGCCGGTCAAAGAATAATCGTGACCGGCGGAGCGGGTTTCGTCGGATCAAATGTCGTTCGGAGATTGTTGGCCGAGAAGGCAGTCGTCACAGTGCTCGACGATTTCTACACCGGCGATGATCACAACCTGCCAGCCGGCGCGCCAAATCTTGAAGTCGTGCGCGGAAGTATTACCGATTTCGAACTGGTCCGCGATGTGATCAAGGACTCGAGCCTTGTCTTTCATCTTGCCGCTCGCAACATCATCGTCTCAACCAGAAACCCACGCGAAGACTACGAAGTAAATATCGGCGGCACATTGAACATCTTGTTGGCGGCTCGCGAGCTCGGGATTCCACGAGTTGTTTACTCGTCGTCCACTTCCGTTTACGGCAACCCGCGGTATCTTCCGATCAATGAGGACGACGCAACAAACATGCTGAGCCCCTATGCTGTGTCGAAGTTCGCGGGTGAGAACTACTGCAAGGCGTTTTATGAAAGCTACGGCCTGTCGTCGGCAGTCGTTCGTTATTCAAATGTGTACGGGACGGCCCAACGTCCCGACAATCCTTACTGCGGCGTCGTATCGAAGTTCTTTGAGTCCGCGATGAAAGGTGAGTCGCCGCGCATTCACGGAGATGGCGAGCAAACTCGTGATTTCACCTACATCGATGATGTGGTTGAAGCCACGCTTCTGGCAGGCGTCAATCCGAAGGCCGATGGTCAGGTTTACAATGTAGGCACCGGCCGCGAAGTTACAGTGAACCAACTCGCGCGGATCATAATCGACATAACCGGAGCGAAGACCGAACCGATTTACATCGATCGGCGGGACATCGATAACATACGTCGTCGCGTGGTGAACATCGAGAAGATTCGCCGCGAGCTTCGATGGACCCCGACGTTCACGATCGAACAGGGTCTTCGCAGAACTTACGAATGGCTCGTTGAAACAATGGGATAGATTGTTTGCGTTCTTTGCGGTTCTTTGCGAGCTTTGCGGAAAAGGCAATTCTTCGCGCGAAGCTCGCAAAGAACCGCAAAGAACGCAAAAAGAACGCAAAGCCAATGGTTGATCGAAAGCAAAAACAAACTATAGCCACCGTCGGGGCTTACCCTCTCAAGCAGCCGCGCGTCCTGTGCGTCGCGCCGGCGTGGAACGAAGGCGAGCGGATTGCCCGCGTCGTTCAGGCCGTTCCGGGAGACTTTGTCGAAACGACTGTCGTGGTGGACGACGGCTCAACCGATGACACCGCGGATCACGCACAGAGCGCTGGAGCAACGGTAATCCGCAGCGGCGCGAATCGCGGTGTCGGTGCGGCGATTCGCAGCGGCATCGACCATGCCATTGAAGCCGGCTACGACATCGTAGTAATCGTATCAGGCGGCGGCAAGACTCCACCCGAGCAAATACCGCGGCTCCTCGACCCCATAATCAAAGGCGAAGCCGAACTGGCTCAAGGATCGCGATACCTCGACGGCGGCGAGTATCTGCGGATGCCTTTGCGTCGCAAGATCGGAACGCGGGGCTACACGTTTTTGTTTTCCCTCTTCTGCGGGCACCGGGTAACGGATGCCTCGAGCGGCTTTCGCGCAATCAAAGTCTCACTGTTCGAGGACAGGCGGATCAATCTCTGGCAAGACTGGCTCGATCGTTACGAGCTCGAGCCCTACCTGCTATTCAAGGCTCTGCGATTGGGACACAAAGTCGTAGAGGTCCCTGTCACCATCGAGTATCCCAAGACTGACGGGATTGCCTACACCAAGATGCGTGCGATAACTGATTGGTGGAAGATCTTCAGGCCGATTCTATTCCTCGGGATTGGACTGAAGAAGTAGAAGCGCCGCGAATGTGCCAGTGGCTCGGGTAGAGTTCCCCATGAAACGAATGAGGACTCTCGACCGCGACGCCGAGAGCCCTCATTCAACAGCTACGACCTGAAGCTACTGTTTCGGACCCACAACCGGACCATCTCCGATCACAAAGTAACCGGGCGGTGGTGACCCATTGTGTGACAAGGCATACGCTTTGGCGGCCGCCGCTTGCGCATCCACGGAGTTCTTATCTCCCTTGCTCTGGCTCTTCGGCACAACCACGGTCGCGCAGGTGAACGACATGTTCCCTGATGTGTCAGTCACCTTGACGACGATCAGGTAGACCCTTCCGTCGGCCTCTCCGATGCGCTCGGACCGCAGCCTCAGAGTACCGATGTTCAGGTCCCTGGCATCTGGCGAGAAATTGCCGTCGCCGGTCTCGGCTTCGTCGTCTTCGTCGCCGAAAACCAGGACTTGCCTTGTGGCCCCGGGACAGTTATCGCTAAAGCTGCCGCCCGCCAGACCTACGTTGATGAGGTTATGATCCGGTGGCGAGAGCGACGACGTAGCTACTGTGATCGCTGTTACGGACGGGGGCTCCGTGTCGTTGATTGTTATGGTGAATGAACAGGTTGCGGTATTGCCCGACGCATCGGTTGCGGTATTCATTACCGTCGTGGTGCCCTTCGGAAATACCGAACCGGAAGGTGGACTACTGACGACCGTCACGCCTGGGCAGTTGTCGCTCGCAGTCACAATAAAGGTTACTACTGCCGTGCAGAGACCCGGGTCCGTCGACCTGACTATATTTGCCGGGCAGGTAATCGTTGGATTCTCCGCATCATTGACCGTCACGGTGAACGAGCAGTTGGCCGACGTGTTGCCGCTTGCATCGGTGGCGTGACAGGTGACGGTTGTTGTGCCTATCGAGAATGAAGTCCCGCTTGCCGGAGCGCAGGTTGTGGTAGCGCCCGGACAGTTGTCGCTTGGAGTCGCAGCGAATGTAACGACCGCTCCACACTGACCGGCATCGTTCGGCACTGTAACATTCGCCGGACAAGCGATAGTCGGGTTTTGATTGTCGTTAACCGTCACCGTGAAGGTACACGACGCGGACCCCAGGCTATTGGTAGCCGTCGCCGTCACGTTGGTAGTGCCGATTGGGAAAAAACTGCCAGACGCGGGGGAATAGGTTATCGTCGGCGTCGGGTTGCCCGTAGCCGTGGCGGCGTTCGCGCCAGTGAAGTTCACCACCGCGCCGCAGGAATTCGGATCGTTTCCGACCGTGATATTCGGCGGACAGGTAATAACCGGAGTGACCGGAACGCACGACGGGTACTTGAAGGAGCCGATGCGCGTGTGCCAGTTGCCGGTGTTTCCATTTGCCTGAGTATCGTAGTACTCGGTGGTGTACCAGAACGTGCAGTCATCCACATCAATGCTCATCGAGCTGTAGTCGCCCCATCGATGACAGGGTCCGCCGCCGCAGTTGAAGATTTGCGATCCTCCGCCGGCGATGAGTTGCCGCTCAGTTTGGGGCAGCGTACCGAGCGGGTCTGAAGCAAGACGGCCGGAGTAGGCAATGCTCGGGAAGTTCGGAGCTGTTCCATTTGACGTGCTGTAACCGAGAGCCATGTTCCCGGCGGTGTCAGTGGCAAGACCACCCATCCATCTGAACAGAGTCGTATCAGGCTGGTAAATCTGTTGCTGCACGGGAGTCGTTGCTATAGTGCCGCCGGACACATCAATCTGCGCCCACTGCGGCGCGGTAGCTGCACCCGCCGGTCGAACCGTATGGACAACCCACACGGACTCCGCGCTTCCAACTTTGCGATATTGGACCTTCTGCATTATGCGATCGCCCAGACTATCGAGCGCATGTGTGTTCGCCGCGGGAGTATCGTTCGGCTGAAGAGCTATATTTGTTCCGGGCGTTGGACCCGAAGCGTGGCTTACGGTTGTTGCCGCCGAAAGCGTGCCTCCCCCGCCGCAATTCGCGCCGGGAGTAAATCTCCTTACCTGGAAACTCGTCGTCGAAGCGTTGCGCACAAAGAAATCCGGCGTTCCCGAGGGTGGCATTTGATTTGGAGCCCGGCCCAACAGATTCGACGGGAATAGTGAGGTTCCAATGGCATTGCTAATGCCGAGCGAGCCTCGAAGCGTCAAGCCGTTGTACATATCGTTCTTGTTGAATGAACCAAAGATCGCGCCGCTGGAATTGCCACTGCTGTTGAATGCGTTTGCGCCCATGTAGAGGCAGCCGTCGTTCCAATTGCCGAACTTCGGGTAATCGTCGAGTGTTCCCACCGGAGGAAGTCCGGCGCCACCGGTATCAATCCGCACCGCATATACCCACCAGCCCCCCATCACCGGATCGCCCGTTTTCGAAGCGGCGAAGCACTGGTAGACCGGCGGCACCCAGAGTCCTGTCGTGGTGTTGAGGACGAATGCCAGGTTCGTGAGGATCCAGCGATCTGCTGTTTGGTCATAAATGACAACCGGATCACCAAATGTGTTTGTGTCACAAAGAGTACCCGTGCCGGTGCCGCCGCCGGGCCGGCTTCCGCTGGAGAAGAGCGAGTTTTCGGTGAACGCCGCCAACCGGGCGCCGGTGGCCTTGTCGTATATTCCGTACGCATCATTGACCGAGATGATGAAATGGTTCGGACCCACGTCCCCGTTTGTATCCGGAGGCGTGCCGGCTCCAGCCTGCCCGCCGGTCACAGGTTCAGTCCTGCTCAGACCGTTAAAGCTTCTGATCGGCGCAGGAGCGGGCGCCATAATCATAGGCAACCCGGGCTCGTGCGAACGTGAAGCCTTCTCCATGCCGCCGACTGGAGTCTCTAATTCCTGCAATCTGCTTTCATAGTCAATCGATCTCTGGTCAAGATTCGTGGGCACCGGCGTCAAGTCGCGAACATCGCCGTCAAACGAGGCGGCGTTGACCGCGGCGATATCGTACGTTGAAGCCTCTGCTGACTCGTCAACCGGATCTTGCGGCGGTGCGGTCGCGCCCTTGGGAGATCTGAGCTCCGCACTAAACACCAGGGGTCTTTCCGGTTCACGCTCGGTCTTCTTCACCACGTTGGGTATCCGCCCGCGGTTGTCGGAACGAGACCAGGAGATGTCGCTCGCGAACAGAAGCAGCGCAACCAGACAACCGAGACTGAGTGGGACTCTGAGATTAGGCGATTTGGTAGCTCGATCCGTTTTAGTCATCATCGACCTCTTGTTGAATCAGAAAGCAGTTCGTAATTGATGTGGGCCATTCGAAATGCGGTCTAATGGCTCAGCTTCGGTGTGCGTCGTTCAGCGACACTTCACGAGATTTCCGTCGCTGCCCCGCACGAGTGTAAATCTGCCGACGCTCTCGGACGAATCTGTAAGCGTGACCGTGAGCGTCATTCGGTCGCCATCGATACTGCCTGAGTAGTCTGCCGGATGATTGGGAGGCGTCTCGTTGTCTCGCATTGGTCCGCCGTGCTCGCGCACATGAGTTCCCCGTGCGCGAAAGTGGCCTTCGCCGTCAAGCTTGAGAGGTCCGGAAATCACGCCGTGCGCGCAGTCATACTCGACCGATGCATTGTCGTCCTCGACCTCTATGCGAATGTGATCGCCGCCCCAGACGCCACGCGTAACAGACATTCCCGTCCGATTATTGCCCTGATTATTCACTAGAGCTGGTGAGTTTGACCTGGTCTGACAGGAGCCTTGCTCGGTCACGCCCGCAAGCGCAAGCGCCAGCACAAAGCTAATTGAAACCAGGTTTGAGTTTGTCACTCGCTTCTCAAAATGCGTTGAACCCAACGCGGAACATGGTTCAGTTCATGCCGTGGGTGCTCCAGCCAGGACCCAACCTTCTGAGCCTTGCGGACCGTCCAAAAGTGACCACTGATTACCGAACTAGGACGAAACTGTGAAGCCCGTTCTACGAGCCGGATTGATAAGGAGCCGTTTGGGTGATTCCGTTGCGCGTTATAGAACTGCTTACCAACTTAAGCCATTCCCACTTAGCTAATGGGCGCGACGATATCAAGCGAGATTCTTCCTGTCAACCATGAGACTGGCAACTCTAATTCTTCAGTTATCACCCGCACAAATACGAGCGTTATCGTTTCTCGAACGGAAGATTTGGACCGCGATGAGTCGGCCCTCGATCTGAGAGATAAACTCGATTAACGATAAGTGCTTGCGATTACCAATCGCCGATCGCTTTTCTCGCTTTACACCTCTATGGGGCGGGAAACGTTCCAACCTCCCCTGGCCTGCGAAGCATCTTGTTGACTTCACCGCAGTGCAGTTCTTCTTCGGCGATCATCCTGCGCGCATACTCTTCCAAAAGCACTGAGCGGTCGCGCACCAGTTCCAGAAGCTCCCTGTACAGATCGGTCGCCGCCATCTCAATCTCGAGCGACTCGCGCATAATGTCATTGATCTCGTGCTTGTGCGTTTCCAGAAGCGGTCCGATGTTGAGCGACGGATGCTCGCCGAAGTGTGTCACCAGCTCTCCCGCCGCGTGAGCGTGAGCGAGTCCGGTTGCGGCCTGCTCTCGAAGCCAGGATATTATCGGAATTCTGCTGTGCCCGAAGACCATCAGCGAATAATGTGTGTACCGAACGACGCCCGCTAACTCGTCTTCGAGGATTCTGTTCAACAACGCGACAACTGCTGCTTTGTCCAGTTCTTGCTGCGCCATAATTTTCTCCCGCTTAAGGATAGGTCAAACGTGAGAATTATACCGTAGTGACTTCGCCCTGCAACTTGAGCCGGCCTATTTGATTATGCCCGTCCAGGCAGCAAGTCCGATTGGAACGAGCAGGTGCCCGAGTATTATGTGAAACCGCATATAGAGCCGCGCTGCGCGGCGATCTTTTCTGGGAGCCCAGGCGTTGGTCTCTCCCAAATCGATAATCGGTAAGAAAAGATCGAGGCTATACCACACTGGGTGGTAACGATTCTTGAGGCGTTCGGCATCGTCAGGTCTTTGAGTTTCCATGCCACGTTCGCGCCAAAAGACCAGAGCGCCTATCACGATTAAAATTGCGCTCCACGGCAGCACCCACTCAAGGTGACGGCCGTATCCGGCAAGCCAGTCCTGCGCGAGGTTCCACAACCACGAGAATCCACGCAAGAATTGTCGGCGCTCTCTACGTTTTTGCTCAATGTAAATCGTGTCCGCTTTTTTCGCATCCCCTTCTCTGCGAAAAAGCGTCTCAAGATTGGTGTAAACGCTGGGGCTGTATGCCGAGCGATTGACCATCTCGAAGAACCTGTCCCAATCGTCGGTAACGACGCGCTGGAAAGAAATCCCTTCCAGATTGATTGGCCCTCTAAGAACGGCGTCAGAGAATACGACAGTTTGGCCGATTCTCATGTTGCTGAAGTCTGCTCCATTTTTCGTGTCGTTGAATTGAGCGTTTTTGACACCAAAGTTCATCCCGATATTCGCATATGCAAAAGATGTTGGGCCGTTGAAGACGGCCTCGTGAAAAAACGCATACTCCTTAACCCGTATGCTGTCGAAGACAGCCTCCTGATCTGGGCTTGCGAACTTCGCTCCGCCGGCGTGGAAGTCACCCGATACGTCCGCCTTACCGAAGAGCGCTTTCCCCGCAAAGACCGCGTTTCGTATGTCGAAATCGCCGACTGTTTTTACTCTGTCGAAATTCGCTTCCTCGTCCGGGTTCGTGAACTGAGTTTCATCGGCGAGAAAGCCACCCGCTATCTCGGCCGAAGTAAAGTCAACTTCGCTCCCAAAATTGGAGCCACTCAAAGTCAGGCTTCTTTCAAACCGGCTCTTGCGGCAATAGACTTCATCAACAAAGCAACAATCCGTAAAAGAAATGTCATAGGCAATGACAGCGTTATTGAGATCAAGCGCCCCGGTGATCACTGCACTCTTGATCTGCACTCCATTGCGACTCGCTTTTGCCGCTTTTATCGGGCTGGTCACCAACGCAGCGACGAATTCGGCGCTCAATATGCGATCTGTTTCGTTTGGAAATATCGTCGCCAGGTCGGCGATCTCTCCGGCGGCAACCTGTTTCAGGACCCACGTCTCAGCTTCGCCATTGGGCTCCAGCTCCGCAAGCTGTTCGTCAGACAAACATTGTTGCCTAGGGGAGGAACTGCCATCCGCAAGAGCGCCGGTGGTGAATGCTCCCACAACAACAAATATCAAGAGTAGAGCCTCGAGACACCTGAGCCGGGAGTTCAAAGGACGTCTCTCTTTCTTCATTCCGTTCTCTCCATTGTTATCGAAACTCTGAGGCTTCGAGCTGAGAGAATCACTCAGCTCTCGCGCTGAGCTTATACGCGCGCCGGAGAATCGTGCAACGCTCTGGAGTTCAATTTGAGAATGCTCCATTGCGCTGTTATCGTCTGGTTGGCACGAGCGTCCTAAGATATCCACCGCGATGCGAGCCAGTTCGAGGAGTTCCAGCTTTGAGCAGTGTCGAAAGAGCCCGTGAGGCTCTTCAAAAACATTTCGGCTTTTCCGGTTTCCTCGAAGGCCAGGCCGAGGTCATCGAGGCGGTCCTGGCCGGCGAGCACGCTGTCGTAGTCATGCCGACTGGTGGCGGTAAGTCGCTTTGCTATCAGTTGCCCGCAATGATGCTCGATGGTGTGACTCTCGTCGTTTCCCCGCTCATCGCGCTGATGAAAGACCAGGTCGATGCGCTTGCCGCGCGAGACATCCCAACCACATTTATTAACAGCTCGCTCGGTTACGCCGAGACCAACAAACGATTGAGTGAGATTCGGCGAGGCTTGCATAAGCTCGTATACGTGGCCCCCGAACGCTTCCGAAGCGCCGCTTTCATGGAAGCGATTGCCGGCGTGAAGGTGCGGCTGTTCGCCGTCGAT
>Ga0137359_10002734_pt1 | contig 14139 bp, 7 predicted proteins | sample Mad1_40_16metaG_FD_108281 | JGI IMG/M metagenome (GOLD analysis project Ga0137359, IMG submission 108281) | Vadose zone soil microbial communities from Angelo Coast Range Reserve, California, USA - Mad1_40_16 metaG | ecosystem: Environmental > Terrestrial > Soil > Vadose zone | place: USA... | reverse complement strand
CTCATTTCCGGAGTCATTCGCGGTAACGCCAACTTGATTCGCTCCGGATCTCCCAACTGGATCAACTCCGCCAACTCATGCTCTGACATACCCGTCGCATCACGCCGCTGATCCGAATCGGCCCGCGACTCAACATCGCGGCCTGAAAACTTCGCCAACGCATCAACACCCTGGATCGCTTCCGGTAACTCAGTAATCATCACGTACCAGGATGTCCCCGCGGCGACCTCCACAAATACATTACGATCCTTGTTAAGAAGGGCTCCATCGAATTCACTCGTTACTCGCGAACCCGCCCCACCAAACGCATCCGTAATTATCACCGGACGACGCCCTATAGAACTCGCCAGACTTCCTGCGATACTCAAGCTTGCTTCACCAACCTTACCTAAGACTTTGGACCACCCGCTCGACATCTTCCTTCGCTTGCCCCGAACGCCAGTCCCGCCATCCGACCCCAACACATCACCAGTAATTTTGACAAACCTCCCTGACCCTGAATCAATAAAACCAATCAAAGAGATAAAGGCCCGGTCATACTCTGACCCACGCAGTGCCCCCACTAAAACTGTCCCGTGCGGAAGAAACCACCCCTTGCCCTTAACATCCCGCGTCAGCTCGAAGCGAACCAAACCACCTGATCTCAAAGTGTAGATGACTCCCAGACTTCGTACCGGCAACATGCTGCCAAAAGAAGGCAAGGCCACTGCCCCAGCACTGCTCTCCTCACCCTTTGCGCTCTCAGGAATTGTCGCTTCTCTCTTCGCCGGCGCAATGAGATCTTCTCCAATACGCACGGACCGTTCATTGTTCCGCTCAGTTCCCGAAACGACCTTACTCACAGATGAAGACAGTGAATTCGAGTCCGAAGCCTGTGTCGAACTGTTACTTGAACGCGCAGGGTCAACAGTGCTCGAAAGATTAGGATTGGGTGTCGGCGGCAATTGCGTGACGGGCTCGTTGGATACCGATTGAGTAACCACCTGATCAACCGCAGGAGACGGCTGTGGTCGAGCCACGCTCCCATCACCAAAGGTTACTCCCGGCCCGGAATTCAGTTCCTGGATCGCCTGCCGCGTCATACCCTCTTCGCTTTGCTGCGCTGAATTTGAGTTGCCCTCTTTAACAGGAACCTTTGCTTTTCGCGCGGCTCCGTTGCCAACCATGAACCAAATCACAAGGACAGCCACGACTAGGACGACTACCCCCAACAACGCTCCGACTATGCGCTTGCGTCCGCGACCTACTTGGGCGCCACGCTCACTTTCCACCCCTTGAATAATGTCGCCTTCCTCGGCAACCATCTCCGGACGACGCTCTTCAAACTCACCCTCGGAAATGACGTCCGGCGCCTGCGGGTCATCAAGGAAAATAGAGTCAGTCCGTGGCGTATCCGCGAGATCAACAGCAGAGCCATTGCGGTTACCCTGGAACCCATTATCGTTGGCGTCAGAAGCTCGCTCTCTCAACATTACTCAAGCCCTGCCTTTCGACTAATTCCCTTTCGCCTCTCCCGCCAAAGAAGTCGTCGCCGGCTCGTCAGCCGCGTCCGTTTGGCTCACCGATACCCGCAGTCGCTGGCGCGCTCCCAAGATCGGAGCCTCGTAGACAACCGCAAAGTACACAGTCTCTCCCACTGCAATCTTGCCCTCGAGAGTTGTACTCTCGACATGAACACGTTTGACCTGTTCGATCTGCAGCGTCTTACCCTGGTCGTCAAAAGTCTGGACATAGATCTCAGGGTTGCCAGGCACAATTCGCAACACAGCCGGACTGTCGTTCCTTACCCCAATCACAATCAAACGCGTCTGCGCATCAAGGTCCACCGCGGGCGCGACCGCAAGACTCAGCCCATGATTCGATTTCGAAAACTCCCCTGCCTTTGACGGCGACTTAACCACATCTTTCAAAGCACGGTTGGCAACTTCTGAAATCTTTGGCTTTTTCTTCGAGACCTTCCCCGAACGCGCCCGCTCGTCAGCACGATCGGAATTCACGTCGGCGATCAGAACCGAAGCCCTTTTCATGCCTAGGACAGGTTGCGCGTTACCATCCAGCTGTCCGTCTGAACTGCCGTAATCACCAAAGCGAACAGAACCCGTATCCCGCTTCACCGCCTCCGGCTCCCGACCGTCCAAGTTAACGGCAAGACCGGCAGCACGCCGCGATGCAATTACCTCGTCACGGTTGTACATCACCACACACCTATGCGCGTTCTGTGAAAGTTCCCTCACGGGATAAATCAAAAAGGTCACCACCACACCCGACTGCATCTGCACGCTGATCGACGCTGAAGGCAATCTCGAAGCAGATCCCGGCGGCGGCGCCACAAACGCCGCGCCGGGCCTCAGTACCAGAGATCGCTTACTCAATCTCGCCGTGTCCTGATCAAAGGAAACCAGATCGGAATTACCCGGATGAATCATGAAAAAAGAATCGGATGCCGGGAACTCGATGATGTTGACGCCGTTCTGCGCCAAGCCCAGCCTGATAATAGGATTCTGGTTGCCCTTTACAGTGACGTTGGCTTCGCCAGACAGATACTCGGCCTGACCGTTACTTACCAGCGCCACCGCCGGCGCCAGCGGAGTTGGAGAAGGCGACGGCTTACTCTCCGCGGGCTTCTTTCCCGCAGCCGTTGAAACATGACTGCGGCGTCCGCGAACAGGACCTCGCGCCGGCACACTCGCGGCAGCCGTTTTAAGTTTGCTCTGCTCCTGAGCCAGCACGCCCGAACTCCACGCAACTCCGGTTGCCAAAACCAGAAACAAGAAAAAGAAAACAACCCTGTAGTTCTTTTGCTTCAACATTGAAAGCTCCGTTTCTAAAAAGACACTTCCAGGCCAACTCACTGCTGATCCTGAAGCGCGGTAACAGGAGTCACACTTTTTGCTCCTGAACCAGACAACTGCGGAGAAGCTGCGGCGCCTGAATCATTCAACTCGTGAGTATCCAGGTAAGAGACGAGAAAGCCGGAACGCAGATTACGGTCAGCCCGACCTTTGTTATCAGCCACCAGCTTGATAGTGAGACGTAGCTGCTTTGTTTCCTTCTGCACCGCTCCAGCTACGACTTTATTGATTTGCTGCTTGCCAATGACATTTACCGTGTAAGGATCGTTCTGGTCCACCGCTACATCCATCGCCGACCAACCCGCCTGCCAACTCTCGGCTTTCTGTTGATCAAGAATGCCTCTCTCTTTCATCCACTTCGCAAACTTGACCGCCGAATCAGGCACCATCATGGTCAGCGCCTTTTCCACATCTCGCGGACGGGTTGCCGGATCCACCTGGTAGAGATAGCGCACGAACTCACGCGTGATATAAAGCTTGTCCTGACTCGTCAAACGATCAGGGCCGAACTCAACACCTTCCTCTTTACCGTAATTGCGATCGTTAATCGAAAGGACCCGTCCCGAAGAACCGTCAACCACAATTCGATCAGGACGCCGGTAATACTGATAAATGTTGACTACCGCACTCGCTACTACAATCACGGCCATCACCGTCACCAACCGGGTCAAATTCAGAATCGTGGTCACATCATCCTTGTCACGGTAAACAACCTGGGGATACGAAACCTCGCCAAACCTGCTCCCGCGAGAGACCACCGCCGGAATCCTTTCAGTCCTCTCACCAGAAGCGCGATCGGCAACCAACACGCCCCCTCCGGCATGACCACCTGGTTCGCGAATAACGGGAACTCCGCTCAGCAACTCCGCAACGTGAGGGTCCGTTTCAAGCTCTTCTAAAAGGCTCTCCAGGGAACCGTGGCCATTTCCGTTTCCATTGCCGTTTCTCCGAAGGTCACGAACGCCGTTGTCTAACATGCTCATAGGGTGTTTTTGCTCGCGGGCTAAGATTTAATCAGCAGGTACAACTACTCCATCGCGAACTGCTTTCAACAAAAGCCATGCCACAAGGGACTTGCCAGGATCGTTATAGAGAACTGGGCGCTTTATGCCTAAACGTCGCCCGTCAAACTCAGGCGGCCACAAAACAGACGTCACTCATTTCTCAATGCCAGTGTTGCCATTCGACCACACCTATACTCTAAAAGGGCTTGAGGTCAGCGAGGTTAGTGAGAAAGAAGATCTAACAACCACATACGAGCCTTATCCAAATAAAGACGCTTGAAACTAGCGCTTAGACACTACGAGACCCAACGCTGCTTCGCGAAGTGCATAATTCGGAGAAGAATGTCTCAAAGAGTGATCATGAAATTAGCTGGGAAGGTCAACTTGGAAATCTATGCCGAAAGGCAGAACAACCCGGCTGCAAGAGAAGCATATCTAGAGTTGGCGCGTGGCGAGAGTCAGTCTAGTGAGAGGGAAATATCAACGTCCCGAGGACTAATGCGGTAAGTACTTAGATTAGATGAATTCGTGCCGTAGAAAACGTTCTGGCATCGCGAAGGCGTTTCTAGCCAACTTACCCACATGGCAATAACAAGACTCGCGAAAAACTGCTAAGGTTGGCCGACGTCTCAGAAAGGCGAACCTACAAAGGGCATCATTAATCTGTTCGATTGGCTAAGTCAGCTCGATCAGATCCACAATTGCATTACCTTCTGAAGCTGCGATCTTCAGTAGTCGGTGACGTTTAGCGAACGCTGCACGGCACTGCTCGGCCGTCGGATTGCACATTTCGTCTGGCAGCGAACCCCTCTTGCTCGCCTGGTCAAAAAGTTCTTCGACGCCATCACGAGTCGCCATTACTTCGTATACCTGCGAGTGGAGGATTGCATGTTCGGGGGGAAAGAAGACTGCGGAGACTCGCCGATAAGGGCTCCTCTTTAGCGATCTCCGCAAAGTATCCATTAAAGCCAGATAAGCGCGAGCGCTAGGAGCGGTTAGGTCCTTCGCAGCATCGTCCGACGGAAACAGCACCGGCGGCGCGGGGAATTCAAGCTCGCTGGTTAACTCTGCTACTATTTCTTGGATTCGTTCGCAGCAAAGTGTGTAGCGTTGAGCTTCATTGCGCAAACTAAGATCCTTCTCCGACCGGCGCTCGATATCCAATGCATCCCTCGCCGGAATAGCAAGCGGTGGCAGATCCAGTCTCCCGACGTAACCTTCGTGCCAAATCTTAGACGGCACTAGAAAGGATCTAATCTGAGTACCGATCAACATTTTCTAGACGACGCTCCGTTAACTCCAGTTCGTCAGAGTCCATTTCGGTGGCGGTGATGGAGAGATTGAATTCAGCCTCGGAGAGAAGTTGCGCTAACGTAAGTCCTCCCACGATCAGTTGCATTCCCTGCTCCGTAACTGCTCCAAGATACTCCCTGCGAAATGAATCAGGCAGATAAATAAAGTCCATGGGAACAACTAATATGGGCAGTCCACTTTGTTCAAACTGCTTGGCTCGAAGTAAGTCAGCCTTCATCTTGGTGCGGATATCGTTCATCCCGTGCGGCACGATTGGAAATAGGCAAAACGTTCTGCCCGCCTCAACTTCTACTAACGTTTCTTCCTCACTCAAACTTATGTTGTCATCCGTCTTGTAGTAGACGTCATCGGCGCTATCTACACGAGTAATGCGATTGCCAAAACTTGACCCCATCTGTCGATTCTCGAGACGCCGTACGGCATACTCTTCTAGCAACACAGCGCGAAGATGATTGATCAGATACGAGTGCAGAAGTGGGTTGCTGATTGGACTTCTTCTCTCAAACAACCAGCGAAGCGGAATCCGACGCTGGATCAGCGACTTGATTTGGTTTGCAGTCCAGGTTCCTCGATAGGTGTTGTAGCAAACTTTGTCAAGGAAACTGTTGCGGCCCGTGGTGCTCTGGTCAGCAATGAGCTTTTGAACCTCTGGAGAAAACTCCGACAGTGACGCAAAGAGCGAACGGGTGACGTTCTCACCCAAAAGCGTCTCATGCCCCGAGATCACAATCCCGAGACGGCGATCAATTAGTTCGCGGATATCAAACGGAATGCCGTGGTCAAAGTAAAGTTCCAATGAGCCGCCAGACTGATAGCTCTGACAGCAAAAAACAACAACCATGGCCTTCGTCGGCTCGAACTCCTTAAATATTGGGTGCTCGCCGACAAAGTAAGAGCGGATCTCCAGGCGTCGATTGTTCTTGTTGAAACGGTGGGTCGCGATACCCAAGATGATGTCTTTAACTGTATAGCGATATGTGGACCAATCATCTCTCTCCGGCAAATGGCCTCCTCCGTCGTGATTCCATGGAGAGTGTCGCACCGCGTCGTAGTAGACCACGTGGGGATCAGCCACTACGAATTCGTCGCCAAACTTGATGGGCGTTGGCCGGCTGACGTCTCTTTCAGAAATCTCTTCGGTCATACGCTAACTCCAGATATTGCCGCTAGCGCGGCTATTCTTGTCCGCGTAATAAATGGGTAGGATGCATAGAGGAGCTAGATTTCTCTGCCGGCGATGGATTAGATGTTCCACCACAGCCCGATACATGCCGATAGCTAAGGGAGCCAGGCCGGTTTGATAGATCCCTATGTGAGATTCTCGCTCCAAGAGAGGGTCCGAGAGAATCTCAAGCATTCGGTCATAGGCTAGAGCATCAATTTGACTATTCGTTAGCGGCCGTGTTTCGCGATCGCGGATGAGGTAGACATCTACATACTGATCGTAGTCCAGATGTCGATAAGTCAACGTACCAATGTTCAACGCCTGATCAGGTTTCCATTGAGGCACAAGGTCGGGAAGCCAAAGAGTCCGTACTGCGAAAGGCTTTGCCCTGGAGCCGTCATCGTATTTAATTTGCAGTTCAGTTTGATCGCCCTGTTCGTAGACTAAGGTGTGCAAGGCCTCGGTAATTTCTCGATGTGGAGTAGTACTGAGGTCAATCGCCTTATTTTGAGCGATGCTGTCACGCATTGCCATTAGTAGCAGTTGGAGTCGATCCTTGAATGTAAGCGACGCCTCTCGGACAAGCGAGTCTGGCTTTACGCGACCACCTTTCTTAAAACGTTCGGTTCGGTCACGTCGATTTACCATGTCTGCAGTAGACTCGGGTGATGTCATTGCCTTACAACATTCTCTCAACCAGTGAGCCTTGAATTGAGCTTGTCCTTCTGTCGAGTCTCTGGACGGTGGTGCGAATCATGTCGCCCGCAGCAAGCGGCGAGTCTAGTTCTTGCGCCGCTGCTCGGACTTGAACCTGATGCCGATGATCCAAACCACAAGTTAGCCACAGTTGATCCGGCTCCTGTTGGTCCTCTCTGATCATGAGAATAACTACTTCCAAGGTTTGCCCTATCTCAAGGCCCTCAGGTATTGGTGTCTTGCGAAACAGGCTACACCGCACCATCGCCCTTGCGTCCAGCATTTGATAGATTCGCGCAGTGACTATTTCACCAGGCTGATAGTCTCTCGCACGCTTCAAACGGCCTTGGCTGTCGAGCTCTAGCTCAGACTCGTAGACTATACCCTTTAGATCTCGGTTCAAGGTGACAAGCAAACCGCCGCTATCCAGTGCCTTCTCTGCTGCGATGTTTATTAAATCCCCAACTTGGTGCTTCTCACGGAATCGGTCGTAGGCCGGTGGAATACGCAGGTCCAGTTCAACGCCTAAGTCTAATTCCTCTGGCAGTGGGTGTCCCTCTTTCAAATACTCCATCATTTGCTTGACGTTCACATGTCGATCAAAGCGTCGCAGACGCGCCCGCACCTTGTCTCCTGGTTTGGGATCGAAGCCATCCGGCCAGAGCGGACGTCGAACGAAACCAACGTACCCAGAGGGTGGGATGATAAGAAAGACACCGAGTGGATCAACCCGTGAGACTGTCACTTCGATACAGCTTTGATCTTGATAAGGAATACCGGCATATTCCTGTAGTAAATGACGGGCGCGCGATAGATAAATCAAACCTCGGTCGGCATAAGTCTTTTCAACTTCCAACTCGAAACGCTCGCCAATTTCGAATCGTCGACCGAAGTAAGACTGTGGATGGGTGTTTCCACAAAAATCGCTATCAGAGATTGGAATATCGAGGCCGAACGAACAATCCCGCACAATAAACATTGGACTGCGCCCCAAAGGATCCTCTAGAACCTTCCGCATCTCGACCTGAACTGAGGTGTCATTTCGGTATCGTTTGGCGAAAGCGTGATAGTTGGGCTTCGAAGCTGAACAATGGACTAGCAATAGCAAAGGTTCACCAAATTCGTCGACCGCGTAACCGGCTATTTCGGCTGTAATCTCTTGTCCTTGCTCAGGCAATGGCCCATTTGTCGCTTCCGTCCGTAGCCACCCTTGAATCGATAGAAGTTTACCGTAGCCCTTTGCGATTGTTCTGGTAGAAAGGGTTATCTGCAGATCCAACAATGTTCCCTGATTTGGCTTGCTGTCGCAGACCTTTCCGCTAACTTTCATTCCCCTAGGCACGAGCCACGGGAGGAACAGCAAGTTCCTCATTTCTTGCTGTTTTATTCGATCTCCACGGCGAGCCAGCGAAGAGTAGAGTAAAGTTCGCTGAACCAAACTTCCTTCAATTTCTTTCATCCACTCTCTTTTGATCCGGATCATATTCATTCCCATGACCTTGGCTCGAGCCGGTCGACGAAAGTTTGCTCTTCGCTGACATGCTAGTAGAGGGTCGCCGCTATCCGCACCAAAACAGATCGATGTGGGCGAAATCTCGATAAGCGCTGATTCGTCGGAATCGCGTGAAGACTTACCAAGGCGACGATAGACCCCCGAGCGTGAGCTAATTTTCATGGCGCCATTAGGATCGAATACCACTTCTTCATCTTCCGCTTCTTGCTCTACACCTTCCCAATACGATTCCCAAGGAAGAATATCTGGCATCCGCAAACGGCTATCTCCAGATTCCGTCGATTGCTGGTTTTGTGCCTCTTCTATTGGGAGATAGATTTCTTCGCGTAAACTATGCGCAATCAAGGCACGGAGGGCGTCAAGTTTTTCAATGGCAACCTGTCGCTTTTCGGCCTTCCTCCAGTCCTTGGTCGACTCTATTAGCCTTCGTCGTTCCTCTTCAATGTTTTCCTGAAAGCCTTTAAAGCTAATGCCGGCCTCTTCTTCCCAGTCTTGCCTTTGCTTCTGCGTGCGTTCTTCCCAAAGTGTCCAAAGTTTAAAGTAGAGGTCTAAGTCATCTTGGCAGCCGTAGATAAAATCGAGGTGTCTTTGGCGGATCGCCAACTTTGTATATGAGTCCCATTCCCTTTTCCAGAGCAGGATCATCTGGATTCCATACGCCAGCTTTAGAAAAGGCAAAAGAGTCGCTACTTCGATTCCCATTCCATGTCTTTCGCCCTCAGTAAAGATGCGCGTGACATTTATGGCGGCCGGCATGCCCCGTAATTCCAGACCGAAGCGCGTTAGGTCGCCGTCTTCGTTGAGAGCTCCTTGTCGAGTCAGGGACACGAACGCCCTTGTCAGCTCTGTCTTGAATCGTTTCTGATCGCTCGGTTGGGAGAGTGGCATCCAATCAAAATCTAATTCCAAGCCTGACTTTCCTTTTATTGTTCTTACCCCCGCAGCCTTTGCCGAAAGCAAGACTTCTTCTAACGAAGAGCGAGCAATGTCAGGTGTAGTGTCTGTTGGAAAGCCATCCTCGAATTGCGCTTTAGTGTAGAGTTTATAAGCGTGCCCAGCGCTGATTCGCCCTGCTCGGCCCCAACGCTGTCGGCAACCAGCCTGGCTATGACGCACGGTCTGAAGTTCCGATACTTCAGTGATAGGGTTCCAATAGGACTGCTTGATGTAGCCGGTATCTATGACGTAGCGCACGCCCTCAACTGTTAGCGAAGTTTCTGCCACATTAGTGGAAACGACCACTCGCCTCTTGCCATAGACATTGGAGTGCTTCTCGGGGTCTGGATTTAGTGCGGCCTGTTGTTCGTCCAAAGGCCGTCTGGAATAAAGCGGCATTGCCACGACGTTCGGAATTCCGTACGCGTTGATCAGAGACACTGTCTGATCAATTTCTCGTGTGCCTGGTAAAAAAGCGAGAATGTGTGAGAGTTCCTGAACCTTCCCGGCGCTTGGAAGCGAGTCCAGATGCAGGCAAAGGTTTCTTGTTAGCTCGGCGACCGCATAGGGGTGTTGGTCACGCGTCGGCTGTTGTCCCTGGTTAACTCTCTTCCACCAGTCGTCCTCAGGATCGCCCCACCAGTGCTCTGTAATGGTGAACCGCCGTCCTTCAGAATAAATGTAAGGAACACGGGATTCGCCGCCAAAAAAACCAATAAAGGATTCGTGATCGATTGTGGCACTGGCGATTATTACTCGCAGATGCGGATAGAGATATAGCTGGTCTTTAAGGAGACCCAAGATCAGATCAATATTGACGCTACGTTCGTGCGCTTCATCAATCACCACAATGCTGTAATCAGCGACTGCTCCAGACACGATGTCGTTTATCAGCTTTCCATCAGTTTTGAAGATCAGCCTGGTACGCCTGTCGTACTCATCAGCCTTGGCATGGGAAAAGCCAATTTGGGAACCTATGCCTAACGATGTGCCGTTTAGCGCGTTGGCAATGAAGGCCGGTACTTGGCGCGTTGCTTGAATGCGCGGTTGGGTGACGCAAATCGGGCCGCGGCGGGCCCACTTAGAAAGCTGCCCGGCTTCGCCCCCAGTAAGCAAGAGCCACGGAACATAAGTTGATTTTCCAGAGCCAGTGGTGCCAACTAGCACGACTACCTGATGGTCCTCAAGAGCTTGCCAAATCTCTTCTCCCTTGTCCGCGATTTGGAAGGCGATCTTCCGGGGCTGGTAGTTTGAGTTTTCAACAAATGCTCTGAGGGGTCGTTGAAAGCATCCCAAGCCTCCCGGTCCTAGGCCTTCCGCAGGCATGGCCCATGGATTGAAGACTTTGCCGCGCAGATCCTCCGTGTTCAACCCTTCAGTTATCTTGTGCTGCTCAATCGCCCGAATCAGCTCTTCGCCAGCGGGCGTTAGCTCGACGTCGTAGTGATGGCACGCGATGCGCGAGTAGGATCGAGCGTGCAGTGCTCGGTGTTTCGGGCAATACTCCGGCTCAGAAAAGCCGATTGAGCGGTCCTGGTCGAGTGAAGTGGCCGAGGCAATGAACTCCTGGCCGCACGCGGCCTGCTTACACAAACGGATGTACTCTCGGACGGCCATATTAGTCTGAGGTGCTCTATCTTTCAGAACGAATGTTAGTCACCCAACCACGACAGTTGTTGAATATAAGAAGTGCCAGTGATATGGCCCTTAAGATCATAATGCCTGAAATGTGCCATCGGATTCCAAAAAGTCGCCTCCTTAAAATATGTTTCGCTGGTCTTCTCACCACTCACCTTGAAGTGCTCGAAATGGGAGATAGGGTTCCAAAAAGTGCTTTCCTTGAAGTAGGTCTCGCTCGTCCTTTCGCCCCGCATGTTGTAATGCTCCAGATGCGGTATCGGATTCCAAAAGGTTTGGTGCTTAAGGTAGGTTTCGCTGGTCTTTTCCCCTTTCAAGTTGAAATGCTCTAAATGCGGAACTGGATTCCAAAACGTTCGTTCTTTGAAATACGTCCTTCCTGTCTCATGGCCGGCTGCATCATAGTGGACCATTTTGAGTCCCTTTAGTGAGGCCAGCCCAGGCTCCGGGGAATGTAGTCTGTCATAGGCATTGGCGATTCGACCTTGAGCGCTTTTCGTTGATTTGAAGCCGAGTTGATCAGAATAATTTATCGGATTGTCTCGAGCATACAAATAGAGATTTGCTCCATCTATGAACCCTTTCGGATCTGGCTGCGTGAATCTGCCTGCTGTTGGATCGTAGAATCGAGCGCGGTTGAAATAAAGACCCGTTTCTTGATCGTAACGCTTGCCGCAAAATCCCAAGGTGAGTGGAGTTCGGTGGTTCTTAAGGGGCGCGCCAAAAGGGTCGTAATAATTGCCTTCCGATGCGCTGCCAATTCCAATTACCGAACCCATTGAATCCGTGAATGCGCGCTGCGGTGCTTGATCATCGGAAGCTAATGCTATGAGGGTATCTACCTGCATCCCCCAAAAGGTGCGGCGACGGCCTCTTGATGAGTCTGACACCGCCTCTTGCATGCCATCATAAAGAATTCGTTCAACGTCATTGTCCCATTTGATTACAGCTCGCTCATCAGTTGCCGTATAAGAGAATTCGATCGCAGGCTCAGTGTCTGGAGCGTGCGATACAGCACGTAAACGTTGCGCGGGATCGTAGGTAAATGTGTGGTGGCCCTTCTGAGTCAGGTTGCCACAACGATCGTAAGCATAGGTCTGGAGACCGGCAGGATTCTGTTGTTCGAGCAGACGATTAGCTCGATCATACCGGTAAGTTGCATGAAGAGTTCCACTTCGGAACTCCTTCAGCCGATTTCCTTGATCATCGTATTCATAGCGAAAGAGTTCAGACTCAGACTCGGCATTAACCAGGCTCACGATGGCGAGTCTATCCAAGCCATCATAGTCGTATTTGTATACCGCCTTCTGATTTAAGTATTCCCTTGTCTCAACAATTGGGCGCCTGCGACTATCGCGTTCTAGGTGCTGAGTGAACACCGCAGCACCTTGCTCGTCGAAGCTTTCAAGCGTGACAAGCGTTCCATCGGGTTCGTATCGATACCGCGTATAGCCACCATCGTGCCACCGCTCTTCAATGACGCGTCCGACAACATCCGTGACGAGATCGAGGGTCGCATTTGGGATTTCAATTCGCGAAACGTGTTCAGAATCGGGCTTGTAGCAGTATCTTGTCCACCAGTCCTTACCAATGTTTTTTGAGGTCAGGCGACCCGCCTCATCATATTGGCACACCAGCGCATCGGTGTTCGCTCCGACACGTTGTTCGTGCCGAGTGAGTCGGCCGGCAGGATCGTGCTCCCAGCTATAATGGATTGCACCCTCTTGGGCGCTGACTAACTGATTAATGGGGCTGTATTCATAGAAAGACTCGACGGATCCCTCGCTTGACGAGCGACGACGAAGTCTGCCACGCTCATCGTACTCGAAGTACAACGCATGGCCCTCGGCATCGACCTTCTTGATGGGATTGTCCTCAGAATCGTAAAAGGTACTCGTTGTATTTCCCAGCGCGTCGCAGACGCGATCCTCCCGAACTGCGTCATCATGTTCGATCGTTAACTGCTTGGTCGGTGCAGCTGGATCTCCGGACTTAACACCGGTCAGCCTGCCGAACGCGTCATACTCAAGCACCTCCATGTACTGTGGCTGATCGTTTCTTCCACCTCGCTCACGGCGAACTATGTTACCCCCGTCGTCATAGACCAGGCGTTCATAGGTCTCATCTGGATAGTTGACCCTAATGTCCCTTCCGAATGAGGAATATGCATAGCGCGTAATCGCGGTTTGCCCAGAACCACTCTCACCCACTTCTTCGAGGCGGCCTACCGCGTCGAATTTGCGCGATACCGCATTTCCAAGGCTATCCTCTTCAAGAACAGGTCTGCTGGCCAGATCATATGAGATGCGTAATTCATAACCCGTACTAAGGCGTCGAACAATTTCGTTGCCATCTCTGTCGTATACATAAGAAGTCGTTAGTCCTGACGGTTTAAGAACTCGTGTGCAATAACCTCTGGCGTCCCACTCCCAGAACGTTGCTGCACCATTTGCTTCTACGAGACTCGTTTGCCGCCCCATCGAATCATATGACAACACCGTGCGTCCCAAGCGGTTCCCGACAGGCACACTACCATCTGATTTCGACTCGCCTTCTCTCACGGTGAACGTTTCAACTGTTCGGCCGTCAAGATCTAGTTCCCAACAAGTCCTCACATTTCCTGGCTCTACACGAAGGATCTGTCTCCCTAACACGTCATAGCCGAACCGCGTTGTAACGGATCGAGGTTCACCATTTGTTTGTTGTCGCAGTTGCGTCGTAGAAGCAACAAGTCGACCGAGGTCGTCCCATTTGTACTTCTCCTCAGAGGCAAACGCTTCGCCCTCTCCAGCGTTCTCTATCCACGTGCGTTTCGATGTTGGATGATTACCATGCTCATCGTAGGCTAACGCCACGATGCGTTTCGAGGTTGGGAGCTTCTCAGCCGTCTCCATATATTCAGTAAATCGAGTTACGTTACCCCATGGGTCATAAGCCCATTCCTGTATCCGAAAAAGAACTTGAGGGGTTCCCGGTGCCAGCTGGTGACGGGCTCGAATAGGCAGGCCACACTGATCATCG
>Ga0137359_10002733_pt1 | contig 14144 bp, 14 predicted proteins | sample Mad1_40_16metaG_FD_108281 | JGI IMG/M metagenome (GOLD analysis project Ga0137359, IMG submission 108281) | Vadose zone soil microbial communities from Angelo Coast Range Reserve, California, USA - Mad1_40_16 metaG | ecosystem: Environmental > Terrestrial > Soil > Vadose zone | place: USA... | reverse complement strand
GCCGGAGCGCACGTTGGAGGACGTGGTCTATGAGCTCGAGGCCTCTGGCTTGATTGCGGCAGGCCTGGATCCGACGCGTATGAAACAGCTACCTGAACTAGGCCAAATGACGCCTGGCGTGTGGTATTTCCTTGCAAAGGGTCAGCTGGACCCGCATCACGCACATGCGATGTCCGGCCCTACAATCGCGATTGCTGTCAACGTCGAGTAAATCGAAGAGCGGCCGACGGCTCAGACGACGTCGTTTTTCTCATGTGCGGCATCAAGTTTCACACACAACCAAACGAAAGGAGAAATAATCATGTCAACCAACACCATCCGACTACATCGTGTCCTCCGGGCAAAGCCTGAGAGGATATATCGGGCGTTCCTGGATGCGGACGCAATGGCCAAATGGCTTCCTCCGAACGGCTTCACGGGCAAAGTTCATCAGATGGACGCGAAGCTCGGCGGCATCCATAAGATGTCGTTCACAAATTTCACCACCGGAAAGAGTCACTCCTTCGGCGGAAAGTATCTCGAACTGACGCCGCACGAACGCATTCGCTACACCGACAAATTCGACGATCCGAATCTGCCGGGGGAGATTCAGACGACGATTACCTTGCAGGAGGTATCGGTCGGCACTGAGCTGAACATTGTGCAAGAAGGGGTGCCCGGTATCATCCCGGCGGAGGCTTGCTATCTCGGCTGGCAAGAATCACTCACCCTTCTAGCAAAACTCGTCGAGGCGGAGATTCCAGATTAGCAATGGAACAACGCCCGCCTAACCCAGCGATACAGCTGTTTGAAACCAGTTGGTGGTTGATAGTTGATTGTTGAGAGTAAAGACGCTCCTCTCACCATCGGCGGCTGGTCTTGTTCCCGTTAAAGCGTCGCTACGCACATCGCACGAATAAACCACTAAACTCAAGGCAATGAGATGAAACCAAAAAAGACCAGCCGCAGGCGAGCGGCGACACCAGCCAAGGCAAAGAAACCCAAGACTCCCGACGATTACCTCGCCGCGGTGAGCGTTGACAAGCGAGGCGCGCTCGAAACGCTTCGCAAGAACATCAAGGCGGCGGCGCCGGAAGCCGAAGAGTGCATCAGCTACGGACTCCCCGCTTTTCGTCTTAACGGAAAGCTGCTTGTGGCCTATGGCGCCGCCGCGAACCACTGCGCCTTCTACCCCGGTTCCACGCTGAAAGCGTTCAAAAACGAGCTCAAAGACTACGACACCGGCAAGGGCACCATCCGCTTTCCAGCAGACCGTCCCCTGCCGTCCGCCCTGGTGTGGAAACTGGTAGAGACAAGGGTCGCCGAGCGCCGGGGCTGACTCGAAATGACCGCAATGTTTAACCACGCGATGCAATCGACGGCGCCGCCGAATGTTTGACTCGATCCTGCGCTCGTGAAATTCGTCGCTCTCAGTTTGCCATGCTTGCTTTCAATGGCAGCGACCTGTGGGCTCTATGGGTGGTTGGAATCCACCGCGAATATGGTGGAGGGCTTGAAACTGCTATTCGCCCCGGGTGCTACGACCGTGGTCTTCGCGCCGTTTCTATTGCTGTTTATCGCCCTCGGTCTGATCATATTCGTGGCCGGCCCGATGTTCGCCGCGGCGATTGGTGCAATCTTGGGCGGTTTGCTTCTCCGCTGGCGCGCTCTCAGTATCTCACGATCTACAATTCGGTCTTTTGTTTTCGCTTCCGTAGTTTGCCACATCATCTTGATCGCGTTAGCGACCCGCTACCACACTCCCTTCTTCCCTGGCCGTCCCCGAGAACATCCCAAGACCCCGACCTATGCGCTGGCATGCGTGGCGGGCGCCAATGCCGCCTTGAACTCATTGGTTGCTGGGTTGATCGTTCGCAGACTGACCAGCAAAGGAAGGTGGCGATCCTCCAACGATGTCGCAACGCAAGTCACCTCGGCCATGTAAATTTTTTGGAGACGCTTCGCTCACTCAACCGCCGATCTGCTGTTGAAGTAAAGCAAGACGAAGGCGATCCCGAGCAACGGCCGCAGGACCGCTTGCACGAGGGCGAGCGCGAAGCGCGTTAGATCAAAACCCGGCGAACTCGCGTTCAAGGATTGCAACAACTTCTGTGGATCCTGCGTCGTGGCCAAGGCCTGGAAATAATGCTGCAGGGCGGACCATTCCGGGCCGGCGTTGAGCACGAGAACGAGCGCGAACCAGAGCGACGCCAAAAACACGCCGCGCCACAAGGGACGGCGAAACCAGGGAAGATCGCGCCGGCTGCGCGCCAACTCTTTGCTTTGACGCAGTGCGCTCGTGAAATCCGAGCCGGCCAGAACGGCGAACTGTTGCCAGAACATGAAATTCACAAATAGCCGGCCGGTCATCCAGATCTGAAAAGCGAGCACGACCAGCGCAAAAAAAATGGAGAATAAAGAAGGCGAACCGACGGCGATGACCAGAATGACAGCAATGGGCAACACCGTCCAAAAAAAGTAACTGACGGCAACAAAGACCCACAAGGCCGCGACGCGTGGCCAAAATTTCAGCGCCCGTTGAACAAGATCGACAATGGCGATGGAGCGACCGGTGGCGAGTTCACTTGTCAGAATTTGGATGCCGGCGATGTAGAGCGGCCACGCGGCCAGACTCAAGAGCAGCATGGTAAGATTAAACGACGCAGCCAGAAACGTTCGTAAATCGAACTCCAGGTTGGAAGGCGAACCCAGCGCTGTGCTGCTCAGTTGCGCGCAAATGGAGGGCACGGCCACGAGTGCGCTCAGAGCCAAAAACTGCGAGAAGCCTTTGCCATAAATTCGCCAGGACTCGACGAGAATGTCATGCAACGAACGGGTTTGAGCGATCTCATCTCCAACGGCGCTTGCTTGGACCGGCGGAAACAAATCCGGGATTTGGGACGCGGTTGTCCAAAGAGCCTCCTCCGCCGAAGCGGCTGCGGCGGCCTGGTCGACATCCACCTTTCTGACTTCGTTCGCTGGAAGCACGCGACCTTCCCTTTTCCATTCGCTGAGCGTTTCAAAATCGACCGGCCCGTAATCCTTGCCCTGCACGCGCACAATCCATTCATCGGCCATGGAATCAGCATCCAGCATCCGGCATCTAGAATCCAGTAACCACGAGACAGGACTGGTTCGATTAACAGAAGACAGGATTAAATTGGATTTCTGAAATCCAAGGAGCGGCGGTTTGCAACCGCCGAATGAGTAAACGGCGCTTACAAAGCGCCGCTCCTTGATGCCGATCCTGGAATATCTCGTCAATCCTGTCTCTCCGATGCAGCTTCCGTTTTGAAATCCTCCGAATCCAGTTAATCCTGTCTCCAGATGAAACTGCTTTTGATCGACGGACACTACTACGTCTATCGCTCCTTTTTCGCGATCCAGAATCTCTCCAATTCTCGCGGCGAACCGACTAACGCGATCTTTGGATTCACCAAAACTCTGCGCCTCATGCTCAAACACTTGCGGCCCGAGTTGGGCGCCGTTTTTTGGGACGAAGGTTTGCCGCAGAAGCGCATGGAGCTGCAACCGGCCTACAAAGAAACGCGCAAGGAAATGCCGACCCCGATGGTTCCGCAGCTCGATTTCATCCAGAAATTGACGCCACTGCTCGGTTTCAAGAATATTTCGCTACCGAACACGGAAGCGGACGATCTAATGGGTTGTTACACACTGGCCGCCGGCAAGCGCAAGATCGACGTTGTGCTCGCGACCAACGACAAGGACTTGTATCAGCTCGTCGGCCCGCGGGTGAAGGTTTACACGACGGCGAAAGCCGATCTGGCCACGCCCAAAGATGCATTCGCGTTACTCGGTGAAGCGGAAGTGACAGCAAAGTGGGATGTCCCGCCGAAACTGATCGGCGATGTGCTCGCCATTTCCGGAGATTCGGTCGATAACATTCCCGGCGCGGGCATCGGCCGCAAAACCGCGGCCGCGCTTCTGCGCGAACATGGCGACCTGGAATCTTTGTTCGCCAAGATCGACAAGGTAAAAAGCGAGCGCTCCCGAGAGAAGCTACTCGCGGCCCGTGAGCAGATTCTGCAGAACCGCAAAATGGTCGAGCTCGATTGCGATATGAAGTTGCCCGTGCCGATCGACGATCTTCGGATTAAGCCGGCATATCCCGCGCTCATCGCCGCCTTGGAAAAATGCGAGTTCAAATCGCTCCTCCAGGAAGTCCGCGAGGAGGCCGCTCGGTCTGGCTCCGGGCAACAATCGGAGCTCGGCCTGTGATTGGTGGAGACAGGCAGGGATGGATCTCAGAGCCGTCCGCCTTAATTTGTATTCGACCGACGCCCCGGAGGTGCGTCCCTGCCTATGGAGAGGTGGCCGCGCCGTGCTCGATTGTCGATCGTGCGTGTAGTGGCGGCCCTCCTCAGCCGCAATGGGTTAGCTGGCCGCGGCGAGCGCCGCTACCTGCCTTTCGACCCCGACTTTCCCCTTATTTTCTCGAAAAAAATTCGAACGCTTGCGGTGCATTACTGTCCAAAATAACAGGTTAAGGCGATTCGGGTAGCTGCACGTTTGTTTGGTATTTGTTGTTTCTCCTTGCGTGCACTGCCCGAATCTTTTTTTGGCCGATTCCGCCCAGGGAACTGCGGTGTTGCCAGGCTTCGCGCTGTGATGTTCTCATAGGTGCGGGTTCCTATGGACGGCAACGGCAATTTGTTTGGGGTTCGAGGCTTCCTTATCGACGCCCCGGACTTCGGCACCCTGCGTGGCCGGCGCAATGGCGCCCTCATCATCGAAAATGGCCGGATCCTGGAAGCGGGCGATTACGACGATCTTCGCCGGCTGCCGCAAGCGCGGTCGATTAACTGGATCGATCGAGGGACGGCAGTCATTTTCCCCGGGCTGATCGATTGCCACACACACTTGCCGCAATATTCTGCGGTGGCACGCGGCGAGAGCGAACTTCTTCCCTGGCTGCGCCAGCATATCTTCCCCGTGGAACGCGATTTTACCGGACCGAAAGCGCGCGAAGAAGCGCCGCAGTTTTTCCACGAGCTCGCCCGCCACGGCACCACCACCGCCATGGTTTTTGCAGCGATTTATGAAGAGAGCTGCGAAATCGGCTTCGAAGCGGCGAAGGAAAGCGGGCTGCGCGTCATCCTCGGAAAAATGATGATGGATGTAGGTTCCTACGGGCAATTACAGCCCAAAAAAGTGCTGTCGGTTTCGCTTGTCGAAAGCGAACGGCTTTGCCGCAAATGGCATCGCACCGAGGATGGCCGTCTCGAATACGCATTTAGTCCGCGTTTCGCTGTGACCTGCTCGGAAAAAATGATGCGGAGTGCCGCGGAACTGGCCGCGCGCTTTGAAGCTTATCTGCAAACACATCTGGCCGAGAACCGCGAGGAGATCGAAAAAGTGCATCATCTTTTTATGTCGGCACAGGATTACACCGACGTTTACGAGAAGTGCGGATTGCTCACCCCGCGCACCGTGCTCGGTCACTGCATTCATCTCAGTCCGCGCGAGATCGGGGCGATCGCAGCCGCGCAATCCAGCATCGCGCATTGCCCGAGCTCGAACCTTTTTCTCGGCAGCGGTTTGATCAAGCTCGATCAGCTCTTGAAAGCCGGCATCGCTGTCGGTCTCGGTTCCGACGTGGCCGCCGGGCCCGAGCTCAATATGTGGCAAGTCATGCGCGCCGCCATCGACGTGCAAAAAGCGCGAACGGCTTACGAGCCGAATCTCCGCCCGTTGCGTGCGAGCGAAAGTTTTTATCTCGCCACCCAGGGCGGTGCGCGCGCACTCGGAAAATCCAAGATCATCGGCACGCTCGATGCCGGGAAGGAAGCGGACTTCGTGGTTGTTGATTTAGACTCCCTGCGTCCCTATCGCAAAGATCGACAATCACTCAACGGCCTGTCCACCGAGGACGTCCTTGCGCTTTCCATTTATCGCGGCGGCCCGCATTCCATTCTCGAAACATACGTGCGCGGAAAATGCGTGTATCGTGCCGAGCAAATTCCATGAAGAACGGTCCGCACGATCCAATCGACATCGCTCTAGAGGAGGACATTGGAGCGGGCGATATTACGACGGAATTTTTTGTGGCGGCCGACTGCGAAGCGTCGGCGCGAATCGTCGCGCGCGAAAAAGCGATTTTGGCCGGTTCAAACACGGCCGCGGAAGTTTTTCATCGCGTCGATGGCGCGTCGCAAGTGCAAATCATTCGGAGCGACGGCTCCGAGATCAATGCCGGCGATGTCATCATCGAAATTCGCGGTCTCGCCTGGTCGATTCTAAAGGCCGAACGCGTCGCTTTGAATTTTCTGCAACGTTTGTGCGGGATCGCGACGCTTACTCGTCAATTTGTCGACGCAGTCGGCGAGCATCCCGTAAAAATTCTCGATACGCGCAAGACTACGCCGGGCCTTCGCCTTCTGGAGAAAGCGGCCGTGGCCGCGGGAGGCGGGCAGAACCATCGCTTCGGTCTCTATGACATGGTGCTGGTGAAAGATAATCACTTGCTCGCCGCCCATGGCACGCAGGCGATGGCACAGACGATTCAGCGCATTCGAAAAAAACGGCCGAACGTCCGAATCGAAGTCGAGGCGGACAATCTCGAACAAGTGCGAGCGTTTCTTGAGATGGACGGTGTCGATCTTGTCCTGCTCGACAACATGAAGCCCACCCAGATTCGCGAAGCCGTCGCGCTCGGAAAAAACAAAGTGAAATTCGAAGCGAGCGGCGGCGTGACTTTACAGAATGTTCGCCGCATTGCCGCCACCGGAGTCGATTACATTTCCGTCGGCGCGCTCACCCATTCGCCGCGCGCTATCGACCTCTCGCTGGAACTCACGCATGTCGCGACTTGACGCAGCGCAACTGCGCGCCGCCGTCGGCAACTGCATCATTGGCCGTGAAATCATTGTTCTGGAAGAAACCACTTCGACGAACGATTCGATCCTGCAAAGGGTAACTTCCTTAACTCCGGAAGGTCTTGTCGTCTTCGCCGAACATCAGACGGCCGGACGCGGTCAGCGCGGCAACCGTTGGGAATCGGCGCCGCAAAAAGGACTTTGGTTTTCAATTCTGCTCCGCCCCAAAATCGAGATCGACAAATCGGCGCGGCTCACGGCGTGGGCTGCGGCAACACTGGCAAGCGCGATCCACGAACAATTTTCTCTGGGCGCAACCGTCAAAGTGCCAAATGACGTTCAGCTCGACGGCCGCAAGGTCGCGGGCGTGGTCGTAGAAATGCGCGCCCAGGAAAATGCGCCGCACGTTGCTATCGCCGGAATCGGAATCAATGTGAATCACGCCGCCGCAGATTTTCCCGAAGAACTGCGCTCGTCTGCCACCTCTTTGGCCATCGCGTTAGATCGACAAGTGGATCGCGCGAAATTCGCCACCGCGCTTCTGCGCAATCTCGACCGCGCTTACACGGAAAGCTTTGGACAAAAATAGCCCCGAGCTTCAGCTCTGGGATTAGGGGCAACATCTGAGACGCACTGAGTCCCGATGGGACGAAAGAACTTTCATCGGACAAATCCGCTTCTGTCGCCCCGCCGGGGCTCGATACGTTCGTGTATCTGGAACCCAGGGCTAAAAAGCCCTGGGCTATTTTCAGTCAAAACGCTCCCCTTTCGCTTACGCTGCAAGTTTCGGCCGATAGTTTTGCAAGGCGCGCAACTTTTCCAAGGCGCGGCCGCTGTCGATTTGCTCGCGCGCCTTGGCGATGCCCTCATTCATATCGCGAGCAAGACCGGCCACGACAAAACCGCCGCCGGCATTGGCCACGGCCATTTCGCGTTTCGCGCCTTCAATTTCTCCGGAAAGAATTCCTTCGAGCGTGGCCGCATTCTCCGGCGCGCTGCCACCGCGCAATTCATCGAGGGGACATCGTTGCACGCCCAGCCATTGTGTATCGAGGATGGCCGATGTGATCTTTCCATTTTGCAATTCGGCGATCGTGGTCGCGCCGCAAATGGATATGTCGTCCATGCCGTCGGTGTTCTCGGCCAGGCCGTGCACGACCCAGGCGCGCTCGCGGCCCAGGCGCCGGAGCACTTCCGCAAAAAGTGTGGTCAAGCGTGGCGCAAACACGCCGAGCAATTGTCGCGCAGGGCGTGCCGGGTTCAAAAGCGGCCCGAGCAAGCTAAAAATCGTGCGCTTTTTCTCTCCGGCCAGGCGTTCGCGCATCTTCGCGATCTCGCGGAAAGCCGGATGATATTGTCGCGCAAAGACGAAGGCGAGTCCGAAGCGTTGCGCACATTCTCTTAAATCATACGGTTCCAAATGAATCGGAACCTGCAGTTCCTCCAGCACGTCCGCGCTGCCGCACAATGAAGTCACGCTGCGGTTGCCATGTTTCACGACAACCGCGCCGCCGGCCGCCAGGATAAACATGATCGTGGTCGAAACGTTGAAGAAATCAAGGCCGTCTCCGCCCGTGCCGCATACGTCGAGCATCGGTCCGGGCAATTCCGCCGGATCGATCCGCGGATCGTTTGCCCGTTCCATCAAAAGTTCGACAAATGACGCGACTTCCTCGGCCGTCTCCCCTTTTTCGTGCAGCGCGAGCAGAAATTCAGCCTTCGTTTCGTCTTGCACCGCCTCGGAAAGCAACAGCGGCAAAACGAAGCGGACGTCGCCGTTGGTCAGATCAAGACCGTTACGCACTTTTTCGATCAGTTTTTTCACGCTAGTCCTCTGTAGCCGCTTCGTTGTGCGGAGCGCGACGCTAATAAGCGAAGCATTGCGCGCGTTGCGTCCCGCAGAGCGGGACGGCTACAGCCACGATTCATGTTTGCGACTCCATCTCGCGCAACCAATCGCGATAAATCTGCGGCGAAATTTCCGATGGTTTGATCTCGCTGCGTCCGCCCCAGAAGACGTTGGTGTATGAAACTGGAATGCCGCTCGCGGCAAGATGTCGATCGATCGCCGCTTTATGCTCGAGCAACAATGCTTTGTCCGTACCGTGCGCCACCGCCATGATGTTGACATTCTTGAATTCCGGACCGGCTTCGCGCCAATAGCAGTGCGTCAAAATGTGGTGCCGCCCGACTTCGCCACCCGTTTCGATTTCGCGACCGGCCGGTATGGCCCAATGAAAGAGCGCATTGAATCGGGTCACACGGACGCCGCCGGCCGAAGGTTTCACGTGCTCGAGGAAAGTGGAAAAGCGACCGATGATTTTGCGCGCGCTTAAATCTTCGGCCACGCGATAAAATTCCTCGAGCGATACGCCCGCTTCCTGGGCGCGGGCCGCCCACGGCGTCGGTCGAATTTCTTCCGGCGTAAATTCGCGTTTGAGCCCGAGCAAGATCTTCCACTCGTGCTCGCTAAGATCGACGACCTCGACCCGAATCATTTTCGCGGGCACATCCCCTTTGCTTCCCGGCTCAATCGTTTTGCGCCGCACATGACCGACGCCAAGCGTGAAAATCCCTTTGGCCGGCATGAGCCGGAAACGTTCGGCGCCCACTTTCTCCGAGAGGAGTTCGCCATGTTTCTGAAGCGAAAAGCCGTGCGGCACTTTCAGCGTCGTCCAAAGTTTGTAATCCGAGCCCGCGCTCGCTGCATCCGTCGAGCGTAGCACGACATGGCCGGAAAACGGATCGCGCTGAAACATCCAATCGAACGCGTTGTCGATCTTATCCTCGGGCACCTTCCAAGCGACCAGCGCGCCGTCGGCCAGGTTGGTCGCGAGCAATGTCTGGCGAATACGGCGAATGGTTCCGGCGCGGAGCATCGCGGCGATGCGCGCCATGACAAGATCGACATCTACACCGGAGCGCCGCGCAATCTCTGTGAAGGGTTCGCGCACAAAGCCTTCGATCTTGTCCTCGGAAATGGCGAGAATCTTGGCGTTAATCGGATCGTCATGCTCGATCGGCAGCATGACGCAACTAAACGCTATCCGACGTAATAATCCAAGCCGCGCGTCATAATTCGATGTTGGACGTTGAGCGTTGAGCGTTGAACGTTTTCTCCGAAATCATGGTTAAGGCCATTTTCTTCGACGCCGTCGGCACGCTCTTCTATTTGACCAAGAGCGTCGGCGATCATTACGCGCTGGTGGGAAATGACGTTGGTCTGAAACTGGATCCGGCTGCGCTGGAGCGCGCATTTTTCGCGGCCTGGCAGCGCATGCCGCGGCGCGCGGCTATCGATGGGCCGCGCCAGAATGATGACAAAGATTGGTGGCGCGAACTTGTCGATCTTGTCCTCGAGGCTGTCGCGCCGTCCTTAAGCGCGCTCGATCGCGATAATTTTTTCGAAGTTGCCTACGAACATTTTGCCGAGGCCGGTGTGTGGGAAGCGTATCCGGAGGTGGTCGATATTCTGAAAAAATTGCAGCCGCGCTTTCACCTCGCGATCGTTTCCAATTTCGACGGACGTTTGCGCATGATTCTCGAGCACCTCGGCATCTCGAAGTTTTTCACGCACGTCTTTGTTTCGAGTGAGATCGGCGCGGACAAACCCGATCCGGAGATCTTTCGGCGCGCACTTAAGTTTATCGATCTTGCGCCCGGTCAAGTCCTGCATGCCGGCGACGATCCGGTGCGCGATTGGCAGGCAGCGAGCGCGGCGGGATTATCGATCTTTCAATTGGATCGAGAGAAGAATTCGCTGCGCGATCTGCCAATGCTGTAGCCGGGGCCCTGTGGGCCGCGGGCACGCGTCTCACAGAGGCGCGGCTACAGACCCCGGCAGGCGGAGCGCCTGCCTACAAATCTTGCAGCGGCAATAGCCCAGCGTTTTAACGCTGGGTAAACGTTTGTTCTGGAGTTTAAGTCCCGCCGGGGACGAAAGAAGCGTTCCTTTCGTCCTCCCCGGACTTGTCTTCCGACATCACGAAACCCAAGCGTTAAAATGCTCGGCTATTGTTAGAGCGACCGCATCGCAATAGAAGATTGGGTCGGCCGGGACTCGAACCCGGAACCAACGCCTTAAAAGGGCGCTGCTCTACCAATTGAGCTACCGACCCGCGCGGAAAGTTTCTAATCCACTTCAAACGCCGCTGCAAGAATGGAGGGACGGCCTCTATGCCATCCCAAAAGTCGGACGCGACCGAGCGCGTCCCTTCATTTATTAAACATCGCAGACCCTCCGCCTCCAATTTGATTTCAACCTCTTCAACTGCGTGCTAATCATTCGCACCACCCATGAAGTCATTTCGAAGCTTTTGCTTTGCATTTGCCCTAATCGGAATCGGCTCCGTTCGCGCCGCCGAATCTGATCTCGCCGCCACGGCAACGAACCAACTCGGGATCGATCTTCATCGTCAGCTCGCCAGCAGCGACGAAAACCTGTGCGTTTCGCCATATTCAATTCAAAGCGCGCTGGCCATGACGTTCGCCGGCTCGGACGGCGAAACGCGCAGCGAGATGGCGCGCGTCCTTCACTTTCCGAACAAAGACGACAATATCCACGCATCCTTTTCGTCGTTGCGGGACTCGCTGGAAGAAACAGTGAAGAAGAGCGCGACGATCGTCGAACAAACGAAAAAGCTCGGAGGACCAAGTGAGTCGATCACGTTGTCGATCGCGAACCGGCTTTTCGCGCAAAGTGGATACGATTTTCGAGAAACGTCTCGCAAGTTTGTTCAAAAGTACTATGGCGCGCCGTTTGAGCCGCTCGATTTTCGTAAAGACGCCGGCGGCGCGAGGCAACGGATCAATAAATGGGTCGCCGATCAGACGCGCGACCGAATTCGCGATTTGATACCGGCCGGCGCGCTCAACGAGATGACGCGTCTGGTTTTGGCGAATGCGATTTATCTCAAAGCTGCATGGGCACATGAATTCAACAATCGAGCGACGAGACCAGCGCCATTTCATGTTCGCGGCGGGACCGGCGTCGATGTTCCGATGATGCGGAGACAAGATCGGCAATTTGGCTACGCGAAACAGGAAGGCTTCACGGCAGTAAGCCTGCCCTACGTCGGAAACGAACTGCAATTTGTTGCCCTGGTTCCGGACGACATGAGCGGTCTGCACGCGCTCGAATCAAGACTCACCGCTGAGATCTTGTCGCAATGCGCCAAGCTCGAGCCGCACGATGTCGATCTTAGCATGCCGAAGTTCAAGTTTGAACCGCCAACAATTCTGCTTGGCGAAAAACTGCAGGCACTCGGCATGAAGTCGGCCTTCGATCAGCCGCGCGGCAGCGCGAACTTCGAACGCATCGCGCCACGAAAGCCGAACGATTACCTGTATGTCTCACAGGTTTTCCACAAGACCTTTATTGCCGTGGATGAAAAGGGAACTGAAGCCGCAGCCGCGACAGCCGTCGCGATGGCGACCACCTCGGCCATGGTAAAAAAGGCGCCGCCGATCGAAGTGAAAGTGGATCGCCCGTTTGTCTACGCCATCCAGCACGTGCCCAGCGGCGCCTGTCTCTTCATCGGTCGCGTGACCGATCCGCGCTAACATGGACATAGCCACCTTCGCGAATCTGATCAATGCGATCGCAGTGACGGCCGGTGTCATCTTCGCGGCGGCGCAGATTCGCGATTATCGCCGTCAACGTAAGCGCGATTCCATGCTCGCTCTTGTGCGCTCGTTTCAGAGCCCGACGTTTGCCAGGGCGCTGCGCAGGGTCGTTGAGCTGCCGGATAACATCAGCGCCGATGAAATTCGAAGGATTCTCGGCCCGGAGGGCGAAGATCTTGTCGTCCATGTCACCGCCACGTGGGAAACGATCGGCGTCCTTTTTTTCCATGGCGAATTGACCATCGACCTGATCGACGATTTCTTCAGTGGTCCGATTCTGATTTCCTGGAGAAAACTGCTTCCGTACACCATCGACCTGCGCCGACAGTATAATCGCGACACCTGGTCGGAATGGTTCCAGTGGCTGGCCGAACGAATGCTGGAGCGCGAATCATCCTCGCCACCGGTCCCGGCGTACAAGGCTTATAGGCCGGGCACGAAGGCTTACGATCGCTGGCGGCGGAAAAAATAATCTGGAGATCGGCGGTCACAGACCGCCGCTACAGAAGAGAATCGGCCGCATAACTTAATTTCCCCCCAACGATCTGAGCCGCCGATGTGAATGGATGCAACTGAGTTTTCGCAAGATCGACAATGTGCGTGACCTCGACGCCGCGTGCTTTTAGAAAATCGGAAATGAGGGCGCGATGACAACGCCACCAGAGCGCTTCCGCGCACATGATCGCAGTCGGTCCAGCTTCGTTGGCGAAATCGACAAGTCGATCGATGCCTTTGCGAAATTCTTCCGTCTCCATGTGATCGGCGTAACCGCGGAACGCTTCATTACGCCAGGCGTTGTTCTTTGACCCCGGTTGCGGTTTTCGTCTCCCGCCCAGTTGGGGAAAATGTTCGTAATGAATTCCGTGTTCGCCCAGCGACTGCGCAAGTGCTTCTTTGTTGAACTGCGGATAACGCTTTGAGCCGGGCAGCAATCGCACATCGGCCACCAGCTTGATCCCGTTCTCCCGGAGCAACGAAATGAAGATCTCGATCTTGCGCGTAGAATGCCCGACCGTCCAGATTTGGTTCACCACTTCCTTCCGTTTCCTGTGCGCCGTGTTCTAATCACCTTAACAGTCGTCGCGCTATATTTAGCAGTCATGTTTCTCGCGCATCTCCCCGACCTGCTCATTCTCTTTCCAAGCACCGCGCCCATCGATGCGCACGGCGCGACGCGCAAGGTCGTTCCATTCGACAACGGTGAATTGGAGTTGTGGACAGCACGATCGCAGGTCGCACAGCAAAGCGGCCATCCGGCTATTTACATTTTGCGTTTCTACGGGAACGCCGATCGCGCGGAGCGCTGGGTGGCGGCTGAAGCAGAAATGTGGAATGACCGTTCCGTTGAGATCTGGGGAATGAATTATCCGGGCTACGGCGGCAGCACTGGACCGGCGCGATTGGCGCGAATCGGCCCCGCCGCCCTCGCTGCCTTTGATGCGATGAAAGAGAACGCCGGCGATCGGCCGATTGTTCCTTTTGGTGCAAGCGTCGGGACGAGCGCGGCGCTGCATATAGGAGCGCAGCGCACCGTGAGAGGCCTGGTTCTTCACAATCCACCTGCGCTTCGACCAATGATCCTACGTCAGTTCGGCTGGTGGAATTTGTGGTTGCTGGCTGGACCGGTGGCCCTGCAAATCCCACGCGACCTTGATAATATTGCGAATGGAAGGCGCGCTCACGCTCCGGCAATTTTTTTGCTTG
>Ga0137359_10002731_pt1 | contig 14160 bp, 6 predicted proteins | sample Mad1_40_16metaG_FD_108281 | JGI IMG/M metagenome (GOLD analysis project Ga0137359, IMG submission 108281) | Vadose zone soil microbial communities from Angelo Coast Range Reserve, California, USA - Mad1_40_16 metaG | ecosystem: Environmental > Terrestrial > Soil > Vadose zone | place: USA... | reverse complement strand
GCGCAGCGGATTTCAGCAGCAGTGCGTTATCCAGCTCTTCAATTTTTCCAACGGCTATGTTCTCACGTGCCGTCATCTCGTAACGCATGAAATCCTGAAAGATGACGCCGATTTCCCTATAAAGATCTTCCAGGTCGTACTCGCGAAGGTCTATCCCGTCGAGGAGAATCTGTCCCTCTGTAGGGTCGTACAGTCTTGTGATGAGCTTTACGATAGTAGTTTTGCCTTGCCCGTTCTCGCCGATTAGGGCCACGCGCTCTCCGGGATGAAGGTGGAAATTCAGCCGATCGATCACCATACGCTCAGTTCCGGGATAGCGAAAGCAAACATCGCGAAACTCGAAGCCTTGCCGAATCGGATGCGGAGCGCGAAGCGCGTTCGGCTTGGAACGAATCGTCGGCTTCATTTCGAAGAAAGCGAGCAGGTCAGTCAGGAATAAGGCTTGATCGGCAATTCCAGAGAGCGTCGAGAAGACTTGCTGGATGTTGCTGCTGGCTTGCAGAATGGCATTGGTTAGAAAATAAAAGGTACCGATACCCAATCTGCCCGCGATTGTGCGCCAGATCACATAGGCATAGGCTCCGTAATAGCCTGCCGTGCTGACGAATGACAGAATCGAACCGATGCCGAGCCTCCGCCGGGCAAGCCGAACGTCCTGCTCATAAATAGTGTCTGAGAGTTTCGCGAAGCGCTGGGTGAAAAATGCACCAAGACTGAAGAGTTTGAGTTCTTTCGCCGCCTCTTTGGTGGCTCCGGCCTGGCGCAGATAATCGAGCTGACGCTTGGTCGGGGTTTGGCGGAAATTCTTCGCGTAACCCAAAAAAGCAAAGTGAGTTTCGCCGAGGAACGCGGGCAGCACGGCGGCGACCAGCAGCAACATGAGCCAGGGCGAGTAGATCATCACCGCCACCGACCAACCCAATGCGGTGATCAATTGCAGCTCCAGCCGTCCGATGGACTGAATCATGACCAGCCGGTCTGTGGCTTGTACGCGAGCGCGCTCTAATCTGTCGTAGAAAATTGGATCTTCGTAAGCCGTGAGGTCTAGCTCGGAGGCATGCTTCATCACCTGAATGCTGACGTGGCGGGTGTATTTGTTCGCCAGCAGGGCATCGGAGTAGTCAATCATTCGCGTAACTACGCTGCTGAGCACTGCCAGACCGAACTCCGCGAGCACCAACCACCACAACCTCACCGGAACTGGCTCGTGGGTCTGCAGAAGGCGGACCAGAATATCGATGATCAGTTTAGGGATGTAGGTGAGTGCAATCGGCAGCAGGGCAGCTATGATCCTGGCAACGATCCCGAACGTGACCACCCCCGGTCCGGATTGCCAGACAATCTTCAGGACAGGCGGAACGTTGCGCAGGGCCGAGAGACGCTCCTGCCAGCTGCTCCAGAAGTTTTCTTTTTGTGACATTTGGCCGAGTCCTGGCCCGGTTGAAGCTTAAAGCCGCCGCGCTGATACGAACCAGAGATGCCGAAAACCAGTGCAAAGGTTTGACAGAACGCTAGCTATCAGCCCCGCCTTACCTGTGCGAACCGCGACAGACCAAGCAATTATAAACAGCGCCAGCAAGTTCCTATCGCAAAACGAGTAAGGCGTTACTCCTATTACTAGCGGTATCCCCGGTGCCCAGAATTCTTTGACTCGCGTTCAACTCAGGAACAAGATGCTGTTAACGAAAAATATTCTCGGACGCAACGAGTGTTTGTGAATTTTCTTCCCGAGTTGGTGAAGAATTTTTACTTTTTTCATCTTGCACAGATTATTGAGGAGCAACTCTGGGTCATAATCAGAGTTCAGATCAGTTTCGATGAGTTCGACCCGCCGTCAATTCCTTCGCGTGGCGCTGACCGGGGCCGCAGTTCTTCCACTCGCAGGAAAGACGCTGGCTTCCGATCTACTGCCCAACCATGCTGAGCCTGTCCTCAGCTATCTTGCTCTGCTCGACGAACTTCAGCGTGCAGCCTTCGAGTTTTTCTGGAATGAGGCCAATCCCGACACAGGGCTGGTGCTTGACCGGTCCGATGCAAACGGAGGCGGCGCGCGCGGCATGGCCAGCATTGCGGCAACAGGTTTCGGCCTGACGGCTCTCTGCATTGGCGCCGAGCGGCAATACCGGCCGCGCGTCCAGATTGAGCGGCGCGTGGCTAGGACGCTGGATTTCCTCGCCCACGAGGCTCCAACCGAACACGGGTTTCTGTATCACTTCATCGAGTCCGGCACGGGTAAACGTCGTGGACATTCCGAAATTTCTCCGATTGACATGGCGATCCTGCTCTGTGGCGCGCTGACTTGCCGCGAGTACTTCCACAGCGCCGAGGTCCGACGTGATGCAACTACTGTTTACAACCGGGTGGAATGGCCGTGGGCACTGAACGGAGCAAAGACTTTCGCGCTCGACTGGACTCCGGAATACGGTTTCAGCGCGCTTCGCTGGGACGCTTACTGCGAATCCATGATGCTTTACCTGCTAGCCATGGGATCGTCCACTCATCCAATTCCGAGGGAATGCTGGCAGGCAATTAGGCGTCCGAAAATGGTTTATGGAGGACGCCAATACATTTCACTGCCGGCGCCATTGTTTGTGCACCAGTTCTCCCATGCCTGGTTCGATTTCCGCGACAAGCACGACGATTACGCGAACTATTTTGAGAACTCGGTTATCGCCTCCCATGCGCACCGTGAATTTTGCACTGAGCTGGGACAACGATTCCCCTGCTATTCCGGTGACGTTTGGGGAATTACGGCTTCCGATTCCAGCGAGGGCTATGTCGCCTGGGGTGGTCCGCCGCTGCTAGGACCGATCGATGGCAGCCTGGTTCCAGCGGCCTCGGCCGGGTCGCTGCCATTCCTTTTCCGCGAGTCAATTGCCGTTCTTCGGAATCTGCGCGCCTATTACGGCAAGCAGATCTGGAAAAAATATGGCTTCGTCGATGCGTTCAACCCGCTGACTGGATGGACCAGCCAGGATGTGCTCGGGATCGATGTGGGCATCAGCATGTTAATGGCAGAAAACGCCCGCTCGCAATTCGTATGGAGCACTTTCATGCGCAATCCGGAGGCCGCGACTGCCATGCAACTCGCTGGCTTCTTGCCGGATGGCTTCGAAGTCCCAATGGTGGCTGACGCAGAGCGTCGTGACTACTCAGCAACTTAATCCAAGATTGGCAGATTCAAGCAGGGTTGGACGAGAAACTCGAGTGGCGCGATCTGCTTGAGCGCCTGCGCGACGATAGAGGCCGGGTAGGATTCCAACGTAATCACAAACGGCAATTTCGACTTCGAGTAACCGGGCTTCTGAAACACAGCGTCGATATTGATTCCGTGTTGGCAGAATATCTGTGCCAGTGCGGCGATGATCCCGGGCTCGTCCCGTACCATGAAGCGCAAATAATGGCGGGAAACGAAATCAGAGCTGACGGACAATGCCGTTTGCTCAGGTTCATTCATAGTCGCGCCGTTGCTTTGACGCGACCGAGCGATGGCGATCAGATCGGAAACGATTGCCACCGCCGTGGGATTCCCGCCTGCGCCATGGCCGGCAAAGACCGTCTCGCCGCCGAATTTTCCCGTAGACACGACAAGGTTTTGACCACCATCCACGGCCGCCAGAGGTGAAGACGCATGCACCAGAGCTGGCTCGACTGAGGCGAACAGCTTGTCAGATGTTTTCTTAGCACGTGAAAGCTGACGAATTGTGCAGTCAAGAAGCTTGGCGTACTCGAAATCGACAGGTTCGATGGTGGAAATCGACCGCGCTGAAATGTCGGACGCAGTTGCGGAAACACCTAACCCAGTGCGCGCCAGAATCGTAAGCTTGGCTCTGGCGTCGAGCCCATCAACATCTTCGGTCGGATCGGCTTCGGCGAAACCCAGCTTCTGAGCTTCACACAGCGCTTCTGCAAACGACACTCCGGCAGATTCAATCCGCGTCAAAATGTAATTGCAAGTTCCGTTCAGAATCCCGCACAGCTCAACTAGTTCGTCTCCCGCCAGGCCTTCCTGCAAACCGGAGATGACCGGAACGCCGCCGGCTACTGATGCTCCGAACGCAAGGTGCTGGCCGTTTTCTGCGGCAAGCCGCAGGAGTTCTGTTCCATACCGAGCAATCAACTGTTTGTTAGCAGTGACAACCGACTTACCGGATTTCAGTGCGCGACGGATCCATTCTCCGGCGGGCTCAAGGCCTCCGATGACTTCAACAAGAATGTCGGCTTCCGAAGAGAGGACCTCAGCAATATCTTCGGTCCAACGGACCGTAGCTGGAAGCCAGTCCACCCGTTTGCGCTCGATGTTCCGATTGCAAATGTGAGTCAGCCGTAAGCTGGCCAGAGATCGCTCTGACAAGATACGCGCGACTGAACTACCAACTGTTCCGAATCCGACGATCGCAACATTCCAAGACTTCGACGTCGCCAGAGTCTCTTGCTCAGTGAGCACAGTTGTCGAATTGGGAATTGCTTTGGCCATTAAGTTGAGTCTGTGGAATAACGGGCGTCTCGTCCGTCCCTACGGGCGAGACGCCCGTAGCTCCACTGGAATTATTTGATATGCACGTGATCGTCGCGACCTTGTCGCTCCTGAGCCGTTGGTTGCTACCCGCCGCTCAACTCCATTCTTCTTATGCGCTGCCTTCCTGCTTCCTTTCGCAGGCGGGAAGAAATGCCCATGCAGGCGACGTACCGCTTTTGGCACGTCGTTCTCTTCCACGACAAAACTGATATTAATTTCCGAAGCGCCCTGGGAAATCATTCGGATGTTCACGCGGGCATCGGCAATGGTATTGAACACGCTGGCCGCAATCCCCGGCTTTCCGTGAATGTCCTCGCCGACCAGACAAATGATTGCCTGCTTATCTTCGCAGGCCACGTCCGCAATTTGCTCAAGTTCAGCCAAAAGCGCTTTTGGCAGCCGTTTAGTTTCCATGGTGAACGAAAGGCTGACTTCAGAGATTGCAACAATATCGACGGAAGTCGAATGACGATCGAGGGCCTCGAACACCGAACGCAAAAATCCATGGACCATCACTCCGCGTGAAGCAACCACGTTCACAATGCTAATCCCCATTTTTGCGGTGATGGCGCGAAAAACGTCACGGCTGGGCGGAGCCTGGGCAGTGATTTCCGTTCCAGTGCTTTTCAAATTGCGAGAATTCAGCACATACACAGGAATGTTCTTGTGGATCGCAGGAAGAAGCGTCGCTGGATGCAGGACCTTCGCGCCAAAATACGCAAGTTCGGCAGCCTCGTTAAAACTTATTCGCTTAATGGTTCTCGCTTCGGGACACAGCCGCGGATCGGTCGTCATCATTCCTTCCACGTCGGTCCAAATTTCGATGCGGTCCGCGTCGAGTGCCGCGCCGATGATCGCAGCCGAGTAGTCCGAACCACCGCGTCCAAGCGTGGTTGGGACCCCGTCGACCGTCGCCGCGATAAATCCACCCATCACAGGAATACGTTTCTTCGATACCAGTGGCACTATTTTCCTCTTTGAACGGTCGCGAGTTTCGTCCATCTGCGGAACCGCGTGCGTGTGCCTCGAATCGGTAACCAGGCACTCCCTCGAATCCACCCACGCGGCGCTCAACCCTAGCAAGTTGAATGCATCGGCCACGATCAGGCTGGACAGCAATTCCCCAAATGAGAGCAGATAATCGCTCCCTCTGGGTGTGAGCTCGCGCACAGCGGATAGTCCTCGCAGGAAATTTTCCAGTTCAGAAAAGAGCGGTTGGATCCGGGGAGCAAGTGTGGCGCTGCGCTTCGAGCCCAGAAGAGCTTTTGCTGTCTCGATATGACGTTCCCGCAAGGAGCGCAGTAGTTCGAGGCTGGCATCGCTTTCGCCCGCGGCGGCCTTATGTCCCATGGCCACCAATTGGTCGGTGACCTTTGCCATGGCGCTTACGACAACAATTGGGGACTGCTTCTGGCGACTGGAAACGATCTTTGCCACGCGCTCAATGGCCTCTGAGCTCTCGACCGACGTGCCGCCAAACTTCATCACTATCATGCGCGCACCACCCCGCCTGATCCTACATCCATCATGTCCGTTTCCTTACGCATAAGCGATTAAAAAACGCACATAAAACGAAGGACCCACCAGCCGGTTCGTTCTCCTGGCTGTGGGTCTTGAGCAGATTCTGTGTTTCCAGCTCAGCGCCCACGCCAGACTGTAATTCGTGTGCCGATGATTGTGGGCATCGACGACATAGCCTGGAACATGGACGACATACCTGAATCAATATACCGGACTACAAGCCGCCTTCTCCAAGCAGGTTTTTCGATACATAGAATCGAAAAACCTGCTCATTGCGAGGTCTTTAGCCACAGAATTGGGAAGTTGTGGCCCAGTTTGCGGAAGTCTGAATCACTGGTGACCAGGGTGGCTTTGTTCTCGATCGCAAGCGCGGCGGCAAAAGCATCGACATAGTAGAGCTTGTAATTGAATTTCAGTTCGGCAGCACGAAGGCTTCGTTGCGCACTCACATCCTGCAATTCGATTGGTAGGGTGCCGATGGCGCTCATCACTTGCAGCGCCTGATCCTGGCTCTTGCCTTGCAGCAGAAGGAGTCCGTAAATTTCGCCATAATTGGTTGTCGACATCAGAATCCGGCAGTGTCGCCGGATGGCTTCTTTGACCAATTGTCGGTAAATGCTGACGGGCGCCGCGTGAACATGAGCGCACTCTTGAAATTTCCATCCGCCGAATCGAAATTCTGAATTGTACTTTTCACCCCAAACCGCTGTACCAAAGATATATACAAGGTCGTGGTGCGCGCGATCTAAGAAGCAGTCGTTGGTCGTTCGTCATGGGCAGAACCGTTTATAACCAGTACGCCCACGACGAAGACCAACCACCCACGACGGTTTTTCTCCAAAGGAAACATTCTGACTCGCTGGAAGACAAACAACGGTTTGCCGCCGCCGCAGGGTCTTTACGACCCGGCGCACGAGCACGACGCTTGCGGCATCGGTTTTGTCGCCAGCATTCGCGGCGAGAAGAGTCACCAAATCATTGAGCAGGGAATTCAAGTCCTTATCAATCTGACTCACCGCGGTGCTTGTGGCTGCGATCCGGAAACTGGTGATGGCGCCGGACTGCTGATTCAGATTCCGCATAAATTCTTTGCACGCGAGTGCGAATCCCTGGGTTTCACCCTGCCAGCTCCTGGCGAGTACGCCGTTGGCATGACGTTCCTTCCTGTTGAAAAGCAGCCACGTCTCAATTGTGAAGGCGTTCTGGAGCGAATCATCCGCGAAGAAGGACTCAATACCCTCGGCTGGCGGGACACTCCAGTCAACGGTGATGCCATCGGCCGTGTGGCGCGAGCTTCGCAACCTTATATCCAGCAGATTTTCGTGTCGCGTCCCACCGAAATGGATGAGGAAGCATTCGAGCGCAAGCTTTACGTGGTTCGCAAGCGCGCGGAGAACGAAATCGCCGAATCAGAGATCGAGGACAAAGAATTTTTCTATATCCCGTCCCTCTCGGCGCGGACGATCGTTTACAAAGGACTCCTGCTTGCGCCCCAAATCGCGAATTTTTATGGTGAGCTTTCCGATCCCGATGCAGCTAGCGCGCTCTGCCTGGTGCATCAGCGTTTCTCTACCAATACTTTCCCGAGCTGGAAGCTTGCGCATCCCTATCGCTACGTTGCGCACAATGGCGAAATCAATACGCTGAAGGGCAACGTCGCATGGATGCATGCCCGGCAGTCGATTCTGGCGACCGAACTTTTCGGCGATGACATCAAGAAGCTGTTTCCAATTATCGAAGCCGGAGGCAGCGATTCTGCCAACTTCGATAATGCGGTCGAGATGTTGTTCCAGGCAGGACGAAGCCTGCCGCACGTAATGGCCATGTTGATTCCGGAGGCGTGGGCGGGAAATCCGCACATGAAGCCGGAGAAGCGTGCGTTTTACGAATATCACGCATCGCTTATGGAGCCGTGGGACGGGCCCGCAGCAATCGCCTTCACCGATGGCCGGGTAATCGGCGCAACGCTGGACCGCAACGGACTGCGACCGGGCCGATATGTGGTTACGGATGACGACTTGGTCGTTATGGCCTCCGAAGCGGGCGTACTCTCGGTTTCGCCAGAAAAGGTCAAAAGGAAAGGTCGCCTGCAGCCAGGGAAGATGTTCCTGGTGGATACGGTTGAAGGCCGAATCATCTCTGACAAAGAAATTAAGAAGCGGCTCTCGGCGCGCCAGCCATACCGCGAGTGGCTCACAGAAAACCAGATCACTCTAGACCAACTGCCAGAGCCAACCCGAGTCCATGCTTCCGACCACGCGACGATCCTCTCGCGCCAACGCGCCTTCGGTTACACCGATGAAGATTTGAAAATGATCATCGAGCCGATGGCTGCCTGGGGCGAAGAACCGGTCGGCTCGATGGGAACAGACACACCGCTAGCCTGCCTCAGCGATAAGCCGCAACCGCTCTTCAATTACTTCAAGCAGCTTTTTGCGCAGGTTACCAATCCGCCCATCGATCCCATCCGCGAAGAAATGGTGATGTCGCTCATCAGCTACATCGGTACGGAGCGGAACATCCTGGAGGAAACGCCAGAGAATTGCCACACTCTCAAGTTGCCACATCCCATCCTGACAAATCGCGACCTGGAGAAGTTGCGTCGCGTTTCACAGGGAGATCTGTTGGCCATCACTCTGCCTGCGCTCTTTAGCGCCAAGGACGGAGAAGCCGGGCTGCGGCTGGCGCTCGATGAGCTTTCGCGGCGGGCCTCACTGGCGGTGAAGTCCGGTTACACACTGCTGATTCTTTCTGATCGCGGTGTCGATAAGAACTACGCGCCAATTCCCAGTCTGCTTGCGCTGGCATCGGTGCATAACTTACTAGTGCGTGAGGAAACCCGCACTCAGGTTGCGTTGATCACTGAATCGGGAGAGCCGCGCGAGGTAATGCATTTCGCGCTCCTGATCGGATACGGCGCAAGCGCGATCAATCCATATCTTGCTATAGAGACGCTGGAAGACCTCGCGGCCAGAGGTTATTTGCCTAATGGCATGGCTCCCGATGTCGCGATCAAGCACTTTACTAAGGCCGTCAACAAAGGACTGCTGAAGACTTTTTCAAAAATGGGCATCTCCACGCTGCAAAGCTATCGCGGCGCCCAGGTTTTCGAGGCAATCGGACTTAACAAAGACCTGGTGGACGCGTATTTCGCTGGCACCACTTCACGCATCGGCGGCGTAGGGCTGGATGTGCTCGCGCGCGAGGCGCAGCTGAAGCATGAGTTCGCGTTCCGCGCAGTGACGGATGCGGACACAGAGTTGGCAGTGGGCGGCGGTTTTCACTTCAGAGTGAATGGCGAGTATCACCTGCTGAATCCGGAAACCATCACCAAGCTGCAGCACAGCGTGCGTGAGCGGAATTTCAAAACTTTCCAGGAATATACCGAGCTGATTGACAGCCAGAGTCAGAATCTGGCGACGCTGCGCAGCTTGATGAAGATCAAAAAGTCACGCAAGCCCGTGCCGCTCGAGCAAGTTGAGCCCGCCAAAGAAATCGTCATGCGGTTCACCACTGGCGCAATGTCATTCGGTTCCATAAGCAAAGAAGCGCACGAGACGCTTGCCATTGCCATGAACAGGATCGGAGGGAAGTCGAACACCGGGGAAGGCGGCGAAGACGAAGAACGCTACAAAAAAGATGCCAACGGTGACTGGCGCCGCAGCGCAATCAAACAAGTAGCTTCGGCGCGATTCGGCGTGACTACAAGCTATCTTGTCAATGCAGACGAGCTGCAAATCAAGATGGCTCAAGGCGCAAAGCCCGGCGAAGGGGGGCAGCTCCCAGGGCACAAAGTAGATGAGGTGATTGCGCGCTTGCGGCATTCGATACCAGGCGTTGGACTCATTTCGCCGCCGCCGCACCACGATATTTATTCGATCGAAGATCTCGCGCAACTGATCTACGACCTGAAAAATGCCAATCCTCAAGCGCGGATTTCCGTGAAGTTGGTTTCAGAGATCGGTGTCGGGACAGTCGCCGCCGGGGTGGCCAAAGCTCACGCGGACGTTGTGTTGATCTCGGGTGACAGCGGAGGCACCGGCGCATCTCCCCTCAGTTCGATTAAGCACGCGGGAATTCCATGGGAACTTGGCCTCGCCGAAACGCAACAGGTCTTGTTGATGAACGATCTGCGCAGCCGCATCCGTGTACAGACCGATGGAAAATTGCAAACTGGGCGTGACGTGGTAATTGCTGCTCTGCTGGGTGCAGAAGAATTTGGTTTCGCGACCACACCTTTGGTTGCGATGGGCTGCATCATGCTACGCAAGTGTCACCTGAATACGTGTTCTGTCGGCATTGCCACGCAAGATCCCGCACTGCGCAAGAAATTCGCTGGTCAGCCGGAGCACGTCATCAATTTCTTCTTCTTCGTTGCCGAGCAAGTGCGGCAGTACATGGCGGACCTCGGCTTCCGCAAAGTGGATGAAATGGTCGGGCATGTGGACATGCTGGACGTACAGCCTGCTATTGATCACTGGAAAGCGCGCGGCGTTGATCTCTCCGCAATCTTGTACAATCCCCCGCTGCCCGGACGTGTGGCCCGCCATTGCGTTCAGGCCCAAGACCATGGTCTTGAGAAGGCGCTCGATCATGAGCTGATTGCCGGAGCAAAAGACGCGCTCGAAAATCGCACTCCAGTAGAAATGACCTTTGCGATTCGCAATGTCCATCGCACAGTTGGCGCAATGCTGAGCGGAGAAATTGCTCGTCGGTATGGATCTGAAGGCCTGCCCGAAGACACCATTCGAATAAATTTTGCCGGATCTGCCGGACAAAGCTTTGGCGCGTTTCTGGCCAAGGGCGTTACTCTCACGCTCGAGGGCGATGCCAATGATTACGTTGGCAAAGGCTTGTCAGGCGGGAAATTGGTGGTCTATCCGCCGAAAGCATCCAGATTCGTCGCCGAAGAAAATATTTTGATCGGCAACGTTGTGCTCTACGGTGCGACCAGCGGTGAAGCGTTCTTCAGCGGCGTTGCGGGCGAGCGCTTTGCGGTCCGAAATTCCGGTGCGACCGCGGTCGTCGAGGGCGTCGGCGATCACGGCTGCGAGTACATGACTAATGGGCTGATAGTTGTGCTCGGCTCCTGCGGCAGAAATTTTGCGGCAGGAATGAGTGGCGGCATCGCTTATGCATTCGACGAGCGCGGAGATTTCACCGAAAAACGCTGCAACCTTGCATCGGTGGATTTGGAACCCGTAATCGAGCCACGTGATGTGGAACTCGTGCACAGTCTCGTGCAACGGCACTTCGAATTAACCGGAAGCAAGCGTGCGAAGAACATTCTCGATAACTGGTTAGAGGCATTGCCGCGCTTCATCAAGATTTTCCCGCACGAATTCAAGCGTGTGCTGAGCGTCAGCCGCACGCGCCAGCCGTATATCCCTGGGCAGCCGGTTCCGGTTCCCGAGTTGGTCGAGGCCCTGCATGGGTAAGCCATCGGGCTTCATTGAGAATCAACGCGAAAGCGCGTCACGCCGTCCGGTAGCCGAGCGGGTGAACGACTGGTTTGAGATTTACCAGGATTTTCCCGAAGAGAAGCTGCGCACTCAAGGCGGGCGTTGCATGGACTGCGGCGTGCCCTTCTGCCACACCGGATGTCCGGTCAACAATCTCATCCCGGACTGGAATGATCTTGTCTCCAACGGGCGATGGAAAGAAGCCCTGCGCCAGCTTCATTCGACAAATAATTTTCCCGAGTTCACTGGACGAATCTGCCCCGCGCCATGCGAAGCTGCATGCGTGCTCGGCATCAACGGGCCTGCCGTCACCATCAAGCAGATCGAGAAAAGCATCATCGAGCGCGGATTCGCCGACGGTCTAATTCGTCCCGAGCCGCCGAAATTTCGTTCGGGGAAGAAGGTCGCAATCGTCGGCTCAGGTCCCGCCGGCCTTGCCGCCGCGCAACAACTGAATCGAGCCGGACACTGGGTCACACTTTACGAAAAGGCCGATCGCATCGGCGGCCTGCTGCGCTATGGGATCCCAGAATTCAAGATGGAGAAGCACATCGTAGATCGCCGTCTTGACCAGATGGAAGCCGAAGGCGTGAAGTTTGTGATCAACGCCCATGTCGGTCATTCAGTTCCCGTGGAGGATTTGCAGCGCGAATTTGATTCGATCCTTCTGGCTGGAGGCGCCGAAGCGCCGCGTGATTTGAATGTTCCCGAGAGGAAACTGAAGGGAATCTATTTCGCGATGGAGTACCTCCCGCAATCGAACAAGCGCTGCCACGGAGATGTACTCGATCCCGCTTCGGACATTCTCGCAACCGGGAAGCGCGTCATTATTATTGGCGGGGGGGACACTGGCGCCGACTGCCTGGGCACGGTTCATCGTCAAAAGGCAATTTCCGTGCACCAGTTCGAAATCATGCCCACGCCTCCAACCGAGCGCTCTCCTTTAACTCCGTGGCCACTCTGGCCGATGCAGCTGCGGATCGAAGGCGCGCACGAAGAGGGCGGCACTCGCGAGTGGAGTGTGGCGACGACGAAATTCACCGGCGACAGGGGCAACGTAAAACAGTTGCACGGGATTCGCGTCGGCCCGCCTCCGAAATTCGAACCAATCAGACTCAGCGAGTTCGTGATGGACGCCGATCTCGTCTTGCTGGCGATGGGTTTCACTGGCTCGGTGCGCACCGGCATGATCGACCAGCTCGGAGTGAAACTCGACCAGCGGGGCAATGTAGCCACCGGCGATGATTACATGTCGTCAGTGCCCAGTGTATTTGCCGCGGGAGACATGCGGCGTGGGCAATCCCTAGTCGTATGGGCAATCGCAGAAGGGCGCAAGGCGGCTGCCTCAATTGACAAATATCTAAGCAGGCCGCAGGAATCACCGCGTACGGCCAAGCCACGGACTAGACGCGACTTGATTTCGGTGTAAGCTGAATCCGGCTTCTGACCCATGTCAAAACCTGTACTAATGACGCCGACGTCGAAAACCGCGAGGTCTATCGCGAGACAAGTCACGCTATCTGAAATTCAGGCCGCGATGGGCCGTATTCGCGATGCCATCTATCTTTCTCCCTGTGCGCGTTCCGAGAATTTTTCGCAACTCACCGGCAATTCGGTTTACCTAAAGCTCGATAACCTGCAACGCACCGGCGCCTTCAAAGAACGCGGCGCTCTGAACAAACTACTTACGCTGACTCCCGAAGAACGCTCCCGTGGAGTAATCGCGGCCTCGGCTGGAAATCACGCCCAGGGAGTTGCCTATCATGCCGGGCGCCACGGAATTCGCGCTCAGATTTGCATGCCCCTGACTACGCCGCTGATTAAAGTTTCAGCCACAAAGAGCTACGGCGCCGAAGTCGTCCTGCAAGGGGCCAATTACGACGAAGCTTGCGAAGAGGCGGTGCGGCGCAGCGAGCAATTTGGGATGACCTTTGTTCATCCCTTCGACGATGAAGTGGTCATCGCCGGCCAGGGAACTATGGGGCTCGAAATCCTCCAACAGGTTCCAGACATCGAGGCCATAGTGGCTCCCATTGGCGGCGGTGGTCTGATCGCTGGCGTCGCCTGCGCAGTGAAAGAAACGAATTCGCGAGTGCGCGTGATCGGCGTTCAGCCCGCGCGCTTGCCGTCGATGAAAGTGGCAATCGCCGAGGGGCATCCAGTTACGCTGAGCCCGGCAGCCACCATCGCTGATGGAATTGCAGTCCGCCGCGCCGGAGAGAAGACGCTTCCTCTGGTCCAAAAATATGTGGACGACATTGTTACCGTCGATGAAGAAGAAATCGCCAACGCCATTCTCCTGCTGCTCGAACGGGAGAAGACGCTCGCCGAAGGAGCGGGCGCGGCGGCGATAGCAGCTCTCATCAATCACAAAGCTCCGCTGAGCGGAAAAAAAGTTGCCGTGCTCGTCTGCGGCGGAAATATTGACGTCAGCTTGCTTTCGCGGATCATGGAGCGAGGCCTCGTCAAAGACGGACGGCTAGTTCGCCTGCGTGTCCATCTGCCGGATTATCCCGGCGCTCTTCATCGTTTGACAGGAATCCTCGCGCAGCATCGTGCGAACATCGTCGAAACTGCCTACGACCGTGCCTATTACGGCGTCAATCTAGGAGATACAGCAATCGACATCACCATGGAAACCCGCGGCCCCGATCACAT
>Ga0137359_10002729_pt1 | contig 14174 bp, 16 predicted proteins | sample Mad1_40_16metaG_FD_108281 | JGI IMG/M metagenome (GOLD analysis project Ga0137359, IMG submission 108281) | Vadose zone soil microbial communities from Angelo Coast Range Reserve, California, USA - Mad1_40_16 metaG | ecosystem: Environmental > Terrestrial > Soil > Vadose zone | place: USA... | reverse complement strand
TTTATTGAGATTCAAATCCATAGTTGATTCTGATTTGATGCAAAGCATCCAGCGCCTCATAGAAGCTCAGGTTTTCTTTATCCCGCAGGAAGCTGATAACGTCGCCTTGCTTCTGGCAGCCGAAACAGTGAAAGGTTGCGCTGTGGGGATACACGACCATTGAAGGAGTGTGATCGTCATGGAAAGGACACCGGCCCATGAGATTGCGACCAGACATTTTCAGGGGAACGTAATGAGCAATCACCTGGGCGATTGGTACGTTAGCCTTGATCTGCTCGATGCGCTCTATCGTAGCGATGCTGCGCAGTTTGCGTTTGCGAGGGCGAGCCGGTGGAAGCAAAGGTGGGACAGGCCGAGCGTCGGCAAGCAATTTCAAAAGGTCTTCACGGCTGTGCTTCAAACGAACAAAGAAGTCTGTAACGTCACCTCCATCGCCGACCTGTTGTGGCAACATAACTATCTTGGCGTGCGGAATCATAGATCCTACGCGGAGGGCGCCGCGTAGCCCGGCCTCATCGCTATCAAAGCAGATGTACACATCCTTGATGCCTTCAAACTCGGCGGCCCATTCAGGATGAAACGTTCCGGCACCTCCCGTTGACGTTACCGCAGGAAAACCGTTGGCTTCCAACACAAGCCGGTCGAATTCCCCTTCGCAGATTACGACGGAGGATGATTCCTTCAAGATCGATTCCCATCCATACAATTCAACCTTCGCGCCGGCAGACAGAATCATCTTTGGCCCGCCGGATTTGTCGTCGGGAGCTTTCGCATACTTGAAATAGATGACTTCGCCATTGCGATCATAAATAGGGATGGTGATGCGCCAGCCGTTCCAACCAAGAACGTGCGAATCGACTATCGAATTCGGGATGCCTCTGTCGTTGAGGTATTCCCGAATTCTTGCTGGCAGCGCCTCGCGATAAGCGAGTGCGACATCGAGAGAATTATTGTGATTGTTCATTCGTCTCAGACTAACGGCTTCGCGAGGGACTGAAAGACGCAAGGATTTGCCGGAAGCGGCAAATTCTCTTGCCTTTTGAAATCGTCAGCGCGAGCTAGTCTGATCTATATGAAAAGAACCAAAGGCGAAGTGGAAAGTGGCCCAACAATTCGTGAGCTTTATCCACACTTGAACGAAGACCAATTAAGAGAAGCGGAGGACAATCTACAAAGGTACTTCGAAATAGCTCTGCGGATTTATGAGCGGCTAGAGTCCGAAAAGAATCTTGTGGATAACCAAAGCTTTGACGGTCCTACGGAACGATCATAGGATCGATCACGAAAGGTCGAATCTCACCAATACGTTTCCAAACTAAGTGAAGACATTTTTCGGATACACACGTGTGTCCACTGCCAAGCAAGGGGAACACGGGGTATCGCTTCAAGAACAACGAGACGCAATCGCGCGCTACGCTCATCAAAACCAATTGGAAATCGCTTCTTGGTATGAAGAGAGGGTTACGGCTGCCAAGCGCGGCAGGCCCATCTTCAATCAAATGCTCAAACAGTTGAGACACGGCAAAGCAAGTGGGGTGATCATTCACAAGATAGATCGCGGTGCACGCAACCTAAAAGATTGGGCTGACCTAGGCGAGCTTATCGATCAAGGCGTTGAAGTTCAGTTCGTAAATGAGAGCCTGGACTTGCATTCTAGAGGTGGAAGACTTTCTGCTGATATTCAGGCGGTTGTTGCGGCAGATTACATTCGCAACCTTCGCGAAGAGACTCGCAAAGGGTTTTACGGCCGCATCAAGCAAGGTTTGTACCCCCTGCCAGCGCCGCTCGGTTATCTGGATAGAGGCAAGGGCAAAACAAAGGAACTAGATCCGGCAAAAGCTGTCCTAGTCAAAAAGACATTTGAGTTATACGCAACCGGCAAATACAGCTTAGATGTTCTTGCTGATGAGACCTTCCGTTTGGGCCTTCGCAACCGCACAGGCAACAAGATAACGCGAAATGGCCTAGCGGTGCTTCTGAAGAACCCCTTCTATTTCGGTCTGATTAGATTGAAACGCTCGGGTGAAACCTTTCCGGGTTCTCACAAGCCATTGATTTCCAAGTCCGTTTTTGATCGAGTACAACGAGTTCTTCAAGGCAAAGCCATTGGGCATAGTCAAACGCACGACTTTCTCTTGCGCCGCTTACTCAGTTGTATGCAGTGTAAGCACTCACTAATCGGCGAAAAACAGAAGGGGCATGTTTACTATCGTTGTCATGCTAGGACATGTCTAAAGACTTGTGTAAGGGAAGAAGCCGTTCATGAAGTAGTTCTACAACAGTTCTCTCTTTTGATGTTGAACAAGCAAGAGCAAGCGTATGGCATTAAGATGCTTCGCAAGCTTCAGGAAGACTCGGGTAAGCACGAAGAGAATGTGAGACAGGCGCTCCAACTAAGCCTAGCCCAGGGAAACGATCGACTGAGACGTTTGACAGACGCTTATCTTGATAAATTGATTGACAAGGACGCTTTTGAGGAGAGAAGAGCTACTCTCTTAATGGAGCGTAAAAACATAGAGGAAAGAATTGAATTCTCTAACTGCAATCGCTACACAATGGCAGAACGCGTTGAAAAATTCCTCGAACTCGCAGGAAGCGCGTATTCACTGTACAAATCAGGTTTACCGGATGAAAGACGGCACTTGCTACAAACTGTTACCTCGAACCGTCAGGTACAGGGTAAAAACATCGAATTTACGCTGGCTTTGCCGTTCAATGAACTTGCAAATCGCTTCCAAAATACAAATGGTGCCCCGTATCGGGCAAGACCTCGAACTTTGGAACGACTATTCTCTAAGTTAATCACTTACTTCAAAGACAATCCAGCGCCTCTAACAGGAAGCGAATCGGATTTCATGAAGAATGCTAGTTGATTGAGTTGAAAGTGAAAGAATGGAAGAGTTGCCGTAAGCGGCAAGATTCTCAGTCTTGAAGCTACTGCTAAGCTTGCGATGATTCGGGAGTCGATTAATTTGAATCAGACTCCTCATGCTCAACCCCAATCTTTTCTCAAGTCGAACAGACGAATGGTCCACGCCGCAAGGTTTCTTTGACTCACTTAATGAAAGATTCCATTTCACGCTCGATCCTTGCGCGACTTCACAAAATGCCAAATGTCTTTCCTATTTCACCAAAGCAGAAAGTGGATTGACGCAGAAATGGACCGGGCGGGTCTTCGTGAACCCACCCTATGGCCGGGAAATTGGCAAATGGGTCAAGAAGGCTTTCGATGAATCACAACAGAACGCGGAACTAGTGGTGTGTTTGCTTCCTGCGCGAACAGATACGAGTTGGTGGCACGATTACTGTATGACGGGCGAAATTTACTTTGTCAGAGGAAGATTGAAGTTCGGCAGTGCGAAGAACTCCGCGCCTTTCCCGAGTGCGATCGTTTGTTTTCAACGTAGACTGGGCTTAACCAAGACTTCATGTTGACGAAATTCGACCGCTTGCTAGACTTACGGCGTAGCGATTTCTCAAAGCCAAAGGTCGTAAATATTGCAATCACTCAATCATGGGAAAAGAGCAAATTCCGGTAAGCGAACCCAGGCTCGGAATTGAAGACTTGAAGTTAATTAGAACAATACTCGAAGAAGAGATAACCCTAGGAGCGGTAGATAGTTCGCAAACGGAAGATATATTGAGAAAGATAGAGGCGGCTCAAGCAACCGGGACAATTGAAGACTTAAGCGATAACGATCTCTACTACATCATTCAAGACCTCTTCCATAATAATCACACTACAGGCGAGAGTCTTCGCCAATTGTCTCCCAATGCTGACGGTAATGGAATGCTTCGTCGGGCCGGAGAAAAAAAGACAGGCAGATCTTCTAGACTTGGTTCAGAAACTCTTTACGCGCCGTGAAGCAATAAGACAAGCCAAGTAACCATCCGTTTCTTGTTCTCAAGACTTTGAAGTCAACGACCCCTTTGCTCCGGGGTCGTTTTCATTCGAAAACAGGACTTGGTAGACATCCATCTTCAACGCTGAGAATGTTAATATGGGGCAACCGGAATCCTGGTCTATGGAGTAATCAGAGAAACCCATGAGTCTCAAAGTTCGTCCATTCAATACAATGCTTGACGATGTGCTTGCTGAGGGCATCATTGAAGGAAACAGTTTTGTCTGTCGCTTCTACGGCAATTCTTTCGTGGTAGGAACAACCAAAATCGGAGAAGACAAACGCGGTTCGTATGCGCTCATAGAGGAGGTCGAGCGACCGGAGCGTTTCGGTTACACGTTCAAGGTCGAACCGGATTATGACGAGGATTTCCCGCCCGGATGTCGCATATCTCTTTTTCGCGATAAGACTGATTCCGTGCGAGCCCAAGTGCGAGAGCATGATATCGACCCTGATTCCGTCAACTTGGTCGGCACCGTCACAGAATCAATAGCCGTCTATTTTGATTTCGATGGAAAGGAAAACGGCTCATCCCGAAGCGAACAAGTTCCGTCAATAATGGACGCTTATGCAATGTAGTGATATGACTAGAGCGCTCTAGCTACTCGAACTTGATCATAGGTTGGGCCCAAGGTAAGGGTATCAAGTTTTTTATCCATCAAAGGCGAGGTAACAGTAAACGTATTGATAACGCCACACTGCCGAAAGGCTTTTATTTCGGGATGGTCGATAGAGACCTCCTCTTGCCGCAACATCGGGCTGTACTCGTTGATCTCACCCGACTGATTTTGACTGAAACAGTAGTCCTGGTAATTCCCCGGATTACCAAAATAATATCTTTCGCTGTAATAGTAATTGTGCGCGCCAACAAAGCAGACGATACCTTCCGGCGTATTGAGTGTGTCGAGTTCGTGAAACCTTGTCTTGCCGAGCGAAACTATTATTGGTCGCCCGTCGAGGGTGTACGGACCTAGAGTAATTGACGGATTGAATTTATGGGTTCTCGTCGTAACGGAGTAAGCAAGAACTCGTCCGTGATCATTCGTGAGTGCTTGTACGTACGCGAGCTTACCTAGCACAAATATGTACTCAATCATTCCGTCTTGCTGATTGATGAACGCCGGACTACCTAAGACACTTCGAAAATACTCGATATTTGTATCAGCAGAAAGTTTGTCGATTTTTCTTCGGAACCCTCTTTTATACCCGATTGTCCGCTGATACCACTTAATTAGAATTCCAGCCGCCTTTGTAATCGTTATGATTGACGACAGTAAAATCAAAACGATTCCTGCCAATATGAAAGCGTTCGACGCTTTCAAACTTTCCACCCAATGAGCCAAGTCAATCTTCATTTGATTTTTGAATCAAAACTCCGGTCCGTGGTCGAAGGATCTACCAATCATACGTTGAGGATGGCTGCTTAAAAGACGTGAAAACTTGCCATATGCGACTTCATTATCTTAGCGACTAATCTCCACAAGAAAGCGACTCTTGGTCTTACCAATTATCTTTCTGCCTTCAACCTTATGTATTTCTGGTCCCGACCTTTGAGTAGCCCAACTCAAAAACAAAGCATATTTCGTTCGGGTAACTGAGACATAAAACAATCTGCGTTTTTCTGCGATATTTTCCGCACTGCCAGGAATGATGTCGTCTTCAAGTGCAGGCATAATGACAATTGGGCTCTCGCATCCTTTAGCGGAGTGCATTGTCATGATTCGAACTTTATTGGTTTCCTCATCATCGGCTTCAAGTTCACCTGAATCGATTTTCTGTTCGAAGTCTTCGATTATCTCCTTTAAGTTCGTAATCGCCTCGGCATCCGCAAAGCTATTAACGTGCTTAATTAAGATTTCAACGCCCCGATCATTTATCTCTTCTGGGAACCTTGTTTTCATGTGCTCAACTATTTCGATTGGTTTCCGAATTCGCTGGAGTTCTGAGATAAAGTTACGAAACGCAAGAACCACTTTCCTTTGTCTCATCTCCTTAAAAGTGTTTTGATTATCAGCAACCTTATTGACAGCTTGCCCCAAATCACTTTTCGCAGAAGCGACCAGATGTTTTAATTGCCGAATCGTTTCGGGTCCTATGCCCTTCCAAAAATTCATGGATTGTCGTGAATTCAGGTTGTCCCCTGGATCAACGAGGAGCTTCAACATTGAAAAGAATCCGACAAAGGTGTCAGATTCAAAAATATGAGATACTTTAAGTTGGATATCTAACGGAATTCCTTCTTTCTTCAGCTCGACAATATAGTCCTTGGCGACATCTCCATCAGTAAATAGAACCATAATATCCTTGGGTTCGAATTGTTTAGTTGCTAGCAACTCCTTTACTTTCGAAACCATCCACGCAATTTCTTTTTTTTTGCTTGCATGCGAAAGAGTCACGACAACTCCTTTCCGAGCCTTGTCATACGCTTCTAGATTCTTATGTGCGCGCTGGGCATTGTTTTGAATCAATTTCAGGGCTACTTCAATAATTTTTGGAGGACAACGCCGACAGAGGGAAATGAATTTCGAAATAGCATTCGGATGGTTCTTGTCAAAATCAATTATTCCCGAAGGAGCCGCAAAACGAAACGTTTCATAAATGCTTTGATCATCATCTCCGACAACACAAAGACCAGAGTGATCATTCATGAGTTTTCTTACGAACACTTGCTCTAGAGGACTCAGGTCTTGGTACTCGTCAACCAGTAAATGTTTTGCCTGGTCATTGATTTCTTCCCGAATTTCTTTCTCAGATTCTAATAAGTCGAGGACATGTTGAATGATATCGTTCCAATCTAAGGCATCGTAAAATCTTAGCTGTTCGTGAAATTCTTTCGAAAACAGAGCGAGAATCTTTTGCTTTTTGACATTCGAAGATATTCGCGTGGAAACCCCAGCTCCAGCCTTGCTTTGGAGATGCGCATGATTGAATTCTCTTACATCGCTTGGAGATAATCGAATTCCACTTACCGATAAGTTGTGAACTGTATCTTTAAGTAGAACTCTTGCGAAGACGTTATCGATCGGGCGAAAATTAGAGGGCAAGCCAGCCTTGCCTTGATGTTTTTTGAGAATGCGAATCGCGAGGCTATGAAGCGTACTGACGTAAGGCAATTGGTCGCTTTTGATGCCACTCTTTTGCAATCGTAGACGCAACTCTCCGGCGGCCCTTTTCGTGAAAGTAATAACAAATATCTTCTTGTAGGAAACCTTTTTCTCTTTAATTAGGAATTTTACTCGTTCCACTAAGCAAAGGGTTTTGCCGGTTCCGGGACCCGCTAGAACTCGTAACGGAAAACCGAACGACTCCACAATCTCTTTCTGTTCTCTTGTTAAATTCAATTTCTTTCGTTTGGGCCACATTGAATGTAATTAGATTGCATACGTCTCACGTAGACGATACCACGCAGCGACTGATCGTCAATTCGTCCGATTGGCTAAATTGTTTTCTAATACGGTGACACAAATGAGGCTGAGGTGGGTACTCTTTTGCGCTTCATGTCAGTTGGAAGACATTCATCGACTGCTCTCCCTGCTCATTGAGTATCAAACCTGTACTATTGTCATCTGCGATCAGGTTTCCTCCGTCGCCGTTTAGTATGAGTCGCCGTGAACTCTCTAGATTCTCTTGAAGCAAATTATCCAGAGGCTCGCGTGGACTTGTTCTCGCATCAATCCATCGCGGCTGCTTGCCGGGTTCCAGAACTAGCTTCTTGCGCTTGATAGTCTTCATGAACGACGTTGAGTCGATAAAGACAACATCCGAGAAAGCATCGCGTAGTATCGGCAAGTAAGGATAACCGCCGCGTGTTATCAACTGCATGCGGCGAGGCACAGCCAATGCCAATTCAATAAGCTTCGATGCATACCATTCACCCCACTTCGGACGCGCGGGTCCCGTTGCAAACTCGAACGACACGGCCCCTACTTCCCTTCGCTGCGCGATGAATTCGATCCACCGCTCCCAATCGCGATCCGTGCGCGCGTTCACGTGTAACGCGGTTGGAATCCCGGCCAGCATCAACTCACTCCAACATAGAGCGATACGCTTCATGTTGTGCAGATTGTCATAGCGGATGACATCCAACGGCAGACTGAAATTAGGAACGGTAATCAGGTCAGGGCGAAGAGCGGCTAGCCGCTCGGGTGTGCGAGCCGCTTGTCGCAGAGCCCAATAATCTTCAATGCGGTCATCCTGGTCCACGCCAAGAATGACCAACTTAGCAGTGTGCTCGAAACCGAAATAGTCGGCTATATCTTCGCGGCGTCTGAATCGCAGCGCTCCGGTTTTGCGATTGAACAGATAACTAAGAGGCACCGCTACAGCATCAGACTTGACCGGGCGAATCCGCTTGGAACCGTGATAGATGATAGGAACTGATGCGGGCAACTGCGGAAACGTCAGAACGGGACCGTGAGGAATATTCTCGAACGAGAATCCTCGCACCTCCTGATGTCGGGCAATGTACACCTCAAGATTGTTCGGACATGCAAGCTCGCAGGAGCTACGGTCGGAGCACGTGCAAAAGGCCAAGCAGTCATAGTGGTCACCGGAGACCCGTAAACCGCCGCATAGTTCGCGCTCAGGGCAATGTGTACAACCTAAGCTAACGGCGAGGTCGGGGCTATGATGCAGATTTTGTGCTATATCGTTTTTCATGTTCCTCTTGTGACTTCTCTTCCGTTGGCTCGGACGCTTCCGGCTGTACGCAAACGACTATTTCTGCAACGCCGCTGTGCTCTCGCATTTCTTGAAATACGCCAAGCACTTTGCCTCCAACTTCGTTTGCCGCGAGTACCAACGAACGGGCAGGTTCATCACAGATGCCAACCAGTTGCCGGTTGTGATGAACGTTGATTCGGTCTCCACACACATTCAGTTCAAAGCGCTGCCCGTCGCAGAAATCGTGACCGTTAAGGGGCACTACAACGATTGTTCGTACGCTCTCTGCCAACTGAGTAAATAGATCGGGAGTGCTTAATTTGATTCGGTGCTTATCCCAACGTTTACGCACCTGCTTACCGATTTGTGATAGGAATGCTAAACCCATTACGTCAACTCCATTACATAGCGATACTCTTTACCGCGACCGCGCCTGGACTCAATCAGCAAAGCTTTCTCTGCAAGATTCGCCAAGCGGTTATTCCAGCCTGTGGCTCCAATCGGTTCTACTTTCTTGTAGTTCTTTTCAAGTGTTTGCGCATCAACCTCTCCTTCTTGCGCAACAAGGTCCAATGTTCGCCGTTGCTTATCATCAAGAGAGCCAACAATGCGCTTTTCAGACGCTCGGCCATTTTTGTTCAGATCGCAGACGACAACGGCATCATTGCGTCCTTCAAGCGCAATGCGAAGCTCTTCTATGATGTCGGCGTTTGCATTCGCCACAACAGGAAAAATGTTAGACCGTGCCTTAACACAGTGATCTCGAAATCCTAAGACACCGGCGCGCAGATAGCTGCTGGTTGCCACCGCGACGCCCTGAAAATCTAGATATAAAGCCGTTGGCTCCTCCTGCGTCTGTGCGGCCTCTATGAGCTTGACCAGAAGCAAAGAACCACGTGCAAAACCACTTAGAACTGGCGTGTTCCCGGCCAGTTTTCGTACTGCAATACGCTCAACCATAAGATGCTCACTCCTTTCAGTGAGCATCCTGACATAAGTGAGCAACGCTCGTCAAGAACAATTTTCAGGAAGATGGGAAAGGGTGGCTGACTACGGAAATCAGGAGTCCCGGCAGTTGACCACAAGGACGAAGGAGTTTTTTGGGGAAGCCATGTATACCATCAATGATATAGACATGATCGCCGCTTCGCAATCTTAGATAACTATTTCGATGGGCGATGTTGATAAGAAGGTCGTGGAATCCAGTACCCCGATGGCTTGCACGACCAAACCGCGAGACACCATCGCATGCCGCCTGCTCAAGCGCCTCTCCTGAATCCGCAATCCATGCAAAATCGGGATGTGATCGCAAGCTCTCTAGAACGCCGATGCCTGAATCAGCTACGACATATTCGAATTCACCGCGCTCCCACCGATACCCGACCAAACCCGTCGATGATTTTTCACTATGTTCTATGAGGTTGCTGGTCATTTCGCCAAACGTCCCTGCAAGCGCATACGCGAACTCTTTTGGCAGACCCGCCTTCAGCGCCGCATCTTCCAACCGTCTGCAAAAACGCATCCAATTTTCATCTTCCGCGTTCTCGATGGCCTCTGGCGGCCTGAAGAACTCGACGCGTTTTGCGGTTACAGTGGCGTCGCGTCTGACTTCATTGTGTTTGATGGCCTGAAAACTTGTCTGAAAATACCGACCTAAATCACAGCTTGGCCGAAAGTGACGCGCCGCATCCTCATAATGATGGTATGCGTACTCCACCATTGGTCCAATGCGGAGTAACTGTGCGCTATTAACAAGCGGCTCATATCGATTGGGCGGCAACAGCATTACATCTTCAAGCAACTTGAAAGTCAGGTGGTTGTTTGAAACGCCCATTTGCGATGCAAAACCGTCAAACATGGCGACACTATACCATAGTAAAATTCGGAGAATCCTGAATTCGTTGCTACTCGAATCGTTCGTCGGTTAACCTACATTCACAAAGAGGAAACCATCATGGATTCAGAAACTTCACGTCACACCACCACACAACAAAGCAAGACGAATCTTCTCAATCTCCACCTCGCAGAATACCAGGCCCTGAGTACTCGGTGTACCTATTGGATCACTCTGCAATATGCCGCATTGACGGTGATTCTCATTTCTTTAACCCTAGCAGCGACGTTGTGGACTTCACCAATCGATCGTCGTGTGTTCTTTTGGGGTAGCGCGTTATTCCTTCAAATTGTTGGATATCTTTGGATGCAAACGCAAGGCGAGCAATACACCGCAATACTCTATGTTGAGCGCGTGCTGCGACCGGCAGTTTTGAAGGTCGTTGAAGACTCGCAGTTTTGGTGTTACGAGCCGTTTCTTGCAACCATCAGAAAACCACGGCGCTTTGATCCTCTGGTGAGTCCCGATTTCTGGGAATTTCCGATAGCCGTATTCGCAACCATTATGATAGTTGCAATTCTTGCGAGCGGCATCCTGACAAGTCAAAGCAAAGTACTTGTCGGTTTTGGCGGCTGGTTAGGATTTATCCTCAATCTTTTGTTTCTTGTAGTCCAGTGGCTTAAGACTGTAGAGGTCAGGAAAATACGTCTAGCCTTTTCGACGAGCGCTTTATCCTCGGGCTGCGACGTGGAAAATATTAAGTTCCCGTAAAGGAAAGGAAAACAAAAATGCCCGTCTTGGAACGAGCACCGATCTTAGGTTAAAGCTTCGAAATCAACGCAGTGAGGAACACACTTAGCAGCACTCCAAAGAGTAAACTTGCAATACTAAGGATGATGTCAAGCCGCCTTTCCCACGGACGGGGAGTTATTTCCTTCCACCGTCTATTAGACACAAGAAGCCTGCTCTCCTGCCAAAGTTCCTCATCGCTTAGTTCATCAAGCTTCTTGTCAAGCATTGGGCTCATAGCAATCTCCTTACAAGCCGCCAGCACGTCTCATATGGCCAAGGACTAATACTAATGGTAATAACAAATCAATAACAAGTCCAGGCTTGCCGCCAAGTACCTTTTTTCTGTTCCATTGTATATTAACTATGACTAATGGATAGCCATCACCGTCAGCACCGCCTGGTAGGCTCACGAAACTTCGCAAAACGCCGCTCTTCTTTCTCTCTTGAAAGTACTGCATCAATCGAGCTTTGACACTCGGCGACACACCCGATGCCCAAGGCAAAGAGCCAATCGTATTATTTACTGTTTCGGGTTCTCGCTTTACGAATGCTAACGGTGCCCCCGGCAAATTCCTGTTATTCCAGTCATCCTCTGGATCGTAGATTGGAACGGCAAAACCGCCTGGCACTTCTGGTTCTACCCATGCCCACTCTTCGATTCTTAGAACCCATCGACACCTTTCAAATCCATCATCTTCCAAGAAATGAACATCCGCTTCATTAACGTCGTTTGGTGAAATTGGGACCATAAGATTTGCGTTTAGAAATGCCTTAGGTCGCAGACCCCTATAATATCCAACGATGTCAGCCATAGCTTGGAGCAATGCTCGTTGAACTAATACCAGCGCCTTCTGATTATCTCGAACATCTTCTAAGTCATTTATCGCATTCGTCAGAGTTTTTCTATAAGTATTGATGAATATCGTGTCAGTTAAGCGATATCGATCCTGAACACCCTGATAGTGTCTCGCCAAGAACGGGCCCATCGCTGCTGCTAGTACAAAACAGACCCATGTGAGAGCAATCCATGTATTTCGAGAGTAGATGTCGAAGAATTGAAACCCGAGCTTGATTCGGTCGCCATTTGAAATAGTCAACGTGCCGGCCATGATTGGTCCTAAGATCAGGAGAACATAGCTGCCATACTTTAGGATCCGTACGGTTCCGAGTTTCATAGCGCCCGTCATTATAGGTCACAAGGGTCTAGCTTCATACGAACTTAATTACATATGTCGTTGAGCACTCAAAAACTCAACAGTAAAAAACGAGCCAGCATGTGCTGGCTCCTGTGTTTATTCATTCTCTTGGTTTGACTCTAACCGGCCCGCACGAAGGATCTGATCCGCTGCGCGAAATATCTTCTGTGCGCTTCGTTCAGGAATGGCTTCTGTGTCAAAGCCGACGCTTCGATACAGCCAATTCTGAATGTAGCCTCTACAATACTCCGCTCCGTCGAGATTCAGAGCTTCGCAGCAAAGCAATGCTACCGCCTCGGCCTCAACCTCCCTTAGGTTCCTAGGAGTTTGCTCGCCATCTGAGAAGTCGCCCTCGGCGGTATGACCCAGGATTACGTGTGCGGCTTCGTGAAAGAGGCTCTTGTGAGGAAGTTGAGCGACGGGACTAATCGCTATTTGCCGCTTTCGCGCGAAGCCTTGGCAGTTGCCGTCTGTTGAGTCGAACGGAATCACTTCGATGTTGAGCGCGACAAGTGCTCGCTCGCCATTCCATTCAGGCATTTCGGGCGGAACGAATTCTTCGCCCTCCGTCTGACTCAAGACGAACCAACGCCGCTTGTACACAAACGAGATGTATGTAGCTTCTTCCGCTGGTTCGCCCTTGTCACCTGCTTCCACTTCTCGTTTCTTTCGTGTAATCGGCATGCAGAGCGTCAGTGCTCGCTCGCCCCGTTTCACGCGGCGTCCCAACGCGTCCCATGCAGGCAGAGTATTAATTGGCCCCGGCTGAAATCCGCGCAGTTGGCATTGCACGATAGCGAGCACTTGATTGCCGACAGAGTAATTATGGAACGCAGAGTACGCTTTCATAATCACACCCGGCTTGTTGACTGCATCGACGAGTAAGGCCGACCACGAGGGAATATCGGTCGAATAGGTATCCGACATAATCGTTTCACTCCTTTTGGTTGTTTTGGTTTTTCGAGGAACTGTCCTGAAGGCTAACAAGCCATCAGAGTTCCTCAAGGAGGTAAAACTTGCCGCAGGCGGCTAACCGATAAGCCTTGGAAGAATGAAAGCGTCCTCAATAATGAGGACATGTCATCCAAACAAGATCGCGTTACGTTCTTCGCGCGAACGAACTATCACGACAAAAAGAGAACCTTTGGTATTCGGCAGGCCGACCGACATGCGCACATGTATGTTGTGGGCAAAACAGGTAGTGGGAAATCAACGCTGATTGAAACGCTTGTGCGCCAAGACGTGAAAATCGGTCATGGTCTGATGCTCCTAGATCCGCATGGCGACATGATTGACCGCATCGCAGCAGTCATCCCGCCTGAGCGAAAGACTGATCTCATTTACTTCAATGTTCCCGACGCTTCGCAGCGCTTGGGATTTAACCCGATGGAGCGCTCCGCACAGTTCAATAAGTCACTTACGGTTTCCAACCTGCTTGAGATTTTCAAGAAGCTCTGGGCCGACTTCTGGGGCCCGCGCCTTGAACATGTGTTGCGCAATGCGTTTCTGGCATTGATGGACCAGCCGGAAGCCACGCTCGCCGATGTCCTTCGCCTCGTCAATGACAAGGACTTTCGACGAAAGGTGGCAACGCAAACAACTAACAACCAAGTACGCGCGTTTTGGTTGGGCGAGTACGAAGGCTACTCTCCCGCGTTTCGAGCCGTGGTTGTTGCGCCAATTCAAAACAAGGTAGGAGCCTTCCTTGCGGACCCGATTCTCAGCGGCATACTGACTCAGAAGAAAAGCGCGTTTGATTTGCGAAAAGTGATGGACAGCGGGAAGATC
>Ga0137359_10002728_pt1 | contig 14175 bp, 15 predicted proteins | sample Mad1_40_16metaG_FD_108281 | JGI IMG/M metagenome (GOLD analysis project Ga0137359, IMG submission 108281) | Vadose zone soil microbial communities from Angelo Coast Range Reserve, California, USA - Mad1_40_16 metaG | ecosystem: Environmental > Terrestrial > Soil > Vadose zone | place: USA... | reverse complement strand
TATGCGCGCTGCGCCGACTGCCGCCCCCGGCACGCACGCACCGCCAGCGCAGCGCGCGCCGGCACGCACACGCGCCCGCCGCGAGCGGCCACGCAGGCAACTGCCGGCGCAGTGGGCGACACGAGCCTGCCGCATGCCGGCACGACGGAAATCCTCTTCCGCCACTGCCCGTGAGTGCGGCGGCGTGGCGGTTGGCTGCGCGCGCATAAAGAGTGAGCCACTTCGAGTTGGTCGGCGCGGAGTACGGAAAATCTAAACCGTGTCCGGTGCCCCGCGCGAACGCTCCCCCCGCGCAGCCAACCGCCACGCCGCCGCACCCGCGCCGCAGCGACAGAATAGGATTCCCGTCGCCCCGCCCGCGCCATTCTCCGCGCGCCGACCGTGCGCTATGGTGAGCCGATGGACGTTCCGTCGGTCGCCGCGCTGCTCCCGGTCGTCCGCGAGGCGGGGGAGCTGGCGCGCGGGCTCTTTCAGAACGTTGTGGCGGAGCGCAAGGCGGATCGGACGCTCGTGACCGCGGCGGATCGCGCCGTCGAGAGTTATCTCGTCGAGCAGCTGCCGAAGGTCGCGCCCGGGGTGCGACTCCTCGGGGAGGAGTTCGGCGCCGTCGGGTCGGATGCGGCCGCATGTACCCTCACGCTCGACCCTATCGACGGTACGTCCGCGTTCGTCGCCGGCCTGCCGACCTGGTGCGTGACCGTCGGGATCATCTGCGACGGGCACGCCGTCGGCGGCATCACGTACTTGCCGATGACGGGCGAGACTTACGTCGCGGAGCACGACGAGGCGCGCTGGAATGGACACGTGCTGCCACGCGGCCGTCGCCCCGCCGAGGAGGGCGACCTCTTCATCGTGACGCACTCGGACTTGCATCGTGGCCGCGGCATCCGCTTCTCGGGCAAGGTGCGCGCGCTCGGATCGACGGCGTATCACATGGCGCTCGTCGCACGCGGCGCAGCGGTCGCGGCGCTGCTCGGCCATGCACGGATCTGGGACATCGCGGCGGGCGCAGCGTTGCTCGCGGCGGTCGGCGGCGAGCTGCGGTATCGGACCGGTGCAGCCGTAGACTTCCACGCGCTCCTCGGCGGCGAGCGTGCGCCCGAGCACCTCGTCGCCGCCGCGCCGGGCATGATGGACGAGGTGCTGCCGCTGCTGCAGCCGCGATGAGCACGAGGGCGCGAGGGCCGGAGTGGAACGGGTAGCGCGGTGGAGCTGAGCGGACGCATAGCGCTCGTGACCGGCGCCGCACGGCGCGTCGGACGGGCGATTGCGACGGCGCTCGCGCGGCGCGGTGCACGCGTGGCCGTCCACTACCACGGCGCGGCAGAGGCGGCGCGCGAGCTCGTGGCCGAGTTGCGCGCCAGCGGCGCGACCGCCGACGCGTTCGGCGCGGATCTACGCGATGGGGCGGCGCTGCGCGGACTCGCCGCCGACGTCGAGGCGCGTCTCGGACCGGTCGACGTGCTCGTCAACAACGCGTCGATCTTTCGGCGGACGCCGATCGATCACCTCGGCGCCGCGGAGTGGGAGGAGCATTTGGCCGTGAATCTCACGGCGCCGTATCTCTTGTCGCTGCATTTTGGTCGCGCAATGCGGGCGCGTGGCGGCGGCAAGATCGTGAACCTCGGCGACGCGCGCGCGTCGCGGCCCATACGCGAGTATCTGCCGTACAGCGTGTCGAAAGCCGCGCTCGTCGCGCTGACCGAGGGGCTCGCGCGTGAGCTCGCGCCGGCGGTGCACGTGAACTGCATCGCGCCGGGGCCGATCCTGCCACCGCACGGCGCGTCGCCCGTGGACGAGGCGCGGATACTCGCACGCACGCCGCTCGCGCGCTTCGGCGGTCCGGACGCGGTCGCCGCTGCGGTGCTCTATCTCGTCGAAAGCGACTTCGTCACCGGCACGACCCTCGTCGTCGACGGCGGCCGGAGGCTCGTCTGACCGGCGCGCGGCGGCGGCGCGCCGAGATCGCATCACGGCGCGGCGGAGATCGACCGCTCGCGACCGGCGAGGAACGCGGCGATCAGGTCGCGGCGTCCGCCCAGCACGGCCTCGGCGAAGCGCGCGCCGTCCATGAGATGCAGCGTGCCCGCGTCGTCGCGGTAGAAGGTGGTCAGCGCGAAGAGCTTCTCGCCCAACAGCGCCAGGCCGTAGAGGTGGTTCGCCTCGAGTCCGCGCACGATCCCCGCCGGCGGCTCGATCTGGTGGAGACCCGTCGGCACCGTCCCGTACGTCAGCGCGTCGATCGTTGCCGGCGGCGTCGACTCGAGGCACTGCGACGACCACGAGTCGCAGACGCTCGCCGCCCACTGGTAGCGTTCCGAGCCGTCGGGCGGGACGAAGGACACATGGCCGGCGGTGCGGCGCGCGTCGTCGTAGTCGATGAGCGCGACGACGCGCACGGCGGTCGGCGGGAAGCGAAAGCTCGGCGGCTCCACGCCGACGACCTCGACGCGGCGCGCGCTGTCGTGCAGCAGCGAGAGCAGCATGTGCTCCTGCAGCCGGTGGCACCCCTGCGGCGCGACGATCGCGAGCGCGACCGCGACGATGGCGACGATGAGCAACGTTCGCACGCGCCCGCCGCGATATGCGAGCACTCGCGAGCCGTCAAGGTGGCGAAAGGGCGATGCGATACCTGATCGGGCGCCTCCTCTGGGCGCTCCTCATCCTGGTCGGCACGACCGCGATCACGTTCGCGATCGTCTTCCTCGTTCCGGGCGATCCCGCCCGCGTCGTCGCCGGTCCGCGCGCCGACGCGGCGACGATCGCGTCGATCCGGCGCGAGCTGGCGCTCGATCTCCCGGTGCCGGTGCAGTACGGCCGCTACGTCGCACGCCTCGTCCGCGGCGACCTCGGCCGCTCATACGCCACGCGCGAGCCGGTCGCCGAGATCCTGGCGCGCCGCCTGCCGTCGACGGCGCTGCTTGCCGCGACCGGTCTCGGAATCGCGATCGTCATCGGGCTCGCCGGCGGTCTCGTGACCGCGCCGCTCGCGGGGACCTGGGTCGACCGCGCCGCGCTCGTGTCGTCGCTCGCATTGCTGTCGGCGCCGGTCTTCTGGCTCGGGATGCTCGCACTCTACTACGTCGGCTACCGCTGGCGTCTGCTGCCGCTCGGCGGCGCCGGCGACGTGCGACACCTCGTCTTGCCGGCGCTCGTCCTCGGCAGCGGCACCGGCGTCTACTACGCGCGTCTCCTGCATACGAATCTCGTCGGCGTGCTCGGCGCCGACTACGTCCGGGCGGCGCGGGCGCGCGGCGCGAGCGAGCTGCGCGTCGTCGCCGTGCACGCGCTGCGGAACGCGAGCTTACCGCTCCTCACGGTCATCGGCCTCGACTTCGCGGCGTTGTTGAACGGGGTCGTGCTGACGGAGACCGTGTTTCATTGGCCGGGGCTCGGCCGCCTCGCGTTCGATGCGGTGCTGAGCCTGGACGTACCGGTGATCATGGGAACCGTTCTTCTGAGCGCATTTCTCGTCGTCGCGAGCAATCTCGCGATCGACCTCCTCTACCGCGTGGTCGATCCGCGCATCCGCCTCGGCTGACGTGCGCGGCGCGCGCTCGCTCCTGCGGCTCGGCCTCGCTATGGGTGCGTTCCTCGTGCTCGTCGCCGTGATCGGTCCGACCGTCGCGCCGTATGATCCCGCGGCGCCGGTCGCGCCGCAGCTCGCGGAGCCGTTGCCGCCGGCGGCGCCGTTCTACCTCGGCACCGACGACCTCGGACGCGACGTGCTCTCGCGGCTCCTCTACGGCGCCCGCATCTCGCTGCTCGTCGGCGTCGTCGCGATGGCGGTGACGATGGTCATCGGCACCGCGATCGGGCTCGGCGCCGGTTACTTCGGCGGCGGGGTCGATGTCGTGCTGATGCGAATCACGGACGTGATGCTGGCGTTTCCCGGGCTGCTCCTTGCCGTCGCGCTCGTCGCCGTGCTGCGTCCGAGCGTGTGGACGATCTTCGTCGTGATCGGTCTCGTCAGCTGGACCGGCGTCGCGCGCGTGATCCGCAGTGAGGTGTTGTCGCTGCGCGAACGCGACTTCGTGCTGGCGGCGCGGGCGCTCGGCGCGCGCCACGGGCGGATCCTGCGCCGCCACGTGCTGGTGAACGTCGTGCCGACGATCCTCGTCATCGCCGCCCTCAGCACCTCGGGCACGATTCTCCTCGATGCCGGCTTGAGCTTCCTCGGCATCGGCGTGCCGCCGCCGACATCGACGTGGGGGCGCATGATTCAGGAGGCGACCGCGTACTACCGCGTCGCGCCGTGGCTGATGCTCTTTCCCGGCGCCGCGGTTCTGTATGCGGTGTTGACGTTCAACTTCATCGCGTACGGCCTCGCGGGCGACGGACGGGCGCCGGGCGCGTGAGGACGACGGCGACGGTCGTCGCGGCGGCGACACGACACGCGGCGCTCCTTCTCCTCGCCGTGCTGCTCGGCGGATGTACGCAAGATCGGCTGGAGTGGCCGACGCGTGAGCCCGGATCGCGCCGCGGCGGCGTGCTGCGGCTGGCGGCGGGCGACGACGTGCCGACGTTGGATCCGGCGCTCGGGTACGACACGCGGTCGTGGTTCTTCGAGCAGCACCTTTTCGAGACGCTGGTGGCATACGACGAGCGCGCGGCGCTCGTCCCGGCGCTGGCGGAGCGCTGGGAGCTGTCGGCAGACGGGCGGCGCTATCGGTTCACGTTGCGACCGCAGGCGGTGTTCTCCGACGGCACGCCGCTCACCGCGACTGACGCCGTCGGCTCGATCGAGCGCGTGCTCGAGCCGCGGACGCGCTCGCAAGGCGCCGAGTACTTCCGCGGCATCGTCGGCGCGCCGGCGTTCGTCGACGGGTCGGCGGCGCACGTCGCCGGCCTGCGGGCACCCGAGCCCGCCGTGGTCGAGATCGAGCTCGCCGAGCCCGATCCGCTCTTTCTGCACAAGCTCGCGCTCCTATTCGCGGCGGTCGTGCCGGCCGAGCGCGCGCGCCGGCTCGGCGACGACTTCACGACGCAGCCGATCGGGAGCGGCCCGTTCGTGCTGCGCGAGTGGCGGCGCAGCGAGCGCATCGTGCTCGCGCGTAACCCCCGCTACCACGATTCGGAACGGCCGTACCTCGACGGCATCGTCGAGCAGCTCGGCGTCAATCCCGAGCTCTCGTGGCTCATGTTCGAAAGCGGCGAGCTCGACGTGACCAGCATCCCCCCCGCGGATTTTCCCGCGGTCATGCGTGACCCCGCGCGCGCCGCGCTGACGATTCACGCGACGGCGCTCGAGACGATGTTCGTCGGTCTCAACTGCGAGATGCCGCCGCTCGACGACCGCCGCGTCCGCCAGGCGCTCAACTACGCCGTCAACAAGGCGGACGTGATCACGCTCCTGAACGGCCGTGGTGTCGAGGCGCACGGCATCGTGCCGCCGAACATGCCCGGCTACCACGTCGAGCTCGCCGGGTATCCGTACGATCCCCAAAAGGCGCGCGCGCTCCTTGCAGAGGCCGGACACGCCGACGGCTTCGCGACCGAGATCTGGATCCAAGGCACCGACACCGACATGAAGATCGCGCAGAAGCTGCAGCAGGATCTCATCAAGGTCGGCGTACAGCTCGCGATCAAGAGCGTCGCCTGGGCGTCGTTCCTCGAAGCGATTCGCCAACCGAAGACGGTGCCCGTCTTCGACCTCGGCTGGTCGGCCGACTTCCCCGACCCGAGCAACTTCCTCGACGTCCTCTTTCACTCCGGCGGCGCCAACAACCACCCGTTCTACTCCAATCCCGCCGTCGATCGGCTGCTGGAGCAGGCCCGCACCGTGCTCGACGAGACCGCACGCTTCCGCATCGACGCCGAGGCCGAACGCCAGATCGTCGACGACGCGCCGATCATCTTCCTCTACCACCCGATCACCTACGTCATGCACGACCCACGCGTGCACGACTACGTCATTCACCCTTTCCTGCCGGCACGGGTGACCGACGTGTGGACGGATCCTGAATGAATCAATCGTCCGCACGAGCGTGGGTGCCACCCGTCATCGCTCTCGGCATCATGGTCGCGGTGGTGGCAGGCGACGCGCGTGGTGGGTCGCCTGCGATCGAGGCCGTGCGAGCAGACTATCGGACGATCCAGGATCGTCTCGCACGTTTGCCTCCACCGTTGGACGCTTCCGACTCGGAGAAACCAGAGATCAGCGCGATCCTCGACAAAGTCTGGCCTCTCGTCGGTGCCTGGCTCGTCGCGCATTTGCAGGAGCATCCCGACATCAACGCCGAAGACGTTGCACAGTGGGTGAGCGAGCTCGATCCCCAACCGGCGCCCACTGCGACGTCGACACATGACTCGGCCCGTGGTGAAGGCGTGAATGCAAGTGACGACAACGGCACGAGTGATGAAGACGAGGACGAAACGGACCGTCGCATCGCTGGGTTCGAGAGCTATTTGCTTCGGTTACAGAGCTATCGTCTGTCGGCACGTGCCCTTCGGTTTGACGACGTTCCTGCACCTGCCTACGCCGTCGCGGTGACGTATGGTCTTTCGGGGCGCCTTTTCGTCGTGTCGCGCGCAGGCACGTTCGCGTCAGCGGACATCCACCGGCGAGGCGTCATCCAGCGCCTTCCGGACAGTCGCCTCGGCAAGCGGCGGTTCTACGTCGACGCGCGATCGGACGATTGGCCGACAAGCATGTGTCGCGGCGGTCAGCTGAGCGTATGGGAATGGGACGGTGAACACGCGGTGTCGGGGCTCGTCCGAGAGTATTCGGACATGGGGCCCGATCCTGCATGGGGCGTTCACGTTCGCGGAACGACCGCCATGGCCGTATACACGCGCGGCGAGCTGCGGACGTTCGGCGAGTCGTGCAGCGGGACCGATCTCAAGGCCGTGCGGAAGATCCACCTTGGACCGGAGCGCATCGAGGATCATGGTCTGCGCTACTACCACCGTGAGTTTCAGCTCGCCGACGATCTCCTCTACCGCACGCTGCGCGGCGAGGACATCTCCGACATCGCGGCTCCCGACGTCGCGACCGCGCTTACGGCTGTGCTGCGCACGCAGTGCAGGAGGGACGGCAAGGACTACTACTTGTCGATGCTCTCGCGCTCGCACGTCGAGGTGGTCGGATCCGGGAGGGTGTTCGATTTGGGGCTCGACGATCTGCCGTTGACGTTTCTGCTCAGTCCGCGCGATGGTCGGTGGTACGCCACCGGTATGCGAGGACCGGACGTGGCCGTGCGGCGGCTCCAGGCGGCGATCGCTTCGAAGGCCAAGGAGCTCGGGCTCAAGGACTTCGACCCAAAGGACCGTCGCAAGGCGGCCGATGTGGTGCTCCGTGAGCGCCCCGAGCTCGATGTCGGCGCGGCGAAGACGGAAGATGCGGTCACGCACCTGCCGCCGGTGTGCGAGGGAGGGCCGTGGCCATGGCGCTGACGTGCGCACGATGCGATAGGCGCTCGCCGCTCAGGCGATGACCGTCAGGCCGAGCGTGCGGAAATCGCGATCGAACGACAGGGCAGGCTCCCCGTTCAGCTCGCGCCGAATGACGACGGCGCACAACGCGTCGACGAAGCTCACCGATCGTCGCCCTCGTGACAAGCGCTTGAAATCCGCGAGCGCTTGCAGGCGATGCGACGTGTCGTAGCCGACGAGCGTCAGGTGCCGCAGGCCGTCGGCGAGCGCGCAAGCGGCGCTGTGGCCGAAATGCCGACGGAGTACCGTGAGCGACTCTCCGATGCAGTCCCAGATCGTGCAAAGACGCGCTTCCGCGCGATCGGCCTCCTCGAGCAGCTCGAGCGCACGATGATGCATGCGGTCCTGAGTGCCGTAGAGGGCGACGAGGAACGAGGAGTCGAGGAACAAGCGGCTCAGACCCTCAATCGTCGCCATACAGCGCGTCCTTGTAGCGCCGCGCGACGTCGACACGCTTGTTGCTCTTCACGCCGCGATCGAGCGCCGCGACCCGCTGCAACAAGCGCCGGGCGGCCGTCGCGTGTCGCGCGACACGGGGCGGTGCGACGATGTGCAGTACCGGGCGTCCTCGGCGCGTGACCTCCACGAGCTGATCGGGCTCACGCGCGAGTTGAGCGGCGAGCTCGGGAAGCATGTGTCGCGCTTCCGCCATACCGACACGGTGGACCATTGCCTGCAGTTTGCGCATCTCATGCTCTCCTGTACAGTCTGATGTCAGCTGAGCATGACGCTGCGAACCGCGTCAAGCGTCTGGTCGCACAATCTCGAAGAATAGGTACGAGTATCGCCGGACTCCGTCGCCGCCAGCGCGTCATGGCGGCTGGCCCGATTGGGCGTGAATTACGACGCCGTGGCGGCCGGGGCGCTCGTCGGGGTGAGGGCAGGGGCGTACGGGACGCGGCAGGGTGGGCCGTCGGCGAACCAGTGGCTCCAGCCGCCGTGCGCGTCGAGGAAGACGAGCGACGAGCAGCGGGTGCCGAAGTGCTCTGTGTGCACGCACAGCGACCCGAGCGCATCGGGAAGACGTGGGTCGAGCGCGACAGTATGGTCGGAGAGGATGGTGCGGAGCGCGTCGCGGAAGGCGGCGACGTCGCCGGTGTGCTCGCACGCGGTGCCGATGCGCGCGAAGCGCTCATGCGATCGCGCCCGCTTCGGACACGTCGGGTCGTCGAAGTCGAGATTGCTGAGAACGTGAACGCCCGGTGAGAGCGTCGTCAATTGCATGCCGTCGGGACGGTTCTGCGCGACGACGGCCGTTCGAGCGTCGGCGACGAGCAGGGTAAACGCGTTGTACGTGGTCGGGTCGATCGCGGCGAGCACGCCCGCAGCGTCGGCGGCGGACGCGGCAGCGAGCGTCTCCAGCATGAGCAGCCCGCGGGAGCGCTTGTCGGCGACGGGCGCGTCCGCGGTGCGCCGATTGAGGAGACCGGCCGCGACGCCGCGCTCGGAGATGCCGAGCCACGTGCCGCCGGCGAGAAGGTCCTGACCGCCGACGATGCGCGGCGACGCCGACAAGAGCAGCGGCGCCGTCGCCGGTCGCGCGAGGAGCTCATCGCGGTTCGCGGCGATGACGAGCGGGTACGCGGCGAAGCGCTGAACGTAAACGGCAAGCGTGCACACCGCGCGCAGTATAGACGAATTGTGTCGTCGATACTCGCATGCTAGCGTCGGAGCTCGACTTTTTTCGAAGGAGCGCGCGTGAGCTTTGCGTCGATCGAAGAGGTAATCGAGCGTTTTGCGGGCGAGCGGTACATCTGCAATCGCACGATCGCGACCGTCGTCTACCTGGCGGCGCATCTGAAAAAGCCGATCCTCGTCGAGGGTCCCGCGGGCGTCGGCAAGACGGAGCTCGCCAAGGTCCTCGCCGGCGCGCTCGGGCAGGAGCTGATCCGCCTGCAGTGCTACGAGGGCCTCGACGAGGCGAAGGCGCTCTACGAGTGGGAGTACGCGAAGCAGCTGCTCTACACGCAAATCTTGAAGGACAAGATCGGCGAGGTGATCGAGGGCACGAAGACGCTGCACGACGCCGTCGACCGCATCAGCAGCCAGGACGACGTGTTCTTTTCCGAGCGTTTCATCCTGCCGCGGCCGCTCTTGCGCGCCATCTCGTCGGCCGAGCCGTGTGTCCTCCTGATCGACGAGATCGACAAGTCCGACACCGAGTTCGAGGCGTTTCTGCTCGAGGTGCTCTCCGACTTCCAGGTGAGCGTGCCCGAGCTCGGGACGTTGCAGGCGCGGCACGTCCCGCTCGTCGTCCTCACGAGCAACAATGCGCGCGAGATGTCGGATGCGCTGAAGCGCCGCTGCCTGCACCTCTACATCGACTTTCCCGATCGCGAGCAGGAACGGGCGATCGTCCTCCTCAAGGTGCCGGAGGCGGCGGCGCATTTGACCGACGAGCTCGTCGGCGCCGTGCAGGCGATCCGCAAGCTCGATCTGAAAAAGGCGCCGAGCATCAGCGAGACGCTCGATTGGGCGAAGGCGCTCACGCTGCTGAACGTCGACAGCCTCGACAGCGAGCTCGTCAACGAGACGCTCAGCACGATCTGCAAGTACGAGGGCGACATCCGCAAGGCGCAGCAGGAGCTGAAGGAGTACGTCGCGCGTCAAAAGGCGAAGGCGGCGCGCCCCACGGCAACCGAGCCCCCGAAGGACCTCCTGCACTGAGGCGGCGGAACTTCGCGCCGTCGTTCTGAGCGAGCGCGCGACACGTGGATACCAAGATCATCGAGTTTGCCGGCCTCTTGCGGCAGAACGGCATCCGCGTGTCGTTCGCCGAGAGCCTCGACACGTTCCGTGCGCTCGACCTCGTCGGCCTGCGCTCGCGCGCGACCGTGAAGGACAGCTTGCGGGCGACGCTCGTGAAGCGGGCCGTCGATCTGCCGGCGTACGACGCGCTCTTCGACCTCTACTTCTCCGGCATCGGCGAGATCGTGAAGCGCAGCGAGGCGGCGTCGATGGAGGCGCTGGAGATGACGCCCGCCGAGTTCCAGGCGCTCCTCGACGCGCTGGAGAGGCTCCTGCGCGAGCAGGGGATCGAGCTCTCGGAGCTCGCGCGCGCGCTCCTGCAGCAAGACTCGGGACGCCTCGAGCGCCTCATGCGCGAGGCGGCGAAGCAGGCGCGCGTCGACCGCATCGAGCGATCGTTCCAAGAAGGGCAGTACGCGCAGGGGATGCAGCAGGCGCTCGGCATCGGCGACCTCGCCCGCGAGCTGCAAGCGATCAGCGAGGCGATCGCCGGCATGGGCAATCCGCGCGGCGACGACATGCAGCGCTTCGTCGATCGCCGGCTGCAAGAGCTGCAGGAGATGATCCGCCGCTACGTGCGGCGCGAGCTCGAGCAGCAGGACGTCGCCCAGCGCGACTCGTTGCGCATGCAGGCGCTCGCGGAGAAGAGCTTCTACTATCTTTCCGAGGACGAGATTCGCCGCATGAAAGAGGCGGTGACGAAGCTCGCGCAACGCCTGAAGAACGTCCTCGCCGTCAAGCGCCGGCACGCGCGGCGCGGCAAGTTCGACGTGAAGGCGACCCTCCGCCGCAACCTCCAGTACGGCGGCGTCCCGTTCAAGATCCAGTTCGACGAGCGCAAGCGCGTGAAGCCGCAGGTCGTCGTGCTCTGCGACGTCTCGGACTCGGTGCGGAACGTCTCGCGCTTCATGCTGCAGTTCGTGTACTCGCTGCAGGATCTCTATTCCAAGGTGCGCTCGTTCATCTTCGTCGCCGACATCGGCGAGATCACGAAGCTCTTCGAGGAAAACGAGATCCACCAGGCGATCGATCAGGCGATCCGCGGCAATGTGATCAACGTCTACGCGCACTCCGATTTCGGGCGCGCGTTTCGCCTCTTCCATCGCGACCACCTCGCGGCGATCACGCGCCACACGACCGTCATCGTCCTCGGCGACGCACGCAACAACTACAACTTGCCGCACGAGTGGGTGCTGAAGGAGATCAAGCAACGCGCGAAACAGCTCATTTGGCTGAATCCGGAGAACAAGATGACGTGGGGATTCGGCGACAGCGAAATGGATCGCTACCTCCCGCACTGCGACGTCGTCGAGGAGTGCCGCAATCTGAACCAGCTCTACAAAGTCATCGATCGACTGGTGCTCGTCTGACCGCTTCAGGGATTGACCTCACCACACCTTTTCGCGAGAATGCTCGGCGATCGGGGCGAGCATGAGCGGCGAAAATTTCATTCGCATGACGGTGGGCGGTCTCACCCTGGATCCGGTGACGAAGACGCCGATCGTCATCCTCAAAGACCCCGACAACAAGCTGAATCTCCCGATCTGGATCGGCCTCCTCGAAGCGACCGCGATGGCCACCGAGCTCGAGGGCATCAAGATGGCCCGGCCGATGACCCACGATCTCCTGAAGAAGATCATCGTCGACCTCGACGCCACCGTGGATCGCATCGAGGTCACCGATCTGAAGGACAACACCTACTTCGCGCTCATCTATCTCCAGATCGGCGATCGCGAGGTCACGATCGATTCCCGCCCGAGCGACGCCATCTCTCTCGCGCTCCGCACCAAGAGCCCCATTTGGGTCGCCAAGAAGGTACTCGAGGCCTCGAGCGTCCTGCAGCAGATGGAGGAGGGGAAGGAGCAGAACCTCTCGAACGTCTCGCGCGACAAATGGGCCGAGATCCTCGAGAAGATGGCGCCCGAGGATTTCAAGTACAAGATGTGAGGTCGGCCCTCCGACCTCGTCTCGACCCGCGCATTCTGCGCGCACCGCATCGCCCACGGATTAGGGCGCCACGCTGAACCACCGGAGACCCGTGGCCCGTACCGAAAGGATTCGACGCAAGGAGCTTCGTCAACCCGACGAGTTCGTCACGCTCAGCCGGCGTGCGGTCGCGTACGCGGAGGAGAACCGGACGGTCTTCTTCATGACCGTCGGCGGGTTGGTGGTCTTGCTGGCGGCGATTCTGATCTTCCGCGCCGTGCGCTCGAGCCGCGAGACCAGCGCCTCGCAAGCGTACGCGCAAGCCCACGCGCTTCTCGACGACAAGAAATACGACGACGCCGCGACGGCCTTCCGCCAGGTCGCCGACAGCTACAGCAGCACGAGCTACGCGACCCTGGCGCAGCTCGAGGCCGCGAACGCGCTCGCCCTCGCGGGCAAGCCGGGCGACGCGGCAGTCGAGTATCAGAAGTTCCTCGGTGCGGGCCCTCCGACCGATTACCTCCGCCAGCTCGCGCTGGTGCGCCTCGGCCATGCGCAGGAGCAGGCCGGTAAGACGGCCGACGCGGGGCAGGCATACGCGTCCGCCGCGACGATGCCGGGGCCGTACGCGGAGGAGGGGCTCGCCGGCCAAGCTCGAATCGCCGAGGTCGCCGGCGACGCAGCGACGGCGAAGGACCTCTACACGCGCTTTCTCGAGAAGTTCCCGGAGTCCGACCGTCGCGCGCTCGCGACGTCGCGCCTCGTCGCGCTCGGCGGCACGCCGCCGGCGCCGCACGAGGTCGTCAGCACAGGTCCGGCGACGGTCGAAGCCGAGTAGGCGCGGTCTCCGTCGCGCTACGACGCGACGAACGCCAGCAGATCGCGGTTGAAGCGTTCCTTCTCGGTGAGAAAGAGCGCGTGCGGCGCGCCGGCATAGACGGTGAGCTGGCTACCACGGATCGCCGCCGCGGTCTTCCGCGCGGTCAGCTCGAGCGGCGCCGACGCGTCGGCATCACCGTGCAGGATGAGCGTCGGCACGGTGAACGCGGGCATATCGCCACGGAAATCCGTGCGCGAGTAGCTGCGGACGCATTCGATCGCGGCGCGTGCGGACGCGCGGAGGGCAATGTCGACACCCCAGCGAAGCAGCTCGGGCGAGACCTTATCGGCGCCGCCGAAGAACGCGGGCGCGCCGTCGCTGAGGAACCGCGGACGGTCGGCGCCAAGCGCCGCGACGATCGCGTCGAACATCGCACCCTCGACGCCGTCCGGGTTGTCGTCGGTCTTCAAGATGAAGGGCGTCACCGGCGCGACCAAGACGGCGCCGGCGATCCGGTCCGCGCCGAAGCTCGACAGGTAGCGAGCGATCTCGCCGGCGCCCATCGAGTGGCCGACGAGCGTGACGTCGCGAAGAGTGAGCCGCTCGAGCACCGTCCCGAGATCCTCGGCGAGCGTGTCGAAGTCGTAGCCGTTCGCCGGCTGGCTCGAGCGGCCATGGCCGCGACGGTCATACGCAATCACGCGCACACCGCGATCGACGAGCGGCGCCATCTGGTATTCCCAAATGTCGCTGTTGAGCGTCCAACCGTGGAGGAAGACGATCGGCCGTCCGCGTCCCCAGTCGTTGTAGAAGAGGCTCGTCCCGTCCCGTGTCTCGATGAATGGCATCCTTCACCTCCACTGTGGCGTTGGTCGGCACGAATGGCGGAGGCGTCGAAGGAAGTCGATTACGCGCGAGGTAATGGGCGCCCCGTCCGAAACGTTCACCGCGGCATTACCTCCCACGTAATCGACGCCGCGCGACCGCGCGCGCAATGTCGTCGGTACTTCGCATCCGAAGGAGGACCCATGTGTGATCTCGATCAGCTCGTCGTGCGTTACGTCGCGATGTGGAACGAGCGCGACTCCAGCAGGCGCCGTGCGATCGTCGAGAAGCTGTGGACCAGAGATGCGGTGAACCTCACGAAGTCGATCGAAGCGCGCGGCTATGACGCGCTCGAGCGACAGGTGACCGCCTCGTACGAGAAGTGGGTACGCGACGGCGGCCATACATTTCGTCTGCGCGAC
>Ga0137359_10002727_pt1 | contig 14177 bp, 11 predicted proteins | sample Mad1_40_16metaG_FD_108281 | JGI IMG/M metagenome (GOLD analysis project Ga0137359, IMG submission 108281) | Vadose zone soil microbial communities from Angelo Coast Range Reserve, California, USA - Mad1_40_16 metaG | ecosystem: Environmental > Terrestrial > Soil > Vadose zone | place: USA... | reverse complement strand
GAATGCCACTGTCGTCAGTGGACTGATGATCTGTGAGGGCGCCGCGCTACCGCCGGAGGCGTAAAACCGGCCGGAAGGGATGATCTGCTTCGCTTGGCTGGGACTGTACCAGGAAAGATGGGCAGCCGCTCCGCCGGTCACTTGGAAATACTCCATCTTGATATTGTAGCGGACTCCGGCTTGCAGACTGATTGTGCCGGTGAGATCGCTGGCTGACTTGCTAATCCAACTGTCGATGATCAGTTGGTCATTGACCCACAACTTGACGCCATCATCCGTGTTCGCGACGAAGTAGTATGTGTCGGAATATTGCGGCTGCACCTGGCCGGTCCAGCGGACGGAATAGTAACCATTGTTGGGAATGGGCGTCGTCGTGGTGCCCCAGGTAAAATCCAGGTTGGTATCGATGCGAGTCAGCTTGAGATTAGCGAGGTTGAAATTGGCGCTGCTGGAGTAAGTGGAGCTGGCGTTGGTGTAATATTGACCTGTGAGGCCGGCACCAGTGGCTGTTTGTGAAGGGTAGATGACCACGCTGGCGTTACTGGGACTGCCGATGGTGTAACCGCTGCCTGGCATGAGCTTCAGCATCGCGACCACCGGGTTCAGCAAATTGGTATTCGCCAATGGTCTTACGTCAAGGGTCGCGGAGCTTATGCCCGGCGGCAAGGAGACAGAACGAGCCAGCATAGCGTGGTCGATCCCCTCGCTGGCGAATCCGACACCAGGACCGCCCGGCGACAAATTTACAATGACCAGGTTCAAAGGAAAGCCTCCACGTGTGACGGTGAATTGGCCGAGGTCCTGGGCGGTTTGGCCGGCATCCGGCTGGATACAGGTCGGGTCCGTAGCAGCGATGGTGATGATGTTTTGCGAGCCCATGCGGCTGACGGCATAAGCGTAATCCTCTAACGGTTGCCCGTTGCCATCCAATTGGTTGTTACTCGATGGTCTCGTGGGATCCAGGCCTAATTGGTATTCCTCCCAATCGTTTAATCCATCGCCATCGGTATCGACGTCGGAAATGCCGATTCGGAAGAACTTTGCTGCCGGACCAACCGCCCCGCTCAGAGTCGCGATGACCCCGGTTCGGGAGATAAGGCTGGATTCAGTCGTCCAATTGGTCCAGCCGCCAGGGCCCAGTGGCTGGACGCTTTGCAATTGATACATCTTGCCTAATTGGCTGGGGATAGTGACCGCAAAATGATTGCTATAATACGCGCTAACGGTAATTTTCGGGACCGAGTTGGGATCAAATGGATCGGTGCCGGCAAGGGCCTCCAACCGGTTTGGCACGCCATCTCCATCCGTATCCGCATTCGGATCGAGGCCCGTGGCTCCATAGATCTGTTCCCAGATATCGCTCATGCCGTTGGAGTTGAGATCGAGTTTTTGGGCATGAACGCGGCTCGGGCATAGCAGCATCATTGCAACGGCGAGTGGAATTAAGCGGATGATCGGAACAAAAGATGGGTGCCTTGACCGTGAGAAAGTTTTTGCAATGCGCGGATTCATAAAGGCGGGCGACCTTTCAGTGTGCGTGGGATAAGTTCGTAGAAGACGGGGGGCTCCGGCCAATAATTGAGTACAACAAACATCCTGACACGCTTCATAGCGGGGCTTATGGCATGTTTATAATGCGATTAGGCGCCCCTGTTGTCAATCAACAGCAATCCTGGTGCCGAAAATGCCCCGCCGATCGGACAACGGATCTCATGCTGAACCCTCGCAAATCGGGGAGTTGTGCCTGTCGCGAACCACTGACCGGCCGGCCCTACCCCGGTCAGACCCGGAAAAACGAAATCTTTGACACTTAAGCCCCTTTAAGCCAATGTCCGGGAACTTGCACGAAATTTGCTTCATTTGAGGACAACGTGTAAGTGTCATAAATGGGCAAAGCCTTAATCATTGCAGAAAAGCCGTCAGTAGCCACCGACATATCCAAGGCGCTGGGCGGCTTCAAGAAGCAGGAAGACTACTACGAAAGTGACAAATACGTCATCTCGTCAGCGGTCGGCCATCTGCTCGAGTTGATTGTGCCGCCCGGGGTCGAAGCGGTACGCGGCAAATGGTCCTTTGCTAATCTGCCGGTCATCCCTCCGCATTTTGATTTGGCGCCGATTGAGAGGTCACAGGCTCGACTGAGGCTGCTGACAAAACTCATCAAACGCAAAGATGTGGACGCGCTCATCAATGCTTGTGATGCCGGGCGCGAAGGGGAGCTGATTTTCCGGAACATTGTCCGTTTTACGAACGCCAAACAGCCAATCAAGAGATTATGGTTGCAATCGATGACCCCAGCGGCAATTCGCGAGGGCTTTTCGCATTTGCGTGACGACCACGAAATGTTGCCGCTGTCCGATGCGGCCATGAGCCGGTCGGAGGCAGATTGGCTGATCGGAATTAATGGCACGCGCGCCATGACCGCGTTTAACTCGAAATCCGGCGGCTTTTTCAAGACGACAGTTGGCCGGGTGCAGACGCCGACCCTGGCCATTGTAGTCGAACGTGATCAAAAGATTCGAAATTTTGTTCCCCGCGACTATTGGGAAGTGATAGGCACGTTCGACGCGGACGCCGGGCAGTACACCGGCAAATGGTTTGATGAGAAATTTATACGGCCTGAAAAGGATGGCGATCCTGAGCTCAAGCCCGAACGCTTTTGGGAAAAGGAAAGACCGGAAACGATTCGTGCCAAGTGTCTCGGCAAACCGGGCGTCGTAACCGAAGAGAGCAAGCCAACGACCCAGCTCTCACCATTGCTGTACGATCTCACCAGTCTGCAGCGCGAAGCCAACAGCCGGTTTGGATTTAGCGCGTCGGGGACGCTGAAGCTGGCCCAGACACTTTATGAGCGGCACAAAGTGCTCACTTATCCGAGGACTGATTCACGTGCTTTGCCTGAGGATTATCCACCGACGGTCCTGAACACGCTTAACATGCTTGCGGGCACGACTTATGCACTATTCGCCGACACGATTCTAAAAAATGGCTGGGTAAAGCCCAACAAACGCATTTTTAATAACGCGAAAGTTTCCGATCACTTCGCGATCATCCCCACGACCGAGCCACCGAAGGGCTTAAGCGAACCGGAGCAGAAACTCTATGACATGGTCACGAAACGGTTTCTGGCGGTGTTCTATCCGGCAGCAGAGTTTCTGGAGACCACGCGCATTACCCGTGTCGAGAGTGAACCGTTTAAGACCTCTGGTAAAGTGCTTGTGAATCCAGGCTGGATGACAGTTTATGGCAAAGAAGCCCAGAGCGAAGATACGCCCACGCTCGCGGCCGTCCGTTCCGGCGAGTTGGTCAAGACCAGCGACATCGAGGTCAAACAGAGCCAGACCAAACCCCCGCCGCGTTTTACCGAAGCGACGTTACTCAGCGCCATGGAAGGCGCGGGCAAATTGGTCGAAGACGAGGAATTGCGCGAAGCCATGAGCGAGAAAGGCCTCGGCACGCCCGCCACCCGCGCCGCCATCATTGAAGGTCTGATCAGTGAGCAGTACATGCTGCGGCAGGGCAAAGAACTGCAGTCCACAGCCAAAGCGTTTTCGCTGATGGAACTGCTGAACGGGCTCGGCGTGCCTGAACTCACCAAGCCTGAGTTGACCGGAGATTGGGAATTCCAACTCCGTCAGGTGCAGCGCCGGCAAAAAAGCCGAAACGAATTCATGACGGGTATCGCCGATATTACCCGGCATATCGTGGATCGTGCCAAGCACTATGAGTACGATACCATTCCCGGTGATTTCGGCGTGCTCAAAGTGCCCTGCCCCAAGTGTGGCGGCGAGGTCCACGAACGATATAAAGCTTTCCAGTGCGTGAAGTGCGATTTCTCGGTTTGGAAGATCATTTCGAGTCGCTTATTCGAAAGTCATGAGATGGAGGCCCTCATACTTGATAAGCAGATCGGGCCCCTGCAAGGTTTTCGCAGCAAGATGGGACGGCCGTTCGCCGCCGTGTTGCGGTTGACTCCGGAATACAAAATCGAATTTGATTTCGGACAAGACAAGCGTGATGGCGAGGGCGCACTCGTCGAAATGGATTTCACCGGCCAGGAACCGGTCGGCAAATGTCCCAAATGCCAAAATCGGGTCTTCGAAACGCCGATGAGCTTTATCTGCGAAAAGGCCACCGGCGCGAACCGGACCTGCGATTTTCGGGTGGGAAAAGTGATTTTGCAACAGCCGGTGGAGCGGCCTCAAATTCAAAAGTTGCTCGAGACGGGCAAGACCGATTTACTGCAGCGGTTTATTTCGAAAAAAGGCCGGCCATTCAAGGCGTTCCTCGTGGCCAAAGATGGCGGTATCGGTTTCGAGTTCGAGCCCCGGCCGGCCAAATCGAAAAAGGGGGTGACAAAAGGCGAACCCAAAGAGCCGGCGCCCAAAATCGATTTCAACGGTCTGGAACCTATCGGCAAATGCCCTAAATGCGGCAGCCCGGTGTTTGACACGGAGGTGGGTTACCTCTGCGAAAAATCACAGGCCGACAAGCGTCCCTGCAAATTCAAGATCAGCAAAACCATATTACAGCAACCAATCGAGCGGCCCCAGGCGGCCAAGCTCCTGGCCGAGAGCAAAACCGATCTGCTCGATAAGTTTATTTCCAAAGCCGGCCGGCCTTTCCCGGCATATCTGATCATGGATGATATGGGAAAAGTCACTTTCGAGTTTCCGCCGCGGGAGGCTGAAAAATCGCAGGCTTAGTTTCCTGCCCGTCCTTTCCTTGAATACGGCCCAGCATCAGTTCGGGGCGACAGCCACTGAACACTTGCCTTCATCGCTCCTCTCGACAACTCGCGAGTAACACGCAGCCCAGCCTTTGATTTTGTTTGCGTGTCATAAATCTTCATTCTGGCAGTCGGCTGGGTCTGCCGAAGAAGCGCGTCCAATCCTGGGCCGCGTTCAGAAGGGAAATGATGCGCACGCTTTGGGATTCAACCCGGTAAAGGATCAGATACTGGCGGTATCTGCTAACCGGCCAAAGTCGAACGTTTCTGTGCCGTCTCGTTGGGTTTTTGATGGGCCAGCCCATCTCGGGGTTCTCTCCGAGGCGGATGGATTGCGCCACTATTTCTTTCCGCACTCGGGCAGCCGCCTCAGGATTCTTAACGGAAATGAACGCCTCAATGCGGTCCAGTTCGGATTCCGCACGCGTGGAAAAAACGACGGCGAACTTTTTCAATGTTTCCGCCTGGTGAAAAGCTGTTCGGCCGGTGTGGCGGGATGAGTATCCGCAAGGTCTTCATCCAAAATGCGTTCCAGGTCGGCGCGAGCAGCCCTTTCGAAATGAAGTTCGTGCTCCTCAAGGAGGCGCAAACCGGCGCGGATGACCTCGGACTTATTATTAAAACGGCCAGTGGCGATAAAGCGGTCAATCACTTGTTCAAAATGCGGAGTAATGACTTTGCTCATCCCAGCTATCTACAACAGTTTGAAACAGTTGTCAATCAGTTGCCATCGTTCGTCCGCTTCTCTTAGTCCTTTTGTAAGCTGATCCTCTTGATAGCTAACTGTAAATAAAAGACTATGGGCAAAGCTGGATTTCGAACATTGCATAGTGAGTTCAGATTTTAATAACGCTGCGTCGGCTGACAAGTGGATCGAGAAATTTCTCGCGCACCTCGCTACCGATCGCGGCGCTTCGACTTACACCCAGCGGAATTATCGGCAGGCGCTCGTCGAATTTCACGAATGGCACCAGGAAAATCGTAAGCATGCCCCCGCATGGGAAAAGTTACAGCGCGATGACTTCCGGGCCTATCTTCGCTTTCTGGGCAGTAAAAGCCTGGGGCGCGCCGCCATCCAACTGCGCTTCTGCGCGTTGCGAACCTTTTACAAATTTCTGATCCGGCACGGTTCAGTTTCAGCTTCGCCCATCAAGAACCTGGCCATGCCCAAAATCGCCAAACGGTTGCCGAAATTCCTAACGGCACAACAAATGGAAGCGCTTTTGGCCGCGCCACTGAAACTGGTACCTTCCGATGCAACACCTCCCGCGCGTCTTCGAGCAGAATTCTTATGTCGCCGGGACATCGCCATTCTGGAAACGATCTATTCCTGTGGTCTGCGCATCAGCGAGCTTTGCGGCCTGCTGGCCTCGGATATGGATTGGAATGAACGGCTGGTGCGGGTCCGTGGAAAGGGCAAAAAGGAGCGGCTGATTCCAATTGGGGAAACCGCTTTGCGCGCCATCCAGAACCATTGGAGCCTGCTCCCGCATACGCCCGGCGGCGAGTCGCCGGTGTTTTTGTGCGGCCCGAAAAAGTTGAGAGCGGTCTCAGCCCGCGATTTGCAACTGCGGTTGAAAAAATACCTGGCGCTGGCCGGCCTGGATCCCGCGCTGACGCCGCATAAATTGCGCCATAGTTATGCGACCCACCTGCTGGACGCGGGAGCCGATTTGCGTAGCGTGCAGGAGCTTCTTGGCCACGCTCATTTGGTCACCACTCAGGTTTATACTCACCTGACGACGGAACGGCTCAAACGCGCCTATGACCAGGCCCATCCAAGAGCTTAGCCCGTCTTACCTAATGCAAAATAATCTTTGGCGTTCGCATAGCAAATATTCCGCACCATATGGCCGATCATCGTCTCATCATTGGGAAGTTCACCATTCTCCATGTCACGGCCAATGAGATTACAAAGCACTCTTCGAAAGTATTCGTGTCGTGGGTACGACATGAAAGAGCGAGAATCGGTGATCATCCCGACGAACCTGGAAAGCAATCCGATATTCGAGAGCGCGGTGATCTGCCACTCGATACCCTCCTTCTGATCCAGAAACCACCAACCTGAACCGAACTGAATTTTCCCCGGAGTGCTCCCGTCTTGAAAACTGCCGGCAATTGAGGCAAACACGTAATTATCCGCAGGGTTGTTGTTATACAAAATCGTTTTGGGCAGCGCATTTTCTTGTTCCAGCCGATCGAGATAAGCAACCAAAGCCTCGGCCTGCGGAAAATCCCCAATGCAATCGTAACCGGTATCCGGGCCGAGCTGGCGGAGCAGCCGGCTGTTATTGTTGCGTAACGGACCGAGATGGAGTTGTTTGACCCAACCCTTTTCCGCATCCAAATGCCCAAACAAAAGCATCAAAGACGCGGCGAACTGCCCCTGCTCCTGCGGCGTTGCCGCCTTGCCGCTGCGCGCCTTTGAGAAAATGTCCGCTGCGATTTTCTCCGTGCAAAAATCGGAGTAGCAGGAATTCAAACCATGATCAGAAAGCCGGCAGCCGTTCTGATGAAAATAATCATGCCGCCGCCTAAGGGCATCAATGAATGACGAATAATTGTTGATATCGACGTTGGCTGCCTCGGCGAGGCGATTCAGCCAGCCATTAAAAGTTTCCGGCTGATGAACTTGCAAAGCTTTGTCCGGCCGAAACGCCGGCAAAACCCGTGTGGTCAATTTCGAGGAAGCAAGAGCAACATGATGCTTCAGATCGTCCACCGGATCATCTGTCGTGCAGAGGGTCCGAACTTGAAATTTCTTTAAGATCCCCTGCGTGGTTAATTCAGGTTGAGCGAGTTTTTCATTGGCCTCTTTCCAAATGCGCTCGGCGCTATCCTGGTTGAGCAAAATATTGATTCCGAAATAGCGGGCCAGCTCAAGGTGAGTCCAGTGATAGAGCGGATTGCGCAACGTGTGGGGAACGGTCGCAGCCCATGATTTGAATTTATCGAAAGGGTCTGCCTCGCCGGTGCAAAAGCGCTCAGGCACGCCATTGGCGCGCATCGCGCGCCACTTGTAATGGTCTCCCTCGAGCCAAATCTCGAACAAATTCTTGAACTGCCGATTCTCCGCAATGTCCCGTGGCGGCAGGTGACAATGGTAATCCAGAATCGGTTCTGATTCGGCAAACTCGTGATAGAGACGGCGCGCGGCGCTGGTCTGCAAGAGAAAGTCATCGTGAATGAATTTCATAGAAACAGTGGTTTAATATGACGCTCATATAGGTTTAGCGTCACATTTCTCGAAACAGCCAGCTCGCACTCCTCCAATGCACTGAGATAGCGGTTCCCCATCTTTGCGGCGATTTTGTAGGCCACGTGGAGCAACTGACGGACGTGCGGATTGAACTGCTCATTGGCCTGATCATGCCGCACGGCGGAAACGAATTGTTCTGAACGCCAATGGTTAACGTCTTCCGCAGCAGGCAAGTTCGCTGGATCAATATCAATAACCGAGGCGTAGGGAGCGCAAAGTTCGTCCAGATGCTCCATCGCTTTCGCGTAGATTTCCTTGGCCAGGACCAGACCCGCGTCTCCTGCTTCGGCCAATCCAATCAATTCCTCAAGCCAGGTCGTGCCTGCGGTTTTGAGGTGCAATCCCGCGCCGGAGCGCTTGAGTGTGCGGCGGATGGGTCCGTAAATGGAAAACTTATCACTACCCGAATGAACGCTCAGCTTCAATGTCCCGGGCAGCCCATACTGTTTTATGGCGAACGCGATCACCGCCACATTGTCACTAAACTCTTTTTCGAATTTGGCGACATCGCCCGCATAATCCACACCCTTGTTAAAACGGCCAGTGAACTTCGGCGCGATCGTTTGGACCGGAACACCTTCATCGGCGAGCGCAGCCAGAATCACGAACAACTCCGGCGGTGTTTGCGGCTGGTCCGTTTCATCCATGGAAACTTCGGTAATAAAATTTCCCGCGCCCTTTTTCTCACTGATGCGCCGGTAAATCGTTCCCGCCTCGGCGACTGCGAGCAGATATTTTTGGACCATTTTTTCGACCTCCGCCCGATTAATTCGGAAGGGTTCTTGAATATCGGGTATCGACAGTTTGCCAATCAATTCAGGATGCTGCTCCAAAAAGCACTCCGTGTGATCAGCATCTGCGGGCCTGCCGATGCAATCCGCCACGTCGATGGTAAAAAAGTCCGCGTGTGGCAAAAATGGCTCGACGGTATCGAGCCGAATATGGTCGGCATCGACGTGGTAAGGTTTCCGCCAATTCAAAATTTCCACCGCTTTGTCGGCCGCGGCGCGTGTGCTGGCCGGGTCAGAGCCAATCGCAACGTGTTCGCGGTTGGATTTGTTCCAAACAGGAATGATCTCCACGCCTTGCTCGGCTGCCAGAATGAACGTCTCAAGCTGTGCTTTGGCCTGATGCGCGAAACGGTCGCCGACACCCAGGGAATACTTGCCCAGTGTCAGAAACTTCATCGCAACGTTCATATTCAAACCTTAATGGTTCGGCAGGCGCCATATCAAGAGACGCCTAATAAGGGTGCCCGTGTTGAAGTTCACTCGCGCAACCTGCTCGCATCCCGTTTTCACGTTTCGTGTTTTGCATTCTCGTGCTATGATAGGCGCTTACTAATGAGCGTTGCCAATAACACCCTGCCACCAAACTGGTTTATACGCGCGATCGAAACTCGATTCGAGGATCGCTTTATCCAGGTGGAAGGCTGCCGCATCCATTACTTGCGCTGGGGTCAGGCTGGTAAGCCAGGTCTTTTGCTGGTTCACGGCGGCTTTGCTCATGCGCATTGGTGGGATTTCATCGCGCCTTTTTTTACCGACCGCTACTGCGTCGCCGCGCTCGATCTGAGCGGGATGGGTGACAGCGGCTACCGCCAGAAGTATTCAGGCAAAACATACGCCAGGGAAGTCATGGCCGTCTGCGCCGATGCTGGCTTTGCGCCGCGGCCAGTCGTAATAGGTCACAGTTTCGGCGGTCTGGTCGCGCTGAAAACTGGTGTGCTTTATGGACAAAGGCTGACCGGAGTTGTCCTCGCGGACTTTCCCATCCGTCCGCCCCAGATTCAAAAGGAACACGAGGCCCGGGGTCCGATAGTCAAGCCCAAGGAAACTTATCCCAATCGCGGAGCCGCTCTCAAACGGTTCAGGCTGATACCGCCACAACCATCCGCCAACGAATTTATCCTCGAGCATATTGCCACTCATTCACTGGCCAGAGTGAATGGCGGTTGGAGTTGGAAATTTGATGACAAAATTTTTGACGGATTTAAGATCGGAAAAATTTCTGAAGAACTAAGGCACGTGAGGTGTCATTTGGCGGTTATTTATGGGGAACGCAGCGCTCTGTTCCCGCGTGAGATCATCGATTACATGTCCACGCTGCTCGCCAGCAGCGTCCCGGTGATCACCATCCCGGGCGCTTATCACCATCTATTTCTTGATAAACCGTTTGCCTTCAAAAAGGCGCTGGAGAAGTTGCTCGCGGCCTGGAAATATCCCAGCGGGAAAGCAACCCATCGTGAGGGCCGTCGCGAGTCTTTGCTGAAAATGTCAGAGCATCAGAAATCCGGATAATTTGCATGCCTAGCCTGAAGGGAAAAACTTTGTTCATCACCGGGGCCAGCCGTGGGATTGGCAAAGCCATCGGACTGCGCGCCGCGCGCGATGGCGCCAACATTGTCATTGCCGCAAAAACCGCCGCACCTCATCCGAAGTTGCCTGGCACCATTTACACTGCGGCGGCTGAAATCGAAGCTGCCGGTGGCCGAGCGCTGGCCTGCGCCGTGGATATTCGATTGGAAGAGCAGGTTCGCGAGGCCGTTGCGAAGGCCGTCGAGACCTTCGGCGGCATCGACATTTTGGTGAACAATGCGAGTGCAATCCGGCTCACAGGCACGCTGGCCACACCCATGCAGCGTTTCGACCTCATGCATCAGGTCAACGTGCGGGGAACGTTTTCTTGCTCTCAAGCCTGCATTCCGCACCTCCTCAAAGCGAGCAATCCGCACATCCTCAACATTTCTCCGCCGCTCAATTTCGAGCCGCGGTGGTTCGCACCGCACGTGGCGTACACCATGGCAAAGTATGGCATGAGCCTGTGCGTGCTGGGCATGGCCGAGGAATTTCGCGCGCAAGGAGTGGCCGTAAATGCCTTGTGGCCGCGCACCATCATTGCCACTGCCGCGGTGTTGAATCTTCTGGGAGGCGAGCAAGCGCTCAACCGGTCGCGCACACCTGAAATCATGGCGGATGCGGCTCATGCCGTTCTCATGCGGCCGAGCCGCGAGTGTACCGGCAATTTTTTCGTTGATGATGAAGTCCTGCGGGCGCAGGGCGCCACAGATCTAAAGCAATACTCGAGATCGCCCGAGGCAGAGCTTATTCCAGATCTGTTCGTCTAGAGCGTTGAGTATTTCTTACAACCTCTCGAGAGATATTTTGCTAATTTTATTGAATATTGCGGCGCCGCGTTTTATCTAAGTAGGTGAGCAGATTATTGGTGTGTTGATAATGGCAGAATTTTAGTCGGGCACGAAAAAGTCAGAATTTTATTTGGGAGTTGTTATGAAAAAAATATTTGCAGGCGTCGGGATCTTTCTTGTTGCGGGGGTTGTAACAGTTGCGCTGTTACAGCATTTCAAACCGCAAGCACTCGGAAAATTCTCCAGGGTTTTCGGCGGCACAGCGGCGCCCGAGGCGAAAGTCGAAGATTTCTATTTGCTCGATCACCGGGGCCACGCGCAAACCCTGTATCGCCAGGCCGGCAGCAAGGCCATGGTTCTCATTTCCACTGCCAATGGCTGTGCGACCGTTAAAGCGGCCGCTCCGAAGATCAAGGCGTTGCGCGACAAATTCGCGGCGCAGGGAGTTGTTTTTTGGATGATTGATTCCAATCCCCGGGATGATCGTGACAGCATCGCCAAAGAAACCGCGCAATTGGGTTTGGATCTGCCGGTGCTCGAGGATCGCGCCCAATTGGTGGCCACGGCCTTGGGAATTGGCCAAACCTGCGACGTGGTTTGCGTCAATCCCACAAACTGGATGACTTTCTATCGAGGCGCCATCGATCGCCAGTTGTCCGATCAAAAAACTAAGGTTCGGGGCCCGAATAATTATCTGGAAAACGCTCTGACAAAATTTCTCGCCAAAAAAACAGTTTCACCAAATCGTACCCTGGCTAAAGGCACCCCCGTTTACCTGGCGCTGGCCAAGGATTCGAACGCAAAACCGATTTCCTACACTGCTGAAGTCGCGCCCGTCCTGCAAAAGAGCTGTGTTCCGTGCCATAGCCCGGGCAACATCGGCCCCTTTGCCATGTCGAGCTACGAGAAAGTGAAAAGCCGCTCGGACACGATCCGGGAAGTTTTGCTCGCGCAACGGATGCCCCCCTGGCATGCCGATCCCCATTATGGGACTTTTGTGAATGAGCGCGGATTGTCGCCCGAGCAGGCCCAGACTCTTGAGCGCTGGGTCGAACAAGGTTCACCTCGCGGCGATGGGGAAGATCCCCTGGCCGCGCACCCGCCTCCGCCCGCGACGGATTGGCCCCTTGGCAAACCTGATTTTATTGTCAAATTTCCCAAACCCCAGGAGATCGCTGCCAGCGGAGTTTTCGATTATCGCTACATTCCTATCCGCTCACCGATCCCCACCAATGTCTGGTTGCGAGCCGCGGTGGTCAAGCCGGGCAATAGAAAGGTTGTGCATCACATCCTGGTGCTCACCGCCACACAGCAGGAATTGTCCAGCGGCAAGTTGCGGCAAGGTCAGGGCGGCGGCATTAACGGCTATTTTTCCGCCTATGTTCCGGGTTACGACGCCGTGCCTTTTCCCGAGGGTTCAGGAAAATATTTGGCGGCTGGGACGATGCTGATTTTCCAAGTACATTATACCGCCGATGGCAAGGATGAAACCGATCAGTCCGAGATGGGTCTCTATGTTTCCAAAGAAAAACCGGCCACGGAATTACACACTCGTTCAGCTTTTAATGTCAGGTTCGAGATCCCGCCTGGTGAGCCAAATCAGGAAACCGAAGCGGAATACCGTTTTACCAAGGATGCCGTGCTTTACGACATGAGCCCCCACATGCATTTGCGAGGTTCCTGGTTTAGCTTTGAAGCCGTTTATCCCGATGGCAAAAAGGAAATGTTGTTGTCCGTGCCGCACTATGACTTCAAGTGGCAACATCTCTATCGGCTGGCGCAGCCCAAACGATTGCCCGCCGGCACGCGGTTGGTTTGCCGGGGCGCGCACGATAACTCGCCGCTCAATGCAGATAATCCGGACCCGAGTAAGACGGTCCGATTCGGAGATCAGACCTTCAACGAAATGTTTATCGGCTATTTTAACTATACCGATGCGCCAGCCGCAGGCAGTGTGGCAAAAACCAGCGGTGGCGGTTGACCGCATTCCCGGTTCTCAAAACGGAAAAATGCACTGCAACCGTGGAATGCTTCGGTTGCTCACACTGATAATCGTTTGTCTGTTGTCTGGCCTTGGCCTCGCCGATGCGCCATCTCGGATGGGTCGAGAGGCGGGAAAAGTCGAAAACTTCCTATTGCTCGATCACCAGGGAAAATCTCGCGAGCTATATCGCCAGACCAGCGCGCGAGCCGTCGTGTTGATTTTCACAACCTCGGGGTGTCCGATTATCGAGAAGAGCACCCCCACGATAAAGGCGCTCCGCGATGAATTTGCCTCCAGGGGCGTCGTTTTTTGGCTCGTGGATTCCAATACCGACGATGACGTGAAAACCGTCGCTGAGGAGGCGCGGAACTTTGCAATTGATCTGCCCGTCCTCCTGGATCGTAACCAATCCGTGGCACGTTCAGTCGGCGCAACCCGAACCGCGGAAGCCTTCTGCATCGAACCGAAGTCCTGGAAGCTGTTTTATCGTGGCGCCATTGATGATCGGCTCGGTTACGGAACCGAGAAGCAACACGCCAGCCATGCCTATTTGGAAAATGCGCTGAACAATTTCCTTGCCGGAAAAAAGATCAAACCTGCTCGCACCGAGGTGAAAGGCTGTCTCATCCACTTTGAAACGCCAGGCCAGACAGAAAAGAGATAAGCCCCGCTACGAGGGCGGGATTACGTCTCCGTGCCATGTTCCGCGCGCTTTGCCGGGCGCGCCTCATCACAAATGTTCGGCATAAGTCACGCCTATGTGGCAAACTTTTATCTTCGGCATGCACTGGAGGCACGGTGGCAAGATGTATTATGATGAGCTGCCAGCCACCTCAAAAGAAGAGGCGGCTGAGTATTTTATTGACCACATGCGCGATGACGTTGCTTTGGTTCGAATCGAGTTGGTAGGCCCGGATGAGCCCGGCGTGCGAGAGTATGCCCATTCGCCTGATTCGCCATTTAGCCCACTGAAGGCCCGCCGCAGATTAGACAAAGACGAAGACGCCAGATGATCGCGATCCCGAACAAAGCAGATGCACCGAACCCGGCGATGGCG
>Ga0137359_10002722_pt1 | contig 14195 bp, 12 predicted proteins | sample Mad1_40_16metaG_FD_108281 | JGI IMG/M metagenome (GOLD analysis project Ga0137359, IMG submission 108281) | Vadose zone soil microbial communities from Angelo Coast Range Reserve, California, USA - Mad1_40_16 metaG | ecosystem: Environmental > Terrestrial > Soil > Vadose zone | place: USA... | reverse complement strand
TGCGTCGGCCCGTCCTCTCCGAGGCCGACGGAATCGTGCGTCCAGATCCAGAGGGACTGGAGCCGGGAGAGTGCGGACAGGCGCACGGCGTTGCGCATGTAGTCGCTGAAGATGAGAAAGGTCGAGCCGTACGGCTTCAGCATCCCGTCGTGCAGCGAGATGCCGTTGACGATCGCGCCCATCGCGAACTCGCGAATGCCGAATGCGATGTTGCGCCCGGCGTGCGTCGCGGAGAAGACGCCGCCACCCTTGAACTCGGTCTTCGTCGACTCGACGAGATCCGCAGCGCCGCCGATCATCGTCGGCGTGAAGTGCTTGATCGCTTCCATCACCTTCGCGCCGGCGTCGCGCGTCGCGACGCTCTCACCCTTCTCGAACGTCGGAAGCGCCTCCACCCAGCCGGGCAACGGCTTGCCGCTGTGCGCCTGATCCCAGCGCTCGCGCAGGCCGGGGTACTTCGCCGACCAGGTGCTGAACTTCTGCTGCCACGCCGTCTCGAGCGCGGTACCGCGCTCAACCTGGTTGAAGTGCTCGGCGACGTCCTGCGGGACGACGAACGTCTTGTCCGGGTCCCAGCCCATCGCTTCCTTCGCCGCCCGGACTTCGGCTTCCCCGAGCGGGGAGCCGTGCGACTTGGCCGTGTCGACCGCGTGCGGCGCGGGATACGCGATGTGGGAGTGGACGACGACGATCGACGGCTTCGAGGTTTCCGCCTGCGCGTTCTTGATCGCCTCGCGCAGCAGATCGAGGTCGTTCACGTCGTCGACGTGCTGCACGTGCCAGCCCTGCGCGGCGAGCCGCGCGCCCCGATCCTCCGTGAACGAGATCCACGTGGTGCCGTCGATCGTGATGTGGTTGTCGTCGTAGAAGTAGATGAGCTTGCCCAGGCCGTTGGTCCCCGCGATCGACGCCGCCTCGTTCGAGACGCCCTCCATCAGGTCGCCGTCAGAGCAGATGGCGTACGTCCTGTGGTCGACGACCTCGTCGTACGGTCGGTTGAACATCTCCGCGAGGAAGCGCTCGGCGAAGCCGAAGCCGACGCCGTTCGCGAATCCCTGGCCGAGCGGACCGGTGGTCGCCTCGATGCCGGGCGTGTGGTGAACCTCGGGGTGGCCGGGAGTGAGCGACTCCCACTGGCGGAACCGCTTCAGCTCCTCGAGCGAGAGGTTGTAGCCGGAGAGGTGCAGCGCCGCGTACTGGAGGATGCACGCATGGCCGGCCGAGAGGACGAACCGGTCGCGGTCGGGCCAGTGCGGATTCGCCGGGTTGTGCTCCATCACCTCCGTGTAGAGGAGGTACGCGAGCGGCGCGAGCGCCATCGCCGTGCCGGGATGGCCCGCGTTCGCCTGCTGGACAGCGTCCATGGCGAGCGTCCGGATGGTGTCGATGGATTTTTGCTCGAGCTCAGTGGCGGCCACGGGGGGAACGATATGCCCCGCACTACCCTTGGTGCGTCATGGCCGTCGTCATCGGATCCAACCTCCGGAAGGAGCTCGCCGGATCGTTACTTTTCGACGGCGTTTCGTTCAGCGTCGAGCGCCGCGACCGGGTCGCGCTCTCGGGCCCGAACGGCGCCGGGAAGACGACGCTCCTGCGGATCTTGGCCGGGGAGACCGAGAAGCACGGCGGCGAGCTCGCGTTCGAGAAGGGGACGCGGGTCGCCCTCCACGACCAGCGGCCTCCGCTCGAGCAGGAGCTAACGCTCCGCGAGTACGTCCTCTCCGGCGCCCGCGACCTGGTCGCGCTCGAGCGCGAGCTGCAGGAGCTCGAGCAGGCGATGGCCCGCGGCGTTCACGATCAGCAGACGATGAACCGCTACGCCGAGGCGCAGGCGCGGCTCGAGCACGCCGGCGGTTACAACTGGCGGGACCGCGCCACCTCGGTTCTGCGCGGACTCGGCTTCGCCGACGCCGACCTCGACCGGCAGCTCCGGACGTTCTCCGGCGGCGAGCTGACGCGCGCCTCGCTGGCGCGCGCGCTCGGCGGCGATCCCGATCTCCTGCTGCTCGACGAGCCGACGAACCACCTCGACGTCGCGAGCCTGGAGTGGCTCGAGCGCGAGCTGCAGTCGCTCGACGCGGCGGTCATCCTCGTTGCGCATGACCGTTGGTTCCTCGAGGCGGTGACGACGGCGACCCTCGAGCTCGCGGCGGGACGCGCGACGTTCTTCCCCGGTCCATGGCATGTGTGGCGGCGCGAGAAGGCGGCGCGCGCGCTGCACGCGCAGAAGGAGGTGCAGCGCGTCCAAGTGGACATCGCGCGGCTCGAGCGCTTCGTCGAGCGGTTCCGATACAAGAAGAGCAAGGCGAAGCAGGCGCAGGCAAAGCTCACGCACATCGGGCGGCTGCAAGACCAGCGCTCCGCTGCCGCGGACGAGGTCGCGCTGCTCTCGCGCCGGACGAAGACGCTCGGCTTCGAGTTCCTCAAGCCCGCACGCAGCGGCCGCACCGTTGTCGAAGCCAGCGGCCTCGACCTCACCGTTGCAAGTAACAGAGTGTTACTTGCGAATGCGTCCTTCGCGCTCGAGCGCGGCGAGCACGTCGCGCTCGTCGGGCCGAACGGATCCGGCAAGACGACGCTGCTCGAGGCGATCGTGAACGAACGCGGGATTCGTATCGGCCACGGCGTGCAGGTCGGGTACTTCTCCCAGCAGGAGATGGAGCTCGACACGCGCGGCTCGGTCCTCCAGTGCGTGCAGACGATGACCGGTCTCTCGCGGCCCGACGCGCAGAATCTCCTCGGGCGTTTTCTCTTCTCGGGATGGGAGGCGCACGAGAAGGCGGTGACGGTGCTGTCCGGCGGCGAGCGGAGACGCCTGGCGCTCGCAGTCACCGTCGCGTCGGGCGCGAACTTCCTCGTGCTCGACGAGCCGACGAATCATCTCGACCTCGATAGCCGCGAAGCGCTCGAGGCCGCGCTCGACGCGTTCCCGGGAACGGTGTTGCTCGTGTCTCATGACCGCGCGCTGCTCGACGCGATCGCGGAGCGCACGCTCGCGATCGAGGACGGCGAGCTGCACGCCTACGACGGCGGCTGGGCGGAGATGCTGCGACGCCGCGAAGAGCGCGCGATGCGCGTCGAACCGCCGCCGAAGCCGGACAAGCCCCCGAAGCCGAAGCCCGCGGCAAAGGCACGTCCGACAGAGCTCGAGAAGCTCGAGGTGGAGATCGCCGCGCGCGAGGCCGAGGTCGCTGAGCTGGAGGCGAAGCTCGCGTCGGACTGGTCGGACGTCAACGTCCTCGCCGCGCACAAGAACGCGCGCGACGCGCTCACCGCCCTACTCGAGCGGTGGGAGGCGCTTTTCGAAGCACAGACTGAGCGCGCGTGAGTCGTACGGCGGGTAGCACGGGATCTGCTCGTAACCGGACGAGCGGTACAGGCCGAGGGCTTCCGGCTGTAGGTCGCCGGTCTCGAGCACGAGCGCGACGTAGCCGAGCGCGCGCGCCTGCGCCTCGAGCTCGACGAGCAGGTGCCGCCCGAGCCCGCGGCCACGCGCCTCAGGCACGACGTACATCCGCTTCAGCTCGCCGCGGGTGTGGTCGAACCGGGCGACGCCGCCGCAGCCAACGGCGCGGCCGTCGTCGTCGCGGATGACGAGGAAGACGCCGTCCGGCGGCACGAACGTCGGAGCATCGCGGCTGGGGCCGATGTCCGCCTCGCCGGAGTAGAGGCCGCGCATCTCGGCCTGCTGCGCCTCCGTGAGTGCGCGGACGTCGGGTGAATCGAAAGGCTCACGCCCAGAACGCATCGAACTTCGAGTCGAGCGGGACGGCCGTCACTTCCTTCAGCTGTCCGTCGCCGAATCGGATGACAAGCGCCTGGTCGACGTCGAGGTCGATGTCATTGCGCGTTCCGTACGCGCGGTAGACGGCAAGGCCCCACTCGTCGTCGGCGACAACGGTGCGCAGCTGACTGCGGTACGTGCCGTCGGTCTCGAGGCCGGTGCGCCGCAGGAACTCGACCACCTCCCGCAGGCCTCGGTACTCGCCGCTCATCACCGTGTTCCCGGGGACGCGCCACACGACGTCGCGCGCGAGCGCGGCCGCGATCACTTTCGGGTCGCGCCCGAACGCGTCGAACAGGCGTCGCGTGAGCGCCGCGTTCGGGTGCTCGCCGGTCACCGCTGCTCCAGCAGGAACGTCTGCACCTCCTCGATCAGCCGGGCCGGATCGGGATCGAGCGCTGCGCGCTCCGGCGACGCGTAGTACGAGGCGTCGGCCGCTTCGAGATCGTCGTGCGCAATCAACCAGACGAAGCGGTCGTCCTCTCCCACCCACGGGCCGAGCACCTCGAATCCAAGCGACTCGCGCAGCGGACGGACACTCGCGCGCCACTCGTCGAGAAACGCGTCCATCGCACCGGGCGCAATGCGATAGATGCGCAGCTGCCAACGCCTCACTCGGTGGCTCCGAGCGTCGCGACGACGGCTTCGGCGATCACCTTGAGCGGCCGGCCCGATGCCTGGCTCGCTCTGCGCAGCCGCGCGAACGCGTCCTGCTCCGAAAGCTTCTCCTTCTCCATGAGGAGGCCCTTGGCGCGCTCGATCACCTTGCGCGCGGCGAGCGCCTCCGCGAGCGACTCGGCTTCCTCGCGCACCGCCTGCAGCTCGTCGTGCCGCGCGCGAGCGGCCGCGATCGCCGGAAGGAGATCCTGCTCGCGGAACGGCTTGACCAGATACCCGAAAACGCCTGCCTCGACCGCGCGCGACACGAGCTCTTCCTGTCCGTACGCGGTGAGCATCACGATCGGGATCGGCCGCTCTTCGAGGATGCGGCGTGCGGCCTCGATCCCATCGAGGCGCGGCATCTTCACGTCCATGATCGCGAGGTCGGGCGTCTCCGAGCGGGCGAGCGCGACCGCCTCCTCACCATCACGAGCCTCCGCGCACACCTCGAAGCCTGCACGAGCAAGCAGCTCCTTCAAGTCGAGACGGATGATCGTCTCGTCTTCGGCAACCAAGATCCGCACGGGCGAGGTCATATCGCCATGCTCGCATTGCGGAGGCGGATGCCGCTGAAGGCGAGCGTCGACCCGACCACGCGCTCCCACAGGCCGAGGAGATCGTCATCTGCCTCGAGTGCGATCCCGGCAGACGCGTGGCGCTCTGCGAGGTCGCCAAGCTCGACGAGCTCGAGCGGCTCGACCGCGACCCGCGAGATCCAGAAGCGGTCCCAACGCTCGAAGGTCCCCGCGGGAAAGCGATACGCGACGACTCGCGTCGTCCGCAGCCGGCCGAGCCAAGCCGGCTCGATGACGTGCCGCCGAAGGCTGCGGTCACCGTTGAGGAAGAGGTCGACGTCCTTCTCACTTGTCTGCGAGTTTGCCCAGAATGTCGCGCGCGGGCACTCGCGCGGGAACCAGTACAGCGGCAGGTGGCACGTGTCGATCGCCCAGACGAGAGGCTCGTCGAGCGAGTGTCGAGGGCGATGGTGCGGTTCGAAGCACGCGATTGCCGCGTCCTCGCTGGCATGCCAGAGCGCATGCGGGCCTTCGCGCCGATACGGCGGCGCGAGCTCGATCACGCCGGCATCCTTTGACGAAGCTGGCACAGACACGTGTGCACTGCAGTCGTAGCCTGACGGCTGGTGGGGCGGGAGAGGGAGCGTCCAGTGGACGCGTGTACCAGGAAAGCGATCACAGCGTCCCGACGATCTCGCGGGGCTCGGGCCAGTACAGGAGGGTCGCGGCCTCGTGCGGCGAGCACCAGCGGTACTCGTCGTGCTCCCAGTCGAGCGTCGGCTCCCAGCCGGCGGGCGCGACGGCGACGAAGCTCTCGACGCGGATTCCGTTGTACGCGAACGTGCGGTCGAGCGGCTCGACGCTCGTGTCGAGCCCGGTCTCCTCGTGCAGCTCACGCACGGCCGCCTCCGCGTACGTCTCGCCCTCCTCGACGCCGCCGGCGACGCTGTGCCAGTACGCACCGTTCTCGGGCGAGCGGTGGACGGCGAGCACCTCGTCGCCGCGACGCACGAAAACGATGACCTCCTGCGTCCTCACGCCGGGAACGCGACCTCGGCGCGCGTGCCGCCGTCGCTGCGCAGCTCGAACGTCCCCTGCAGCTCATCCCGCACGAGCGCGCGCACGATGGAGAGGCCGGTGCCCGCGCCGGGCTCGCCCGGTCCGGGGCCCTGGTCGGCGATCGCGAGGAGGACCGTCCCGTCGTCGCGGGAGAGCTCGATGTGGACGTCGCCCGCGCCGTGCTCGAGCGCGTTCTGCAGCAGCTCGCTGAAGACGAGTGCGAGCGCGGTCGCGCGCTGCCCTGCGAGCGAGACCGCCTCGAGGCTCGCGGACACGTCGCGGCCGGCGCCGAGGCCCTGGACGAGCATCGCGCGCAGCCGGTCGATGAGATCGGCGAGCTCGACGTCCTCCTCGCGCTGCTCGGTGAGAACCTCGTGCACGGCGGCAATGGCGAGGATGCGGTTGACCGAGTGCTCGAGCGCCTCGCGGGGGTCGACGCCCTCGGCGCGCGACTGCAGACGCAGGAGCGACGCGACGGTCTGGAGGTTGTTCTTCACGCGGTGATGGATCTCTTGCGCGAGCACGCCGCGCATGACCGCGCGGCCGTGCTCGAGCGCAACGGCAGCATGGTGCGCAATCGCTTCGAGCAGCGCGCGGTCGTCGTCCGAGAACGGAACGTCGCGGTCGGCGACGAGCTCGCCGATCTGCCTTCCGCGCCAGCGCAACGGGGTTCGCACGGCGTACGCGCCCGCGCGACCCTCCGGCCATGCGATGCGTCCGTCCTCGAGCACGAGCGCGGCGCCGGTGGCTAAGACGGCATCCATCGTCGTCTTCACGATCGCCGAGAGCGACTCCTCGAGGTAGAGCGACTCGGAGACAGCCTCCGAGATGCGCGCGAGCGCCTCGAGCTCTGCGACGCGCCGTTGCGCCTGCGCGTACAGCTGCGCGTGCACGATCGTCTGCGCGACCTGGTCGGCGATCGCCTCGACAAGGCCGATCTCCGCTGCGTCGTATTCACGCGCCGCGCGCGTGCGGACGTTGAGCGCGCCGGCCAGCTTCTCGCCGTGCACGAGGATCGGCACCGCGAGGATGGACTCGTACTGCGACTCGGGCAGGTTGGGGAAGTGCTTGAAGCGCGGGTCGAGATGCGCCTGCGCGGGGATCATCACCGGCGCGCGCTCCGCGGCCGCGCTGCCGGTGATCCCCTCCCCGGGACGCAGGCGCGGGCGGCGCGTCATCTCGTCCACGCTCGTCCCGAACGTCGCGCGAAGAACGAGCTCGTCTGTCCGGTCGTCGTACAGGTAGACGAAGCACGCATCGGCGTGGAGCGCCTCGGCCACCTTCGTAGCGATGAGATGGAGAACCTCTTCGAGGTCGACCGTCGAATTGACCGCAGCCGTCGTCTCGGTCAGCAGGCGCAGGTGCCGCTCGGTCGCTTCCACCTCCGAATCGTAGGCGGGAAGGAATCCGAGGCTCATTAACAAACCTTTTACGCCGACCCTGCAAAAAACCTTGCAGGGCGGGAATAGCTTCAGGCACATGAGCGCCCTCGCCATCGACCTCCGCCGCACCGCGGGCTACATCGTCTCCGATCGTCAGGGGCGCCTCGTGGGCAAGGTCGAATGCCCGATGTACGGCACCGCTCCGGACGTTCCGGACGCGCTTTCCGTCAAGGCGGGCCTCTTCTCTCGCCGCCGCCGCCTCGTTCCGGCCGACACGATCGACCAGATCGACGGCTCGAGCGGCGTGATCGAGCTCCGCGTCGACCGCGACGCGATCCGCAGTTTTCTCTAGCTCGTACGCGAATCGCCCGAACCGAACAACTCGGGACGGAGCGAGCGCGAAGCGTTCGTGGCGGCCGGACTCGCGTGCGGGGATGGCGCAGCCACCACCGAAAAGTGCGAAGCACTTTTCGCCGCTCTAACGACCACGAGGTGCCATGAGCACCTCGCAGTCGGCCGTCAGTTGGGCTCGCCTCCGCAGAGGGCGAGCCGTGCTGATTGTCTCAGATCAGAGAACCGCGAGGTACTTCTTCATCTCCCAGTCGGTGAGCTGGACGCGGTACTCGTCCCACTCCTTCCGCTTCAACTCGACGTAGCGGTCGAAGATGTGCGGCCCCAGAGCCTTCCGTGCGAGGTCTGAGCGGGAGAGCTCGTCGATCGCCTCCCCCAGCGTCTCCGGGAGGGAGACGATGCCGCGCTCGCGCCGCTGCTCCGCGGTGAGGTGGTAAAGGTTCGTCTCCATCGGGTCCGGGAGCTCGTAGCCCTTCTCGATCCCCTCCAGGCCGGCGTGCAGGAGGCAGGCGAACGTGAGGTACGGGTTGCACGCCGGATCCGGGCAGCGCAGCTCGGCGCGTGTTGCCTGCTCCGAGCCGGGCTTGTACAGCGGGATGCGGATGAGCGCGGAGCGGTTCCGCTGCGACCAGGCGACGTAGACCGGCGCCTCGAAGCCGGGGACGAGCCGCTTGTACGAGTTCACCCACTGCGCGAACACCGCGGCGATCTCGCGCGCGTGGCGGAGCTGGCCGGCGATGAACTGCTTGCCGACGTCCGACAGGTGCCACTTGTCGTCGGCGTCGAAGAACTGGTTGCGGCCGTCGGTGAAGAGCGACTGGTGCGTGTGCATCCCGGAACCGTTCTCGCCGAACAGCGGCTTCGGCATGAAGGTCGCGTGGTAGCCGTGCTGCTTCGCGACCTCCTTCACGACGAGTCGGTACGTGAGCATGTAGTCGCCCATGTCGAGCGCGCCGGCGTAGCGGATGTCGATCTCGTGCTGCGACGGCCCAACCTCGTGGTGGTGGTACTCGACCGGGATCCCCATCTGTTCGAGTGCGCGAATCGTGTCCCGGCGAACCGTCGTCGCGGCGTCCAGGGTCGTCTGCGCGAAGTAGCCGCCCTCGTCGAGCGTCTCGGTGCCGTGCTCGTCCTTGAAGAGGAAGTACTCCGCCTCGGGGCCGACGTTGAACGTGTCGAAGCCCATCGACTGCATCCGCGCGAGCGCGAGCCGCAGGACGTGCCGCGGATCGCCGCCGAACGGGTCGCCGGCGGGCGTGACGACGTCGCAGATCATCCGGCCCGTCTGGCCGTCGGGGAGAACGCGGAACGTCGCCGGATCGGGGATCGCGACCATGTCCGACTCCTCGATCGCGTTGAAGCCCGTGACGGACGAGCCGTCGAAGCCCATCCCGTCGTCGAGCGCGCCCTCGACCTCGCTCGTCGTGATCGAGAAGCTCTTCAGGTGCCCCTCGATGTCCGTGAACCAGAGGAGCACGTCGTCGATGCCACGCTCCTTGATCTGCTTCAGGACGTCCTTGCGGGCACCCGGATCCGACGTTGCCCGGTTCTTGCTCTCGACCTGCGCCATGTCTTCCTCCTCGTCGCCGACGCGCTGAGCCTACACCGGCTCCGGCGGTACCCTCGACCTCGTGGCGACCGGCAACCTGGCGGAAGTCGAGTCGCGGCTCGGGAGGCTCGCCACCGCGGTCTCACGGCACCGGCGCGCGGTCATCGCCGTGTGGCTCGCGCTTCTCGTCGCCGGCGGCTGGTTCTCGCTGCACCAGAGCGACCGTCTCTCAGGCGGCGGCTGGGAGGTACCGGGGAGCGCGTCGCTCCAGACGGCGGGCGTGCTCGACCGGTTCCCCGGCGTGACGCCGCCCGCCTTCACCCTGCTCGTGACCGGGGCCGCGGCGGCGGTGCGCGCGCGCCTGGCGGAGGTGGCGCCGCGTGTGCGCCGCGACTCGAGCGTCCGGCTCGGCCGGCCGCGCGCGCTCGGGCCCGGCGCCGTCCTCGTCCCGCTCGCCTACGACGGCGTCGCGTCGGGATCGATCGACGAAGCGACCCGTCTCCGGCATGCACTCGTGCAGACGAGCGCCGCCGTACAGACGCGTGTGCTCGGCGAGCCTGCGATCTGGTCGAACTTCCAGACGGTCTCGAAGCAGCAGCTCGCCCGCGGCGAGTCGATTGGGTTTCCGCTGATCCTGCTGATCCTGCTGGCCGGCTTTGGCACCGTTGCCGCGGCGCTCGCGCCGGTCGCGCTCGGTGCGGCCGCCGTGTTCCTCAGCGGCGCAGTCGTGTACTGGCTGTCGCGCTCGTTCTCGATCTCCGTCTACGTCACCAACATGGCATCCATGATCGGGATCGGCGTCGCGGTGGACTATTCGCTGTTCATCGTCAGCCGGTTCCGGCGCGAGCTGCATGCCGGCGCGACCGAAGAGGAAGCCTTGCGCCGTGCGCTCGCGAGCTCGGGTACCGCCGTCGTGTTCAGCGGTGCGACGGTCGCCGTCTCGCTCGCAGCGCTGTTTGCCATCGACGTGAATGCGCTCCGCTCGATGGCTGTGGGCGCGATCGTCGTCGTCTGCATCTCCGTGCTCGCCTCGATCACGTTGCTACCTGCGCTCCTCGCGGTGACCGGCGCGCGTATCGACCGGTACCGGCTCCGCCTGCCGTGGCAGACGGGCGAAGCGGGCAGCGACGCCTTCTGGAGCCGCTGGGCGCACCGCGTGATGCGCAGGCCGGTCGCGGCGCTCTGCGCCGGCGTGGCCGTGATGCTCGTGCTCGCGTCGCCGCTCGTGGCGATGAAGACGTTCAACCGCGGGCTCAACGAGCTGCCCGCAAACGCCGAGGTCCGCGTCGCGACCGAGCGCGCGCAGAAGCTCGCAGGAGCCGGCTTCGCGTCGCCGGTGCACGTCATCACGCCGGTGCGGCCGTCGCAGTCGCTGCTGCGCGAGATCGCAGCGATGCCAAACGTCGCAGCTGTGAGCCGCCCCGCGCACGGCGCGGGCTGGCTGCTCGACGTGCGCCTCACGGTCGAGCCCGAGTCGCAGCCTGCGCGCGACGCTGTTGCGCGAATCACGGGTGCCGCGGGACCAAACGCGCTCGTCGGCGGCTCGACGGTCTTCGACCTCGACGTCCAGCACGCGATCATCGGCGGGCTCTGGAAGATGCTGCTCTTCATCCTCGCGGCGTGCTACGTCGTCCTTCTCATTCTGCTGCGCAGCGTCGTGCTGCCCTTGAAGGCGGTCGCGATGAACCTGTTGAGCGTGGGCGCGGCGTACGGCGTGCTCGTCGCGGTCTTCCAGTGGGGCTGGTTCGACTGGGCCGGCTACACCGCGCCGGGCTACGTCGACACCGTCGTACCGGCGCTCGTGCTTGCCGTCACCTTCGGGCTCTCGATGGACTACGAGGTGTTCCTGCTGACGCGGATCCGTGAGCGCTGGCTCGTGCACGGCGACAACGACCGGGCCGTCGCGGAAGGGCTCGTCGGGTCGGCGCGCACGATCACGAGTGCGGCTGCCGTGATGGTGGCCGTGTTCGCGGCCTTCGCGGTCGCGGGTGCGCCGTCGCTGAAGGAGCTCGGCGTCGGCCTCGCCGTCGCCGTCCTCTTCGACGCGACGCTGATCCGGCTCGTCGTCGTACCCGCGACGATGCGGCTGCTCGGCGGCTGGAACTGGTGGATGCCCGGCGCACTCGCGCGCCTCCTGCCCGTCGCAGAGCACTAACCTGTCCCGGATGCGGATCCTCGTCACCGGCGGCGCGGGCTTCATCGGCTCGCATTTCGTGAAGCGGCTGCTCGCCGGAGGCGACGAGGTCGTCGTGCTCGACAAGCTGACCTACTCCGGCAACCGCGCGAACCTGCCGGACGGCGTCGAGCTCCAGGTCGGCGACATCGCCGAGCCCGCGGACGTCGCACGCGCCGCGCGCGGCTGCTACGCGATCGTCAACTTTGCAGCGGAGACGCATGTCGACCGCTCGATCCTCAGCGCCGAAGACTTCGGCCGCGCAGAGTTCCGCGGCACCCAGGTGCTGCTCGAGCATCTGCGCGAGACGGGTATCCGGCTCGTGCAGGTCTCGACCGACGAGGTGTACGGCGATCTCGAGGCCGGCGGTGCGTCGACCGAGACCGACGCGCTGCGCCCGTCGAGTCCGTACAGCGCCGCGAAGGCCTCGGGTGACCTGCTCGTCGCCGCCTATGCGCGCACGTTCGGCGTCAACGCATCGGTCACGCGCGGCTCGAACACGTACGGCCCGAATCAGTATCCGGAGAAGTTCATCCCGCTCTTCGTCACGAACGCGCTCGACGGCGAGCCGCTGCCGCTCTACGGCGACGGGCGGCAGGTGCGCGACTGGCTCCACGTCGAAGACCATTGCGCCGGCGTCGAGCTCGTCCTGCGCGAAGGCGCCGCCGGCGAGATCTACAACGTCGGCGGAGGCGACGAGCACGAGAACATCGACGTCGCGGGCCGCATCATCGAGCTGACCGCCGCCGACCGTGCGCTGCTGCGCAGCGTCCCCGACCGGCCGGGCCACGATCGCCGCTACTCGCTCGACACGGCCAAGCTGCGCGCGCTCGGCTGGGCGCCGCAGAAGGCCTTCGAGGCGGGCCTGCGCGAGACGGTCGATTGGTACCGCTCGGGCCGCGCCTGGTGGGAGCCGATCAAGTCGGGCGAATACCGGGCGTACTACGAGCGCCAGTACGCGGCGCGGCTCGCCGACTCGTCCGCCGTCTAGCTCGAAAACCGGCGGGAAACCGGGCACCGGCGGAGAATTCCCCTGGTAGCTTGGATCCGCTCCGCCGGAGCCCGGCCCTCTTTCCCATGCCGCCGCTGCGCCTCACTCTCGCTCTCGCAGTCCTCGCCGCCGCCCTCGTCGCGGCGGGCTCCCCTGCGGACGCCCGGAGCAGCGGCGACGGCACCCTGGCGCCCGCGATCTGCAGCACGGGGTGCTTCGCGGCGCCGTCCGGCTCGGGGCCGCTGCTCGTCTTCACGGGGCACGGCTGGGGTCACGGCGTCGGGATGAGCCAGTACGGCGCGTACGGCTACGCGCTGCACGGCTGGACGGCGCAGCAGATCCTCTCCCACTACTACTCGGGGACGACGACGGGCACCGCGCCCGTCTCGCTCGTCCGCGTGCTGCTTGCCGACAAGAAGAAGCAGCTGACGTTGTCCTCCGAGGTGCCGTTCCGGGTCAAGGACGGAGCCGGCGTGTGGCACACGCTCGCGGCCGGTCCGGTCGTGCTCGATCCGAGCCTCCAGCTCACCGTCGACGGGCAGGCGGCCCCGCAGGCACTCCCGGCGCCACTGACGTTCCGGCCCGGCCCGGGCGGGCCGCTGTCGCTGAAGCTGCCGTACCGCGGCCTGATCCAGGTCGACGTCGTCGACGGCAAGCTCCGCGCGATCGACATCGTCGGACTGGAGAAGTACCTCTACGGCGTCGTCCCGTCCGAGATGCCGTCGAGCTGGTCGCCGGAGGCGCTGAAGGCCCAGGCGGTCGCGGCGCGGTCGTACGCGATGGCGACCCGCCAGGTCGGGGCGCCGTACGACGTCTTCTCGGACACCCGCAGCCAGGTGTACCTCGGCATCTCGCACGAGCAAGGGGCGTCGAGCGCGGCCGTCGACGCGACGAAGGGCCAGGTGCTGATGTTCAACGGCCAGGTCGCCGTGACGTACTTCTCGTCGACATCGGGCGGGATGACGGAGTCCGCCGCGAACTGGACCGGCAGTCCGGTGCCGTATCTCGTGTCCGTGCCGGATCCGTACGACGCCCTGTCGCCGTATCACGACTGGGGACCGGTCACGGTCACCGGAAAGCAGGTCGTGACTGCACTGAAGCTGCCCGCGACACTGACCGACATCAAGACGACGCGGGGCCCGACCGGTCGCGTCGCGAGCGTCGACCTGTTTGCGCAGACGCTCGACGTGCCCATCCTCGGCACGAAGTTCCGCAGCGCGCTCGGCCTACGTTCGACGTGGTTCGACGTCGGCATCCTCTCGCTCGCCGCGCCCGCGCCGAGCGCGCCCATCCCCTATGGGACGGCGAGCCTGCTCACGGGCCACATCCGTGGCGTCGGCGGCGTCTCGCTCGAGCAGCGCACGTCGCTCGCAACGTGGCGCACGGTCGGGCCCGTGGCGCGGGCGGTCGACGGCTCGGTGCAGCTCGTCGAGACACCGACGATCACGACGGATTACCGGCTCGCGACACCGGCGGCAGCGGCTGCGTACGTGCGCATCCGGGTCATGCCGCTCGTCAGCCTCACGGTGTTTTCGCTCACGCAGGTGCAAGGCACCGTGCAGCCCGTTCTTCCCGACGCGCCGGTGCAGGTGCAGCAGCAGGCGCCCGACCTCACCTGGTCGGACGTTGCAACCGGCGTCGTCAACGCCGACGGCACGTTCAGCATCCCGGTGCAGCTCGCCTCCGGCGGGACGTACCGGGTCGTCGTCGCACCCGGCCACGGGTACTGGC